>Ga0123339_10000413_pt1 | contig 34117 bp, 27 predicted proteins | sample lystaG_FD_89956 | JGI IMG/M metagenome (GOLD analysis project Ga0123339, IMG submission 89956) | Glacier valley bacterial and archeal communities from Borup Fiord, Nunavut, Canada, to study Microbial Dark Matter (Phase II) -... | ecosystem: Environmental > Aquatic > Freshwater > Ice > Glacier ...
CGGCATAGCAGGCATCCTCAGTTTGGAAAACAGCAGCGTAGCAGCACTTGTTTTTGGGCCAACCCCCGAAATGCTCTCGAGCCAGTCTCGAGCCTCGCGCACCCCCAGTCGGCCCAGAAAATCCAGGTTCAAATCTCCTCGGCGGGCGGTGATTTCCCTTAAAACCGCCTGAATGCGCGGGGCTTTCTGCTCGGGCCAGGTGCTGGCCGACACAGCTTTCTGCACCTCGAGCACGTCGGCGTCGCGCACCGCCTCCCAGGTGGCAAAACGCTCGAGCAGCGACTTGAAAGCCCTGGCGGTATCGGCGTTTTTGGTGCGGTGAGACAGCAGGTTACTCACCAGATTGCTCATCGGGTCGTCGTCCGAGAAGAAGGCCACCGGGCAGCCGTACACGCCGCACAGAAGGTGATGAACCTCGATCGCCTTGATTTTGAGGGCGTCCAGGTCAGGGGGTGGCTCGAGGGGGAGGGAGGGGCGCTTGCTGGGCATGGTTCACTTCACAAGCTTAGGTTGAGTGGGGGCTGAAGTGTGGCTGAGCGCTCGAAGCCCTCAGATGGCTCAATTCAGCAAAACGGTGAAGATGCGGAAGCTCGAGCCGACTTTGCGGTGAAAGTACAGGCACTTCTCGTTGGCGCTGAGCGCGGGTCCTTCCACAAAGTCACCCAGGCCCTCGAGCCTTGTAGGCGCACCAAACGGCGCGGTAGGGCTGCTGCGCTGGGCGTGCCAAATCTGTGGACGCCCTCCGCTCGAGGCTGGGTCGGCGCGGGTGAACCACAGCTCAAGGTGGTTCGCTGAAAGTGCAGGCGCGTACTGGAGGCGTCCGGTGTTGACCTGAGCCAGCAGCGCAGCGCTGTTCTTCAGGCGAACAAACCCCGTATCCTGCCGATTTGCCATGACCAGTTGCGCCGTCTGAGGCTGCCCATCGGGACCAAATTGACTGTCCACGAAGGTCAGCACCTCACCGTCTGGGGTGATGTCCACATCGAAATTGACCACGCCAGGCTGATGCAGGCAAATCGAATCCACCAAGCGCGGCGTACTCACCCCACCCGCCCTAAACTGGGCCGAATAAATCGTGCAGGAGGTTTGGGCATAGCTGCGGGTCGAAACGAAGTAGAGCGTCCCCGTGCGGTCCAGCGTGGGCGCACCCTCGAGAGCTGGGGTGTTGATTCCCCGCACCGGACCTTTGAAAACGTACTCGAGGTCGTTTTTTCGCAGCGCGTAGAACAGGTCGGTGTTGCTACGGGGGTCGTTGGAGTTGTTGAACAGCAGGTAGCGCCCGTCGCGGCTGACGAAGGACTCCATCGCCGTGCCCGAGTACCCCGAAATCGTGACCTGCTGCACCTGCTGCACTTGCTGCGCGGCCTGGGCTGCCCCGGTGGGGGCCAAACACCCCAGCATCATCAGCGCACCGAACGTCTTTACCCCTCGAGCCACTTGCGGGCCTCCTCGAGTGTGCTAAAAAAGCGAATCAAGCGGTGGGCGCGGTGTTCAAAGGCCAGCTCCGCGAAGCGCTCCCCGTGGGCGGCGGGGTCCGGCACAACCAGCGCCAGCATCAGGCGGTGGTTGGTGCATTTCTGAAACAGCTCTCCGGCCAGCCCGCTTCGCAAATCGAAGAACTCCGGCCCCAGCTCGGCCTCGCCCAAAAGCAAACCGTCGAAGCCGTAACTGCGGCCCAGCAGCTCGGCGATATCCTCGAGCGAGCGAACCGGAATCCCGGCCTCGGAAGCGACCAAAACCGCCCGCTCGGACGAATTCATACTTACTCGGCGTCGCCAAAGATGGTGAAGTGCCACGGTTTACGCTGCAAACCCCCGTGCTCGAGCATCACATGCTTGGGAGTGGTGTACTCCTCGAGCGCGTAGTGGCTCAAATCCTTGCCGTAGCCGCTGCCCTTGACCCCGCCGTGCGGCATCTCCGAGGCTAAAGGCAAATGGTCGTTGACCCACACGGTCCCGAACTCGAGCGCCGCCGAAACCCTGAGCGCGCGCTGCACGTTAGAGGTCCACACGCTCGAGGCCAGCCCGTATTGCACGTCGTTGGCGAGTTCTACGGCTTCCTCCTCGCTCGAGAACCGATTCACCACCACCACCGGCCCGAAGATTTCTTCCTGAACACACTCTGCACTCTGCGGGGCGTTAGTCAGAATGGTGGGTGGATAGTAAAAGCCCGCGCTCGAGGGCCGTTCTCCACCCAGAGCCACTTCTATTCCCTGCGCCCGCGCGCGTTCCACAAAGCCGTGAACCTTATCTTGCTGCGCCTTGCTCGAGAGTGGCCCCAAATCGGTGCTCTCGGACTCGAGCGGCCCGACCCTGATGCTCGAGGCCACCGTTTTGAAGCGCCCGAGGAAGGCGTCATAAACGCTGTCCTGTACGTAGATGCGCGTGGCGGCGGTGCAATCCTGACCCCCGTTGACGAAGCTGGCCGCAGTCGCACCCTGCACGCAGGCTTCCAAATCGGCGTCGGCGAAGACCACAAACGGAGCTTTGCCGCCCAGCTCGAGCGTGACCCGCTTGGGCGTTCGAGCAGCCAGCTCAGCGATTCTCTGACCCGTGCGGGTTGAACCCGTGAACGAAATCATCCGCACGTCGGGGTGCGTTACCAGCGCCTCGCCCACGTCCACGCCACCCGTGACCACGCTCAGCAAGCCCGCCGGAAGGCCGCACTCGAGCGCAATCTGGGCCATCTCGATGGACGTAATCGGCGTGTTGGGCGCGGGTTTGAGCACCACCGCGTTGCCCGCCGCCAGCGCGGGACCCACTTTCCAGGCCGCCATTAAAAAGGGATAATTCCAGGGGGTGATGGCCCCGACCACCCCCAGCGCTTCGCGGCGAATCAAACTGGTGTAACCGCCCACATAGCTGCCCGACCCCGCGCCCTCCACGCTGCGGGCGATGCTGGCGAAGTAGCGAATGTTGTCAATGGCAAAGGGAATATCACTGTACAGCGCGAGTTTGATGGGTTTCCCGGCGTTTATACTCTCGAGCCTGGCCAGATGTTCGACCCTGGCCTCGAGCGCGTCGGCAAACTTGAGCAGCGCCGTGCCCCGCTCACCGGGCGAGAGTGCGCCCCAGGCTTTCTGAGCTGCTTTGGCGACTTCAACCGCTCGAGTCACATCGGCGGGCGTGCCGACAGCGACGGTGGCAAAAGTTTCGCCCGTGGCAGGGTTGATGAGGTCCTGTGACCCGCTCGAGATTTCTTCGCTGCCGATGATTTGAGAGTAATGGGTTTGGGTCTGGGTAGGTGCGGTCATGGTTTGTCTCCTGGGGGTGCTCGAGGGGAGGGCTTTGGCTCTGGCTTCGGACCCCCCTAACAGATGCGCCGCGCTTCGCTGGCTTATCTGTGGTTCCCCCCTGTAAAACAGGAGGGAGATTCTTTCTGAGCGCAGCGGCGAGGCCCGATAGGTGCCGATTTCGCCAAGACAGCGCAAAAAGAGCAGGTTCCCGAAGGATTGCGAAGCACGGGTCACGCTACTCGAGCGCCACAAACACGCCCTCAAATTCTATCTATCGTAAACCGCCGCAAACGCGCCGTGCAGAGCCTCCAAACCGCGCTCGAGTTCGTGGTCCGAAATATTGAGCGGCATCAGAAAGCGCAGCACATTGCCGTACATTCCGGCCTTTATCAAAATAAGTCCGCGCTCGAGGGCTGCGTTCACAATTTTAGTGGCACTTTCCGCGTCCGGCTCTCGAGTGTCGCGGCTTTTCACCAGCTCGAGCGCCCGCATCGCGCCCAGGCCCCGGTGTTCGCCCACGCCTTCGTACTTCTGCAACAAACTCTCGAGTTCGCGCTCGAGGCGTTCACCCAGAGTTTGACCCTGCTCGAGTATGTTTTCTTCCTCAAAAATCTCGAGCACTGCTAAACCCGCCGCGCACGCCAGCGGGTTCCCGGCGTAGGTACCGCCCAGTCCTCCTACCTGCGGCGCGTCCATGATGTCCGCCCGTCCGGTCACGGCGGCCAGCGGCAGTCCACCCGCGATGCTCTTGGCGCTGGTCAGCAAATCCGGGGTAATGCCCGCGTGCTCGATGGCCCACAGCTTGCCCCCGGTGCGCCCGAATCCGCTTTGAATCTCGTCCGAGATGAACACGATGCCGTGCGTGTCACAAATTGCGCGCAGCTCGAGCAGATACTCCGTCGGCAACGGCACGAAACCGCCCTCGCCCATCACCGGTTCCACGATGATGCAGGCGACCCTGGAGGGGTCAACCTGGGTCTCGAACAGGGTTTTGAGGTCGCTCGAGCAGGTGCAGGCCCCACCGTTTCGTGGACAGACGCTCCTTTCGCAGCGGTAGGCGTAGGGCGCTTTGATTTTATACACTTCGGGCGCGAACGGTCCAAAGCCCGTGCGGTACGGCTTTTCCTTGCCGGTCAAACTCATGCCCAGCAGGGTGCGCCCGTGAAAACTGTGCTCGAGCGAAACCACGGCGGGGCGACCTGTGTAGGCTCGAGCGATTTTGATGGCGTTTTCGGTGGCCTCTGCGCCGGTGGACACAAACATCGTCTTGTTCGGCCCACCGGGGACCAGCGCGTTGAGTTTCTCGGCCAGTCGGAGGTAACTTTCAAAAGGGACAACCTGAAAGCAGGTGTGAGTGAACTGCTCGAGCTGAGCCTGAATCGCGGCAATTACCTTTGGGTGGCTGTGTCCGGTGTTGAGCACGCCGATGCCGCCCGCGAAGTCAATGAACTCGCGGCCCTCGACATCGGTCAAAGTTGCGCCCTGTGCTCGAGCCGCAAAAATCGGCAGCAGTTGCGAAATGCCGCGTGGCACGTTTGCGTTTCTCAGCGCCTGAAGCTGGGCGGTGTTTGAAATCGCGGTGCTCGAGGTTTGCTCGAGCGGTTTGTCGGTGGTGGGGTTCATGAGAGTCCTCCTGGAATTGAAGTCAGGTTACGCGCCTGGCGTGCAGGCTGACTATGGACGCGAGCGCCAAAAGCAGAGGGCCGGTCTGGGATGCATGAGGTGGGATACCAGACTCGAGCGGCCCGAAACCCTCGAGCAGAGGTCAAAAGTCGAAGGTCTGCCCTCTGCACGGACTGCCCCTGCACTGACTGCTACCACACGGGCTGCTACGCTTTGGCCAGCCCCAGCGCCACCAGCACTTCCTGCGCGGCCCGTTCTCCGCTCTCGGCCCCGCCCTCCATAAAGCCCTGATAGTCGAGCGAGGTGTGCTCACCACAGAAGTGCAGCCCACCCACCGCCTCGCCTTCCGAGCCGCCCAGCGTGGTCAGGTGCCCGATTTGGTTGGTCGAGTACGAAGCTTTGATCCAGCGCTCTTTGGGCCAATAAAAGCGCTGAGCCTGTCCGCTGTAAGCCGCTCGAGCGCCTGGATAAACCTGCTCGAGCAGCGGCAAAAAGCGCTCGGCCTGGAACTGCGGGGTGCCCTGTCCAATTTCGAGCGTGCGACTTGCCCCGGTCCAGTTGAGCAGCACCGCACCGGGCACGTTCTGGCCCCGCGTGGTGTCCCAGGTGGACTGATAACCCACGTCGGTGTCGCTGGTGCCGCTTGCGCCCAGGGTACGCCAGTAAGGGCTGCTAAAGCCCAGGTGCAGTTTGGCATTGACGCCGTAAGGCATCTCGCCGATGACCCTGCGCTTGATAGCAGGCAGCGGCAAACTGAGGTCTACCTCGCGCAGGGTCGTGAAGGGCAGGGCCAGGATTACCCGGTCAGCCAGCACGCTGCGGCCTCCGAGAGTGAGCAGGTAGCGCCCGCTCGAGGTCTGACCCAGCGCGCTCAGCGGAGATGACAAGGTGATTTGACTCTCCAGCACGCGGGCCAGCCGACTGGTCAGGCCGCTCGAGCCTCCCTGAATGCGAAAACGCTCGTCGGAGAGGTACGGAGAAAAGCTTTTGGACTCGGTGCTGACGTAGGTTACGAAGTACAGCGCCGAGATTTTCGAGGCGTCTTGACCACCGTCCTGGGTGAAGGTTTCGGCCCACAGGCTCTTGAGTAAGGGGTCGGCGCGCTGCCGGTCCAACCACTCGAGCATGCTGATTTGGTCCAGCGCCTTGGCGTAGGCGTTGGCCCCGGTGTAGGTGTAGTCGCTGCCAATGCGGGTCAGGGCGTCCTCGATAAACGGAACGAGAGGGGAAAGTAACTCGAGCAAGCGGGCCTCAGTTACGCTTCGCCCCCCGAAAAACCAAGTGTTCTTCAAAAGTCCGCGCTTCTTCTCGAAAGCGTCCTGGTCAATCAAATCCAGGTCCATTTCGCGGCAGAGCCTGCGGATGGTGGTGTGGTCGGTGTTGACCAGTTCTGCGCCCCAGTCGATGAACTCACCCAGGCCGAAGACATTCTGAGCACTGTACATCCGCCCACCCACCCGGCTCGAGGCTTCAAAAATCTCGGCGTAGAAGCCCGCCTTACGCAACTTGTAAGCGGCGCTGAGTCCGGCGATACCCGCCCCCACAATCACCGTTTTCTGGCCGGGTTGGACGCTCTGGGCCTCGAGCAGCGCCCCGGAACCCGAGGGCGGCGCAGCCGTGCCACAGGCGGTCAGCAGGGCCAGCGAGGCCCCGCCTTGCAGCAGGCTGCGGCGCGACAGTCTTTGCTTGAGTAGGCCCTGCTCGGGCAGGCCCCGCTCGAGCGCACTGTTCTGGCGCTCGAGCAGGTCTTCGGCCTCCAGACCGACCTTGCGTGCGTCGCGGCTGAGGCGAAGGAGTTGCTTGAGGCGGTTCATGGGTGCGGTTCTGCTCATTTTTCCTCCGTGGCAATGGGAATGAGGAGTGCGTCCTCGGCGCGAAAACTCAGCTCGAGGTCAGCGCTCCCCTCGAGTAGTCCACCCACTTTGGTGACCAACAATTGGCCCAGCGGGGTCAGCACCCTCAAGTTGAGGCTTTGCCCGGTGAAGCTCGAGTCGAGCAGTTTTCCCGAAACCCGGTTCTCCAGGGGCGCGCCCAGCTCGAGCTTTTCGGGCCGCAGCATGACCGTGACACCCTGCCCCAGTCTTGGGACTCTATAAATCGTTCCCACGTCCAGAAGTGCAAACACGCGAATTCCGTTTACCTCCACCGTGGCCCGCGCGCCCTCGAGCGCCACCAGCACGCCCTCAAGCAAATTGGCCCGCCCGATAAACTCGGCCACGAAGCGGGTCTGGGGGCGGTGATATACCTCGAGTGGCGTACCCACCTGCTCGAGCTTGCCCTGAGCCATCACCGCCATGCGGTCCGACATGGCCAGCGCCTCCTCCTGGTCGTGGGTTACGTACACGAAGGTGATGCCGGTTTGACGCTGAAGCGCCTTGAGTTCACCGCGCACCTCTTCCCTGATTTTGGCGTCCAGAGCGCTGAGTGGCTCGTCGAGCAGCAGCACTTTGGGGCGGTTGATGAGCGCTCGCGCCAGCGCCACCCGCTGCTGCTGCCCGCCCGAGAGCTGCGCGGGTTTGCGGCCCCCGAACCCCTCGAGCCGCACCAACTCGAGCGATTCCCCCACCCGCCGCACAATCTCCGCTTTGGGCACGCCTTTGACTGACAGCGCAAAGCCCACGTTGTCCTGCACGCTGAGGTGCGGAAACAGCGCGTAGTTCTGAAACACGGTGTGAACGTCGCGCAGATACGCGGGCCGCTCGGTCACGTCCTCGCCGCCCACCCACACTTTGCCGTATTCGGGCGTTTCGAAGCCACCGATGCAGCGCAAGCAGGTGGTTTTGCCGCTGCCACTCGAGCCGAGCAGCGAAAAAAACTCACCGGGCCGCACCTCAAGCGTGACCTCGCGCGCGGCGTAGACGTCGTGCCCCCCCGATTTGTAGATTTTGGAAATGTTCTCGAGGTAAACAGCGCTCGAGCGGCGCATCTGCTCCACCTCGAGTGGATTCTGCTCGAGGGGAGGGGGTGGAGGTTGGGGTTTGGTGGGTTGCATGGAGGGTTTCCTGTGGGTGTTTGAGGGGTGAGTGAGAGCTTTGGCTTTGAACCCGTGCTTCGCAACACTGCGTGAACCGAACAGCAAGCGCTTCGCTGTCTTGGGCAAAACGGCACCCCGTGGGGCCTGCCCGCTTTTGCCGTGATTCCCCCCTACAGAGCAGGGGGGAACATGCCTTTTCTGCTCGCTCGAGTATCTTCTTCTTGAGTTCCCCCCTGTGAAACAGGGGGGAGATTCTCGAAAGCGTAGCGCTCGAGAGCAGGGGGGTCGTTGCACTCGAGCACGCCCTCACTCCCGACTCAGCCGCCCGTTGAGCAGCACCAGCACGCTCGAGAGAACCAGCACCAGCGTGGCTGCCGCCGCAATCTCGGGCGTAATCTGGGTTCGCAGCCGCGACCAGATTTCCATCGGCAGGGTGTTGTCGCGCCCGGTGAGAAAGATGGTGACGACCACCTCGTCAAAGGACAGCGTGAAGGCCAGCAGAGCGCCGGAAATCACGCTCGAGCGCACGTAGGGACACACCACTCGAGCGAACACCTGGGTGGGCCGCGCGCCGAGGTCGTAACCCGCTTCCTCGAGATTGGCGGGCATCCGGCTCAGGCGGGTGAGCACCGCGCCCATCGCCACCGGAATGCCGAAGATGGCGTGGCCTAAAATCACGGTGAGCAAGGATATTTCCACACCTGCCTGGGTGAACGCCGCCAGCATCGCCACACCTGTCACCACCCCCGGCAGCAGCAGCGGCAAATTGACCGCTACCCGAAAGCTCGAGCGCCCGAAAAAGCGGTAGCGGTGGATGGCGAAAGCGGCCAGCACCGCGAAACTCGAGGCCAGCAGCGTGGCGACGGTGGCCACCCGCAGCGAGTTCCACAGCCCGGTCTTGAGGCCGTCGTCCTGAAAAACCTGGGTGTACCACGCAAACGTGAAGCCCTGAATCGGCAGACTCAGCACGCTCGAGGCGTTGAAACTCAGCAGAATGACGACCACGATGGGCAGGTATAGGAAGGCGAAGACCAGCAGGCTCACCAGGGCCAGCAACCACGGTTTTTTAGCCGCTCGAGGCTTGGGTGAAGTTTGCTCGAGGGCCAGGGTCATGGCTGGACCTGCTTGACGAACGAGGGTTTTGAGTTTTGAGTTTTGAGTTTTGAGTCAGAATGGGTTTGAGAGTTCTGCTCAAGGGAGTTTGGGCGCTCGAGTGCCAAAAACCCACCTCGAGCAGAACTGAACACCGAAAACCGAAAACTTAAAACCCCCCTCACAACGCCTCCGCCCGACGCTGCACCAGGGCCATCACGCCCACCACAATGAGGATGACCACCAGTGAAAACGCCGCGCCCAGCGGCCAGTTGTCGCTCACGCCAAACTGGGTGGCTACCAAGTTGCCCACCTGATTGCTCGAGGTGCCGCCCACCAAACTGGGCGTAATGAAATCTCCCATGGTCAGCGAAAACACGCTCAAACCACCTGCCAACAAGCCAGGGAAAACCATCGGCAGGGTGACGCGCCAGAACACCGTGGCGGGCCGCGCGCCCAGGTCGGTTCCCGCCTCGAGCAGGCTTTGCGGCAGCCGCTCGAAGGCCGTAATCAACGGCAAAATCATGAAGGGCAGCCAGACATGAACAAAGGTGAGCACCACGGCAAAGTTGCTGTACAAAAACAGCGGGCTGGGTTCGTGAAGGATGCCTAGCGACATCAACACGCCGTTGAGCACGCCGTTGGTGCCCAAAATGACCTTCCAGGCGAAGGCCCGCACCAGATAGCTCGACCACAGCGGTAAAATCACCAGAACCGTGAGCAGGGCGCGGTATTTACCCCCAAAACGGGCGATGAAGAAAGCCAGCGGCAACGAAATGAGGGCGTCAATCAGGGTCACACCTGCTGCCACCAGCACCGTGCGCCCGATGGTCCGCAAGTACGCACTCGAGGTCACTATTTCCTGAAAGTTGCTCGGGCTTAGCGCGCGAACCGTTTCGCCCTGCACCGGGTCGTAGCGCCAGAAGGCATAAATCAGCAGCAGCGCCAGTGGGACAAGATAAAGAACCGTGACCCACAACAGCGGTGGTCCCAGGGTGAGCGAAACCCCCACTCCCCTTCGCCCAGATTTGCGCGGGCCAGGAGGTGGGTTGAGGGGAATGGCTCGAGTCATGAGACCTCTTGGGTTGGGGGGGTGCTGAGCTTACTCGAGAGCGGGGTGATTCTGGGTGCTCGAGAGCAGCAGGCGGGCACGAAGCCAGTCCCCACCCAACTGCTTGTTCCTCGAGAACCCCTGAACTCTGCTCGAGCACCCAAACTGAGAACTGAAAACCCTTACTCGCCCTTGACCTCGTTCCAAAGCTTGACCCATTTGTCGTAGTTGGCCGGAATTTCCCACATTTTGATGCCTGCTAAAGACTGGGGGTTGTCCATGAACAGCTCTTTGGCCTTGACCGCGCCCACCGCCTGCGCGCCCAGTGCGGTGCCACCCGAGTAACCGGTCACGCCAATCATGCCCTTCTGGCCTTCTTTGCCGAGCATGAAGTCAATCCATTTGTAAGCCCCCTCGAGATTTTTGGTGGACTTGGAAATCATCCAACTGTCGGTCCAGCCAGTGAGTCCCTCTTTGGGGCGGGCCACGCCCACTTTGAAGCCCGCCTTGCCGAGGTCCACGGCGGTGAGCGGCCAGGCGTGCGCGGCCACGATTTCACCGGATTGGAACAGTTGGGCCAGCTCTCCGGCGGTGGCCCAGAACTTGCGGATGTTGGGTTTTAGCTCGAGCAGCTTGGCCTTGACCTGCGCCAAGTCGGCGTCGGTGAGGTCGTAGGGGTTTTTCTTGCCCATCCACAGCGCGATGTCGGCGATGGTGATGGGGTTGTCCGGCAGCGAAATCTTGCCCGCGTACTTTTTGTCGAACAGTTCGTTCCAGCTCTTGGGCGCGCTCGAGATGTCTTTTTTGCTGTACACCAAAATGTTGGGTCCCCAGGAAAAGGACACGCCGTAGAGCTTGCCGTCGAAGGTGTTCCAGCGCCCGGATTTCAGGTTGGGAAACACACTCGAGTAATTCTTGAGCTTGCTTACGTCGATGGGCTGCACCACGCCTGCCTTGTAGATGCGGCCCGTGGCGTCCCCGGACGGTGAAACGAGGTCGTAGGTCTTGCCGCCTCCGGCCTTGAACTTGGCGAACATCTCGTCCGATGAGCCTGCGTAGGTGGCCGTGACCTTGCAGCCCGACTCCTTCTCGAACTGGGTCACGAAGGATTTATCGGTGTAGCCTTCCCACACCAGCATGTTGAGCGAACAAGCGGCCTGCGCCGATGAAAGTGCAGCCAGCGTGAGGGTAACGAGCAGGGGGATGCGCTTCATAAGGTCTCCTGTAAGGCGGGCGCTCGAGCTACGGAACACGCCACTGCTCGAGCGAACTGGGCTGCGCGGCTGTGATATAGCGTTTCCCAAAGATACCCAGTTCTCTTCTGGGTGCTTTGGTGAGCGGAGCGAATGGAAAAGAGTAGCGTTTCTCGCGGGAACGGAGACTTGGAGCGTAGCAGAAAAGTCGAAGTGTCAGCGGGAAATGCTATGGCTAAATGCGACTTTCGCACATTAGCATACAGGCAAAAAATTGGGTTGTATTAGGACTGAAAAGCCAAGCTCGAGGGGAATTCCCTGGCTCGAGCGAACGAAGTGGGTCTCGAGCGGGTACTCACAAAAGCGGTGACTGACCTGAAATGCCCTCAGCGTGCGTTTTTACTCGAGACGTGTCCCGAGACAGGCGCAACTCCAATTTTCACGACCTCGGCTCGGTGCGGTCCGCACCGAGGTCGGCTCAGAGAACGGGGTTGACCGCATCCTCGAGCGAATGTTACTCAGCCACACCCGACAGCGGCAGGCACACCCTGAACGCGCTGCCGACTCCGGGTGTGCTCTCCACCTCCACCCGGCCCCCGTGACCCTGAATTACCTGCTCGACCACATACAGTCCCAGCCCCAGCCCACCCAGCCCCTCGGACTCCCCACCGCGCACCCTCGAGAAGCGCTCGAACAGGGTGCCCAGCGCCGCCCTGGGAATGCCCAGTCCCTGGTCCCGCACCTCGAGACAGCACTCTGCCAAAGTTTGTTGCAGATGCACCGTGACCGCGCCGCCCTGGGGGCTGTACTTGAGAGTGTTGCTCAGCAGATTGCGTAAAACCTGTTCTAAACGCACCGCGTCGCCCTCGAGCCGAACCTCGCTATGCTCTCCGGTCAGCCGCAGGGTGTGGCGCTGCACGCCCCGGCCCATCTCCTCGACCACCCGCCGCACCAGCGCAGAAAAGTCGAACGGCTCCTTTTTCAAAATCAAGCCGCCCCGCTCGAAGGCTGCCGTGTCCAGAATGCGCCCCAGCAAATCGTGAATCCGGGTTCCGGCAGGCCGCAGATGACCCACCAGCTCGCGGCCCGACTCGCCCAGCGGGGCCTCTGCCGGATGCTCCTCGAGCAGCTCACCCATGCCTATGAGCACGGCCAGCGGGTTTCGCAGCTCGTGGGCCGCCAGGGTCAGCAGCGCCTCGCGTTCGCGCACCCGCCGTTCCTCGAGCCTGAGCGCGCGCTTCAGGCTGAGCTGGTCGCTGGCTAGTCGGGCCAAACGGCGCAGCAGGGACACGTCGGCCTCAGACCAGGTGCGCGGCTGTGAATCTATGGCGCACAGCGCGCCCAGCGTTTCGCCGTTCTCGAGAATCAGCGGCACGCCCGCGTAGGCCACCACCCCCAGGTCGGCAATGGCCCCATTGTGCTCCACGAGTGGGCGCACTCTAGCATCCTCGACCAGCAGCGGCTCCACACTGCCCAGGGTGTACTGGCAAAACGAGTGCGACAGCGGAGTTTGGCCCAACGTGGCCCAGGGGTCAGTCAGGCCCACCTGACTGGCAAACACCTGGCGGTTATCGGCCACCAGCGTGACCAGCGCTATCGGCACCTCGAGCAGACGGCACACCAGCGCGGTGAGGGTGTCGAGGTCCTCGCTTGGTTTGTTTTCATTGCCCCGCTCGAGCAGCCCAGTTTCGAGCAGGCCAGACTCGAGTAAGCCAGTTTCGTTCAGAGTTTGTAAACGTCGCGGACTGGACCGATGGCTCGAGGCCAGCGCTGCACAGTCCGAATCCGAAGGGGTCATGAAGGCTCATTTTAGCGCCAACGAGCGGCTCACGGGTGAGACGACCCGAGCCACTCACCAACCTCCACGCTCACCAACTGCCCAGCCTCGAGCGCACCGAATCCTCGCTCCACTTGGCGTAGATGCGGGTGGTTTCCAGGCTCGAGTGTCCCAGCAGGCGCGCCACCGTCTCTAGGTCGCCGCTCTCGCGGTACAACCGGGTTCCCGCCGAGTGGCGCAGCGCGTGATAGCCCAGATAGCTCACGCCAGCGAAGGCGCACGCCCCCTGCATTCGCCTTCGCACGGTGGAGAGCGACCCCTCGAGCGGCCTGGGCAACTCGAGCAGTCTGGCCGCCCGGAGTGAGCGGGTCAGGCTGTTCGATATCGGCACGCTGCGCCGCTTGCCGCCCTTGCCCGCCCTCACTATCAGGGTTCTCCCCTCGAGGTCTATGTCCTTCCACTCGAGCGCCAGGGCTTCGCTGATTCGCAGCCCCGCGTGTGCGCCGAGTAACACGGCGCGCACCGCCTGGGGGTCCTCGAGCGCCAGCAGCTTTCCCAGTTCCTCTTCGGTGTAGGGGCGGCGCTTGTCCCACTTGCTCACCGGGTCGCCGGCAGCCTTGACCGACCCTAATGGACTCTTGCCCTCGAGTCCGGCCCACTCGAGCGCCCGGTACAGCAGCCGCGCGCCCGCCAGCCGCACCCCCACGCTCGAGGGCTTGAGACGGGTCTCGAGTGAACGCAGATAGCGAGCGCCCTGCTCCTTGCTGGCCTTGAGCAGGCTCAGGTGTCCGCTCTGGCTGTAGAGCACCAGCTCGAGCACGCTGCGTTTGTAGGTCCGCAGGGTGTGTTTGCTCACCCGAGCGCCTTTGGCCCCGAACAGGTAAAGGTAGGCTTCGGTGAGCGACCACAGGGCCTCGCTGTCAAACTCCATGCAGGCTCTGGCGGCCCTGCGTTTGCGCTCTTCTTCCGGGACACTCGCCCACGCATCCGAGCGCTGCTCGAGGGTGGCGGTGTAGGGCAGCAGCTCGAGTGAGGTCACGGGGGTCACGGGAATCACAGTGGCTCGAGTTTAGCAGGTGTGGAGCGTAGGTCGGAACCCGGCTCAAACCCGGCTCGAGTGTCAGCACGTCGGGCAAATCTCGAGCGAAGCCTGCGGATGCGCCCGTTTCGGCCCGATTTCGACTCGGTGCTTCACCCTCACACGCCACCCTTTTCACACGATGGTGTAACCCCCGTCTATCACGATGTTTTCGCCCGTCATCAGCCCTGCGTGTTCACTGACCAAGTAGAGGGCCAGCGCTGCAATTTCCTCGGGGCGTCCGAAGCGGCCCAGCGGAATTTTGCGCTTCATGGCTTCACCCACCTCGCCGGCCCAGGCTTTCTTGCCCAGCTCGGTTTCGACCACCGTGGGCGAGATGGCGTTGACGGTGACGCCGTGCTGCGCCCACTCGGCGGCCAGCACCTGGGTCAGGCTCACCAGCCCCGCCTTGCTGGCGCAGTAGGCGGCGTGGCGCTCGAGCGCAATCACGCTGGCCTGCGAAGCCAGGTTGACGATGCGCCCGTAACCGTGAACTATCATGCCGCGCCCCAGCGCCTGGGCCAGAAAAAACGGCGTCTTGAGGTTGATGCTCAAGGTGGCGTCCCACTGCGCCTCGCTCAGATTAGTGGCTTCCTCGAGCAGCGCGACCCCGGCGTTGTTGACCAGAATATCGACCTTTGAAAAACGCTCGAGCACCCCACTCACCGCGCTTGTCAGCGACTCCAGGCTCGAGAGGTCGGTTTGCACCGCTAAGTGGCGCTCTGTACCTCCGGGTAAGCGCTCGAGCATGCTATGCACACTTTCGCTGAGGTCGAGCAGCGCGAGCTGAGCACCCTGGGCCGCGAACAGCTCGGCGATGGCCCAGCCGATGCCGGAAGCGCCTCCGGTGACGACGGCTATTTTTCCGTTGAGGTCGAAACCCTGAGCAAACGGTGGATTCATTCGGTTCTCCTTAAATCAGGTCAGTCAATCAGGTGAGTCGTGTGGTGAATCCATCCGGCAAGACCCGTTGAGCCGTAGGGAAGTACATGCAGATGTTTTCGGAATCGCGGTCATGAGGGCAGGCAAAGTCTCGAGCCACGGGTCCGGGTTCATCCCCGGCTCGAGTGGCCCGACTCGAGCTTTAGGGCGTCGGCTTTGTCCAGCGAGAGCACCTTGCGGGCCACCCGTTCGTCGGTGATGAGCACGTCCAGGCAGCCGCTTCGCAGCGCTCCCAGCACTGCCAGGGCTTTGTCGGGGCCGCCTGCCACCGCAATCACGGGCCGAATTTTGTGCAAATCGTCCCAAGACAGCCCCACGATGCGCTCGTCGGCCTCGACCACAACCGGCTGGCCCTGGAGGTCGAAGTAGCGCCCCGAGAGGTCGCCCACCGCGCCTTTGGCCCCCAGTTCGTCCATCGTTTGCACGTCCAAAAACCCGGCCCGCACCACGGTGGCGTTGTGAGCCACCTTGCCCACCCCCAAAATCAGCTTTGAAGCCGAGCGGGCCATCTCGAGCGCGGCCCGGATGGTGCGGTCTCGCAGCAAAATATCTTTGACCTCCACCGATTCGACCACCGCCGGAACGTACAGGTGATACACCCGCGCCTCGAGCTTTTCGGCCATCAGCGCGGCCACCCGGATGGGGTTGAACCCTTCACCGGAATTCAGGCTGCCCAGCGACTGCGCCACCACCAAACCCTCGACTGGGCTGGACCTGAGCGCGCGGGCCACCTCGAGCATGGTCGCGCCCCAGGCGGTGCCCAGCACCTCACCGGGTTTCAGGGCGTTTTCCAGGTACAGGGCGGCAGCCTGACCCAGACTGCGCTGCACCTCGCCCTCGACCATGTGCTCGGGGGTGGGCACCAGGTAAACCTCGCTCAAATTGAAGCGCGCCCTCAATTCGCGGGCATAGGTCAGCCTCGAGAGCAGGTCGGGCCGCAGGGAAACCGTGACCAGCCCATCGTCTTTGGCGCGGGTGAGCAGGTTGGCCACCGTCGCTCGAGATACCCCCAACTCTTTGGCGATGTCGGCCTGGGTAAAGTCGTGGTGGTAGTACAGCCACGCCGCTGTGATGGTCGGGTCCAGGTGGGTGTCCAGGGCCTGTTTATCGGGCCTATCTGGTTTATTGGGCACGTCGGGTTTATCGGGAGTTGCGGTTAAAGCCTTGGTCTTCATGGGGTTCACCGGGTCGTCAGAGGGGTTCATGTTGGTGTTGTGCGGCCTCAGCGCAGGGGTCTGGCCTCGAGAACCCACTTTGACCCACGCTCGCCTCGAGAATTTCTTCCAACTCAAATTATGCTGTAATTTTCATCTATCTTAATGCAATTGTCAAAAGCTCGAGCCAGCCCAGAGAACAACCCCAGAATATCAAATGCGTCCTCGAGAACAGTACTTGACGAAAAACCGAGCGAGACCTATACTGCCCTGGTTCAGCAATTAGCAAGACGTGTTGTCAAAAGTCAAACCCTCGAGTGGGTCGGGTTCAATCTTGTGGCCGCTCGAGGGGCGTGTTTTTGAACGCTCGAGGGTCAGGTGTCCCGTCATTTGAGGGGACTTCCCTGAAGCGTTCTGCTCGAGGTGAAGGAGGCTCGGACCCTTTGATACGTTGATTTTGACCCACCCGGTTGTGTCCCGTTGTGTTCCTTTGTGTTCTCTCGTGTGGCCGTTCAGGAGACCAGACCCTATGCGAATCCAAGTAAAAATCACCGCCCTGCTCGTGATGGCCGCCTGCACCGCTTCAGCCCAAACCTCGCAGTACATGACCAAGCTCGGCAGTGCGGTCTCGAGCTACGGCAAAAAGGGTGAGTTCGCGGGTGTGACCATCAACGTGGCTTGCCGCCGCCTGCCCGCGATGGACTTCATCGCCCAAAACGCCAAGCTGTTCGAGGAGCAGACCGGGGCCAAAGTGCAGTTCACCAACTTTCCCGAAAACGAGTTGCGCTCCAAGCTCGTCGCCGACGCCTCGGCTAAAGCGGGCGGGTTCAGCTTGTACTGCCTGGACGGCAACTATGTGCCGCTGTTTGCCAACAACAACTGGATTAAGCCGGTGGGCAACCTCATCGTTCCGGCCTACAAGCTGAGCGACATCGAGAAGAGTTTGCAGGGACTGTACTCCTGGACCAACAAGCTCTACGGCCTGCCTATTTATTCCGAGCAAACCATTTTGTACTACCGCAAAGACCTGCTCGAGGCGGCCAAAATCAAGGTTCCCAACACGCTCGACGAGTTCGAGGCCGCCGCCAAAGCGCTCACCAAGCCCCCCACCGTCTACGGGGCCAGCCTGCGCGGTCTGCGCGGCGAGGGCATGAACGTCTACACCTGGTCGGGCTGGCTGCGCTCCTACGGCGGCACCTTCCTGGATTCCAAGATGAATCCTAACTTTGCCTCCAAAGAAGCCATCGAGGCGACCACCCGCTACGCCAACATCATCAAGAATTACGGCCCTCCCGGCGCGGGCGCGTTCGGCTGGCCCGAGGTCTCGAGCGCGTTTTCGGCGGGCCGCATCGCCATGATTGTGGAATCCACCGCCTTTTACCCCACCTTCAACGACCCCAAGCAGTCGTCGGTGGCCGGAAAGGTCGGTTACGCGGTGGTTCCGGCGGGTCCCAAAGGCCGCTTCCCGGCCAATTACTCGATTGGCATGGCCCTGCCCGCCGTGACCAAGAACTCGAGCGCGGCGTCGGACAAGGCCGCTGCGGCATTCCTGCAATGGTCTACCTCGCAGGAGATGGAATTTGCCCGCACCGAAGCGGGGGTGGGCAATCAGGACCGCATCTCGGTGTCCAATTCGGCGCTGCTCAAAAGCAAGCTCGACCCGGCCTACATCGCGGCGGTCAACGAGTCGGCCAAAATCACCAAGTCCGAGTACCGTCCGCTGATTCCACAGTGGCGCGAGATGGGCGACATCATCGGTGAGGAAATCGGCAAGGTCTTCGTGGGAACAGACACTGCCGAAGCCGCGCTCAAGCGCGCTCAGGACAAAGTGACCGAGAACTTCAAGGCGTCGGGGGTGCTGGGCACAACTCGTCCGGTCAAGGAAGCCTTTACGGGCAAATAAGGGTTCGGCAAGCAAAGGACAGGGTTAAGAGGGTGCTCGAGGCAAGATTCGGGCACCCTGCTGTTCTTCACCGTACTGTTCTTGACCGTGCTCGAGCTGCAAAAACGACCCCATATTTGAATCCGAGGACCTTATCCCAACCTCATGAAAACCACCCTGACTACCCAGGCCCTGACCCCGCCTCCCGCTCGAGCGCGGCGGGAGCGGCCCTGGCTCTTGCCGCTGCCGGGGTTCATCTTTCTGGCGGTGATGACCTTCCCACCGCTGTTTTACGCGCTCTACCTGGCGTTCGTGAACGTGGACTCGAGCCTGCCCAACCGGGCGGTTCGCTTCGTGGGACTGGATAACTTCATCACCATTTTGTTCGGAGAGTCGGGTCGGCAAGCCATTGTGACCACCGGCATCCTGGCCTTCGGAGCCTCGTTTCTGGCCATTGCGGTGGGCATCGGGGTGGCGTATTTGCTTTACACCTACGCCGGACGCTGGACCATGCCGCTCACCGTGCTGATTCTGGTGCCGATGGCGGTGTCTCCGGTGGCGATGGCGCTCACCTTCAGCTTGATGCTCAATCCCTTGTACGGACCGCTGCCACAGGTCATCAACCAGCTTGGCGGGCCGCTGATTTCAGTGACCAGCACGCCTGTGGGGGCGATTTTGACCATCATCTGCGCCCAGGGGTGGCAGTGGTCGCCCCTGGCGGTGGTGCTGCTTTTAGGCGGGATTCAGGGCCTGCCCAGCGCGCCCTTCGAGGCCGCAAGGCTCGATGGGGCGGGCGGCTGGCAACTGTTCAGGTTCGTGATGCTGCCTCTGCTGCGCCCGATTATCGTGGTCACAGGCCTGTTCGAGTTCATCTTGTGCAGCCAGCTCTTCGTGGCCGCGCAACTGCTGACCAACGGCGGACCAGGAACCTCGAGCACCGACCTGTCCTTCCTGATTTACAAAATCGGGGTGGCCGACGCGGGGCGGGTCTCCGAAGCGGCGGCGGCGGGCCTGCTGGCCCTCATTGGGGCCATCATCGTGGCCAACGTGTGGCTGCGGGTTTCAAAGTGGGAAGACACGGTGCATTGAGATTTCAGGCGTCAGACACCAGACGTCAGAAGACCGCTGCTCGAGCTTCAGGAGTATTCACCCCCTCACCCCCTCACTCCTCACCCCCTATCCCGCTCGAGGTACGCATGACGACCATTCAAGCTTACAGCCGCCCTCGAGCGCGCTTTTCCTGGGGTTCCCTGCTGGGCCGCATCGCGCTTTTTTTGTGTGTGCTGGGCTGGATTTTCCCGCTGTACTGGCTGCTCAACTCGTCGCTCAAAAACAAGGTAGATGTGCAGTCGGCGGTTCCGGTGTGGTATCCGCGCACCCTGACCTGGGACAACTTCGACTGGGTGGCCAACAACCTCGAGCGCGACCCGCTGGTGCGGAGCGCCATCGTGGTGCTGGTGTCGGTGGGCATCGCGCTGGTCTTCGGGCCGCTGATGGCCTACGCGCTGAGCCGCTTCAAGTTCTCCAAATCCAAAGATTTGCAGTTCTGGATTATCACCACCCGGATGCTCCCGCCCGCCGCGCTCATCATGCCGTACTACTTTCTGTTCAACCGCCTCGAGCTGCTCAACACCAACCTGGGCCTGATTTTGCTTTACACCACGGTCAATCTGCCGCTGACCACCTGGATTATGCTGGCCTACCTGCAAGGTATGTCGGTCGAGATGGAGGAAGCCGCCCTGATTGACGGCTGCACCCGCTGGGGCGCGTTCAGGAAGGTCACGCTTCCGGCGGTGCGCTCGGCGGTGGCGGCTTGCGGCCTGATTACCTTGATTCTGACCTGGAACGAGTTTTTTATCGCCTTTATCATTACGTCCTCCAACATCACCTTTCCAGTGCAGGTTTCGACCTTTTTGGCCACCGGCATGAACCCCGAGTACGGGCACATGTCGGCGGCGGGGGTGCTACTCTCGCTGCCGCCCGCGCTGCTGGCCATCATCTTCCGCAACCAGCTCATCAGCGGCCTGCACGCCTTTGCCGGGGGCAAATAATATGTCTGGGACTTTCAGAGACCTGCACGCCTTTGCCGGGGGCAAATGAGATGGACGAAAGTTTGAAGGGCAAGCACGCCGTCGTCACCGGCGGCTCGAGAGGGATAGGCGAGGCCACCGTACTCGAGCTGGCCGCGCAGGGCGCGAGTGTGGCGCTGCTGGTGAACGCCAGTGTGCTCGAGGGTGAGGCGGTGGCGGCTCGGGCGCGCGAAAGCGGGGTGGAGTGCTTCGTTGTGCAGTGCGACGTCGCTGACCCCCACTCGGTGACTTTGGCCTTCGGGCAGGTCAAAGAGCGCCTGGGTTCGCTCGAGATTTGCGTGAACAACGCGGGTATGGTCCACAATGCCGCTGCCGAAGACATGAGCTTTGAAGAGTGGAACCGCATGATTTCGACGAATCTGGGCAGCGTGTTTCTGTGCTCCCAGGCGGCGGGCCGCATCATGCTAGCTCAGAGCGAGGGCGGCTCCATCGTCAACATCTCGAGCATCTGCGCCCACGTCGCGGTGCGTCCACAAAAGCAGTGCCACTATCAGGCGGCCAAAGGCGGGGTGAACATGCTGACCAAAAGCCTCGCCGCCGAGTGGGCCGAGCGCCGGGTGCGGGTCAACACGGTGAGTCCGGGCTACGTGAACACCGTGCTGCTGTCCCAAATGACCGAGCTGCACCCGCTGTGGGAAGCGCATACCCCGATGGGTCGGCTGGCGCTGCCTCGAGAGATTGCCGAGGTGATTTTGTTTCTGGCCTCCGAGCGCTCGAGCTACGTTACGGGAAGTGACTTTGTGGTGGATGGGGGTTACCTGGTGTGGTAGTGGAATTTTGTCGAGAATGAGCCGTGACTTTTACCCTTCCTTTCACCCTTCGCGCTCGAGCGGACTTTTCGGCTTTCCTGAACCAGAGAGGATTCAAAGCTCGAGTCGAAACCTTTCTCTTTGAGCAACCCTGATGGGACTTTTTAGCTCCAGGCATTGACAAATTCTTACGCTTCTTGTCAAATGACAAAAATGCGACTTGAGCAGCACATCCCACAGGCTGAACCAAGCGGACCAAAAGGAGGATGGATGCAAAACCTGTGGAACGACGCCGACGCGCATAAGATGATTGAGCACTACGCAGCACGGGGCGTGAACGAAGACCTGGCGCTCAGAACCTACAGCTCGAGGCTGCTGGGCGGAGACCCGCGCCTGGTGCAACACGGCGGCGGCAACACCTCGGTCAAGACTGTTCTGCGCGACCTCTACGGTGACGAAGTGCAGGTGGTTTGCGTCAAGGGCAGTGGCCGCGACCTGTCGAACATCGAACCCGGTGGACACCCGGCGGTAAAGCTCGAGCCGCTGTTTCGTCTGAAGTCGCTCGAGCAACTCTCCGACGAGGACATGGTGAACGCGTTTCGGCAGAATCTGCTCGACCAGAGCGCGCCCACGCCATCCATCGAAACGCTGCTGCACGCTTACCTGCCGCACAAATTCGTGGACCACACCCACGCGGTGCTCTCCACTGTTTTGGCTGCCCAACCGGACGGCGAGGCGATGTGTGAGGAAATCTTCGGCAGGCGGGTGGCCTGGGTGCCGTACATCATGCCGGGGTTCGGACTGGCCCAGCTTGCCACCGCCGTTTATGAGGCCCAGCCGCAAGTTCAGGGCCTCCTGCTGGCAAACCACGGCATCTTTTCCATGGCCCAGACCGCGCGTGGCAGTTACGACCTGATGATTGAGTTCATTACCCTGCTCGAGGATTACCTGGCCCAGCACGGCAGCTTGCCTCTCAGCTTCGAGCCTGTTCCACAAGTGCAAAACGTGGCGCGGCTCGAGGACGTCTTGCCTATTCTGAGGGGCATCTTCGGGCGGCTCAGCCTGCCTGGACAGCCGCAACACTGGCTCTTTGACGCTCGAGCGGATGAGCGGCGCATGGCCTTCGTCAATGGGCGCGGCGTGTTGGACTACACCGCCAGGGGCATGGCCACCCCGGAGCACGTCATCCGCATGAAGCGCCTGCCCGCGCTTTTGCTGATTCCGCTCGAGGGGGCGCTCGAGACTTGGGCCGTTCAGGCCGAAGACGCCCTGAAAGCTTACGCAGACGACTACCACGCCTATTTCCAGCGCAACAACGCGAGGGTGGGCGGCATCAAGCGGGAACTCGACGCCCTGCCGCGCGTGCTGCTGATTCCACACTTGGGCATGGTGGGCGCGGGCCGCACCCGGCTCGAGGCCAGCATCTCGAGCGACACCGCAACTGCCTGGAGCGAGGCCATCACCGACGCCGAATCCATCGGGGAGTACCGCTCCATCTCCGAAACTCAGCACTTCGACATGGAATACTGGTCGCTCGAGCAGGTCAAACTGGGAAAATTCGCGCCCACAGGCATGAACGGTCAGGTGGTGCTGGTCACGGGCGGCGGGGGCGGCATCGGCGCGGCCACCGCTCGAGCCTTTTTTGAGCAGGGAGCCGAGGTCGCGGTGCTGGACCTCAGTCTCGAGGCTGCCCACGAGGTCGCGCAGGGACTGGGCCGCTTCGCGCTGGGACTCGAGTGCGACGTGACCCAGCCCGAGCAGGTGGCTCGAGCCTTTGCTGCGGTGGTGGCACACTTCGGGGGCCTGAACGTGGTGGTGTCCAACGCCGGAATCGCGCTGGGCGGCAAGATGCTCGATTTACCGCTCGAGACGCTGCGCCGTAGCTTCGAGGTCAACTTTTTCGCGCATCAGCTCGTGGCTCAGGCGGCAGTGCGAATCCTGAAGGTGCAGGGTCTGGGCGGAGTGTTACTGTTCAACGTTTCCAAGCAGGCGGTCAACCCCGGTCCCGACTTCGGGGCTTACGGCACCTCCAAAGCTGCGCTGCTGGCGCTGGTGCGACAATACGCGCTCGAGCACGGCGCGGAGGGCATCCGGGTGAACGCGGTCAACGCGGACCGCATCCGCAGTGGCCTGCTCGACGGTGAAACCATCGCCCGCCGCTCAAAGGCGCGGGGCCTGAGCGAAAGCGAGTACATGGCGGGCAATTTGCTGCGCCAGGAGGTGCGTGCCGAAGACGTGGCCCAGGCGTTCGTGGCCTCGGCGCGGCTCGAGCGGACCACCGGAAATGTGGTCACGGTGGACGGCGGCAACGTGGCGGCGATGCTGCGGTGAGGGTTGTGAGTTTTCGGTTCTCGGTTATCAGTTTTGAAGACCAATCGCCAAGCAAAAATCTCGTTCCCAACGTTTCCTCGCTATCCCTCTTCAACACCCCTCACCCTCGAGAGGCTACCCATGATTTCCCCACCCCAACCCGACACCCCGTATACCTCGAGCCTGATTAGCGACATCGTGCAGGGCCGTTTTGTGGACCTAGACAGCGGAAAACTGCTCAGCGTACCCTTCAGGAACATCGTCATCGCCTGGAGTCTGAGGGGCCGTGAAGCGGATTTGGTGAGCGACCTCGAGCTGGGTCGCCGCCTAGCGGTGGTGTCCGATGTCGCCACCCACGCAGCTCTAGGGCAGCGCGTCGAACGGGCGCTCGAGAGCCGCTTCGAGGTCGAGTCCATCGTGCTCGAGGGTCCGCACGCCGACGAGGGCTGGGTGGACACCCTCAGCGAGCGTACCCGAGAGGCCGACGCCTTGATTGCGGTGGGGTCGGGCACCATCAACGACCTGTGCAAACTGGTGACGCACCGGACCGGGCGACCCTACGCGGTGTTCGGCACGGCGGCTTCGATGAACGGCTACACCTCGACCACCTCGAGCATCACCCTACGCTCGGGCCTCAAAACTTCGTTGCCTGCCCACGCGGCCAGGGGCGTGTTCATTGACCTCGAAGTGAGCGCGGACGCGCCCGCCTACCTGTCGGCGGCGGGCTTCGGGGACAGCCTGTGCCGCTCCACCGCGCAGGTGGATTCCTGGCTGGCCCACCGCTTGCTGGGCGGCGTGTACACCCTGACGCCCTTTGCGCTCCAGCGCGACGACGAAACCCAGATGCTGGCCCACGCGCCGGGGGTGGCTCGAGGCGACCTGGAGGCGCTGGCCCCGCTGCACCGGGTGCTGACCCTCTGTGGGCTAGGCGTCTCGCTGACCGGAACCACCCATCACGGCTCGATGGGCGAACACCAAATCAGCCACTACATCGACTGCTTTGCGGGTGAGCGTCACCCCGGCACCCTGCACGGACAGCAGGTGGGTGTCTCTAGCATCAGCATGGCCCGGCTTCAGGCGTACTTTTTGGCGCTCAAGGAGCCGCCTGTCGTGCAACCCACTGTGATGGACTACCCCGATATGCTGCGCCGCTTCGGTCCGCAGATGGCCCCCCAGTGCCTCGAGCAGTGGCGGCAAAAAGCGCTGGGTGCCGAGGGAGCCGCCCAGCTCAACACCCGCCTGCGTGACCTCTGGCCCGACCTGGTGCGTGAGTGCCACGCCTTTATGATTCCTGCCGAAACCCTGGAGTCGCGCCTCAGAGAAGCGGGTGGCCCAACCAACGCCGTTGAGCTGGGCCTCGAGCAACCTTTTTATGAAGAAGCAGTGCTGCACGCCCGTGAGATGCGGAACCGCTTCTCAGTGCTGGACTTGCTGGCCGACGCGGGGCTGCTCGAGGGTTTGGTTCGGGCCGGGGTTTGACACGGGAATCGGGCTTGGACTGCTTTGGACACGAGCAGGACGCTAAAAAGCTGGAAGATTCTTTCGGTCTCGCTCGAGCACTCATTGGCTACAACATTTCCCTCGTGTGTATAGAGAAAGCAAACGCCCGGAACCGCTCTGGCAGGAGTTTTTCGAGAAAGGGTCAGATTCTGTAAGTTGAGAGAAATGCTGTGACCTTCCCAGATTTCCTCGAGCACAAAATACAATTCAAGCCCCAAATCCACCCCAGGAGAACTTCCCATGCAGCCGCTCGAGCAGCTTCCGGCCCACGTCGCTCAAAATTTAGACGCTTTGTTGACCGATATAGACGACACCCTCACCTCCGAGGGGCGGCTTCCGGCCCGAGCTTACGCCGCGCTCGAAGCGCTGAGCGAGGCCGGAATTCCGGTGGTACCCATCACCGGGCGGCCCGCAGGCTGGTGCGACCTGATTGCGCGGCTGTGGCCGGTGGCTGGGGTGGTCGGCGAGAACGGCGCATTTTACTTTGCTTATGACCGCTCGAGTCGCCGAATGCGTCGCCGATTTATGGCCACGGAAGCCGAGCGCTCGAGCCACCGAATTCGCCTGCACGAACTGGGGGCACACATCCTGCGCGAAGTTCCGGGCGCGGCCCTCTCGAGCGACCAGCCGTACCGCGAAAGCGACCTAGCCATAGATTTTTGCGAGGATGTGCCCGCGCTGCCCAGGGCCGCTGTGGGGCGCATCCTTGAGCTTTTCGAGGAAGCGGGGGCCACCGCTAAGGTTTCGAGCATCCATGTGAACGGCTGGTTCGGTGATTTCGACAAGCTGACCATGACCGAGATTTTTCTGCGCGAGGTGCTGGGGCTGGACCTTGCGGCGGCTCGAGAGCGGATTGTGTTTTGCGGCGACAGCCCCAACGACGCGCCGATGTTCGGCTGCTTTCCGCACGCCTGCGGGGTGGCCAACGTGCGCGATTTCGCGGACCAGATGTCGGCTTTGCCCGCTTACGTTTCGAGCGAACGGGGCGGCGCGGGTTTCGTGCAGATTGCCGAGCATATTTTGAGCTTGCGCGGCTGAGGTGGGAGAAACCTTCACCCGAGTGCAGCGGGCTGGAGTGTAACCGGTATCTGCTGGGCTGGACCGAGGCTCAGTGGGCGTCCCGCAGGCGCTCGAGACTGTCCAGGACCAGCTCGAGGCCCACCTCGAATTCGTCGGCGTAAGCGTAACCGGGCTGGAGGACGTGTTCCAGGACCATCTCGCTGAGGTAGGGAAATTCACCTGCGGGCATCTGCACCATCATGGTGGACGCGACCTCGGCGGCTTGGTCCGAATTCTGAAACGGCAGGTTGATTTCTTGCAGCACGAATCCGTAGATGTAGCTGTCGAGCAGCGAGTAAGCGTGTGCGCTGGCCTGAAGCGAAAAACCGTTTTCTCGCAAGCATCCTAGTACGGCGTCGTGATGCCGCAAGGTGGCCGCACCGGGCGTAGTGCGCGACTCCATGAGTCCGGTGGCCCAAGGGTGGCGAATCAGCGCCCTACGGACTGAAATCGAACGCAGGCGCAAGGCGCGTTTCCAAGCCATTTCTCGAGGGGGCAGGTCAATCTCGGCGAAAACCAGGTCAATCATGCCGTCTTGGAGGTCGTCTTTGTTGCTGATGTGGTGGTAGAGCGACATGGCCTCGACGGTGAGTTCCTGGGCCAGCCTCCGCATGGTGAGCGCGGCTATGCCTTCACCGTCCGCAACCTCGAGCGCGGTTTTCAGCACGAAAGGGCGGCTCAGCCGGGGTCGGGCTTCGGACTTTTGTTCAGTGTTTTGTTCTGGGGCTTGCGCCTTCGTTTTAGCCACAATGGACCTTCCTGGTTGACAATCTTACAACGTAAGGCTAACATCGGCAAGAGACTTACGTTGTAAGGTCAAAAGCTTGGCTCGAGACGGAGAGTCTAGCTCGAGAGGAGAAAACCATGAACCCAACCGCAGGCGTTTCCGAGTCACCCACCCAAGCTTTGAGCCACCGCCTGAGCATGAAAGCGGTGGTGCGCGACCAGTACGGCTCTGCTGACAGCTTGCAGCTCCGGGAGGTCGCCCTTCCAAATATCACTGACGATGAGGTGTTGGTTCGGGTCTGTGCCGCTGGACTGGACCGGGGCGTTTGGCACGTCATGGCGGGTCTGCCCTACCTGATTCGGATTGCGGGTTACGGGCTTCGCAGGCCGAAGCAGCGCACGCTGGGCCTGGACTTTTCCGGGGTGGTGCAGCAGGTGGGAAGTAAGGTGAGCAGCTTCAAGCCAGGAGACCGGGTGTTTGGAGTGTGCCAGGGTGCCTTCGCACAGTACGCCGCCGCTCGAGTGGACAAAATTGCCCGAATGCCCTCTGGCACTTCTTTCGAGCAGGCCGCCGCCGTGCCGGTCTCGGCCCTGACCGCCCTGCAAGCCCTGCGCGACCACGCGCGGGTCAAAGCGGGCCAGCAGGTGCTCATCCTCGGAGCGTCCGGTGGCGTGGGCAGCTTTGCGGTGCAGCTCGCCAAAGCTCTCGGGGCCACGGTCACGGGGGTGTGCAGCGGTGCCAAGCTCGAGTTCGTGCGGTCTCTGGGAGCCGACGAGGTGCTGGATTACACCCGGACCCTGCTCACCGACCTCCAGGCGCGCTTCGAGGTGGTGCTCGACATCGGCGGCAATCGACCTGTTTCGCAACTCCGCCAACTGCTCACCAACGGCGGAACCCTGGTGATGGTGGGCGGTGAGGGCGGAGACCGCGTGACCGGGGGGCTGGGTCGCCAATTAGGGGCCATGCTGGTGTCGCCGTTCATTCGTCAGCGCCTGGTACCGATGATGGCCCGTGAAAACAGCCGTGACCTCGAGACCCTGGCCGGGTTGCTCGAGGTGGGGGCGATTGTGCCCGCGATAGACCGAAGCTGCGCGCTGGCAGAGGTCCCAGACGCGATGCGCGACCTCGAGCGTGGGCGGGTGCGCGGTAAAATCGTCGTCACCATTTCTACCTGAACCAAAACCCCGCACCACTCGGTGGAAGGTGAAACAAGCCCATCCTCGAGAAAATAACGGAATACTGAAACATCATCCTGCTTCGCTCCACGCCAGAGCCAACTCGAGCGCCCCCATCAAGCCGCCCGCGTCCACATGGCCCACCCGAAAACGGCCCGCCTCGAGCACTTCCGGGGTGGCGTTGCCCATCGCCACCGGAAAGCCCACCACGCGCATGGCCTCGAGGTCGTTCGGGCTGTCTCCGACCATCATCACCGCCTCGAGCGGCACCCCGTAATGGGTGGCCACCTGCCGCACCGCGCTGCCCTTGCTCACGCCCTCGAGCGTGAGGCTCACGAAGTGCGCCTGCGACATAATGGGCGAACTCGAGACCGCCAGGGTCAGGCCGGGGTGGGCCTCCTCGAGCACTTCCCGGAGTTCGGAAGTGCTTAGGACGTACTCGAGCCGCACCACGGGCCACTCGAACTGGTCCAAGTTGCCCCGCGTCACCCTCAAACCCAGCGAAGCGGCGTGCTGCTCGGCACGGGGGTCGGGGCTTTCGACCACGTAAGCGTGGTTGCCGTACAGCTCGAGCACCCGGCTCGAAGCCCGAGCGCGCTCGATGACCGGACGAATCAAGTGTGCCGGAATGACGCTCGAGAACGCCTCCCCGCTCGAGGGGCGCACCACGCTGGCCCCGTTCTGGTAGATGTGCCAACCTGCTGCGTCGAGTTTTTCGGCGTATTCGGAAACCCGACCAAAAGCCGGACGCCCGGTGCAGAGCGCCAAGCGGGTTCCGCGCTCCCGCAGCCGCGCTGCTAGCGTCCAGATGCGCGGGTCCACCTCACCGCCCCTGCCGACCAGGGTGCCGTCCACGTCAATGCACACCAGGCCAATCACGGATAAGTGCTCCCGCGCCGAATCTGGGCCAGGGTTTTGAAGTGCGCGGCGTTGCTGGCGTACACCGCCGTTTGCAGCTCGAGCAGGCGAGCGTACTCGGGCGCACTATGCGACCTGCTCGAGACCCGGCGCAACTCGCCCTGCATCGCGCCCGCCGCCTCGAGCGGACTTTCAAACCAGCCCGCCCCCAGCGCCGCCAGCATTCCCGCGCCCAGCGCCGACGCTTCCTGGGTGTCCGAGAGCCACAAATCCTGACCCAGCGCGTCGGCCATCATCTGGGTCCACAAGGGGCTGCTCGAGCCGCCGCCAATCGCGGTGATGTGCTGCACGCCGATGCCGCGCCCCCGCATGGCCTCCACCGCACCCGCCGTCTCGAGCGACAAGCCCTCGAGAATCGAGCGGTAGATGTGTCCGCGCCCGTGTCCACTTCCCAGTCCAATCAGGCAGCCTCGGGCGTCGGGGTCCCAGTGCGGGTTCATGCAGCCCGAGAAGTACGGCAGGGTGATGAGGCCGTCCGACCCGATGGGCAGTGCACTAGCTTCGCGCTCGAGCGCCGCAAAAATCTCGGGGCTGGCCTGCCCATTCATGAAGGTGTTGATAAACCAGGTGATGAGGTAAGCTCCGGTGCGCTGCACGGTTTCGAGCAGGTAGCCTTCCCCGCTCCCCGAGAGCAGGGTGCGCCAGTGCAAATCCATCTGGGCGCGGGGCGACCACACCCCGAACACCAGGGCGGTTCCCAGGTTCACGTAGGCGCGCCCCGGCGCGGTGCACCCCGTGCCCAGCGCGGCGCACTGCCCATCTCCGCCGCCTGCGACGAGTGGGGTGCCCTCGAGAAAGCCGGTCTCGCGTGCGGCTCCCGCCTGAATCGGCCCAATGAGGGTTCCCGGCTGCTGCGGCTGTGAAAACTGCTCCGGGCGCAGACCCAGGTAGTCCAGGATAGGCTCCGACCAACTCCTCGAGTGGATGTCGAAAGTGCCCAGCGGGTCGCAACTGGCCCAGCTCGAGCGCAAATTTCCGCTCAGACGCAGGTTCAGGTAGCTGCCCACGTCGGTGAAACTGTGGGTGTGGGCGTAAATTTCCGGCTCGAACTGGCGCAGCCACACCATGCGGCACAGCGCCGGGGTGAGGTCCAGCGGGCGTCCGGTGATGAAGTGCAGCGTTTCACGTCCCAGGTCGCGGTCCAGAATCTCGAGCGAATCCCTGGCGCGTTCGTCGAGCCAGGTGAGCGCGGGCCGGGTCGCCCGCCCCTCGGAGTCGAGCAGGGCCAGGGTTTCGCGCTGGTTGGCGATGGCCACACTGGCTACCCGCTGCGGTTTAACTTGGGTCCACAGCTCCTCGAGCGCACCGCACAGGGAGCGCCACCAATCTTCGGGGTCCTGCTCCATCCAGTGCGGCTGCGGTGACGACATCGCAATGGGAGCGCGCCCCGAGGCGACGGCGTGCCCCTCGCGGTTCCAGGCGACGACTTTGACCGATTGGGTCGAGGAATCTATGCCCACCACCAAGTCTTTGATGTTGATAGCGCCTCCTGTGGGCCTCGAGTCGGGTCTATTTGGGTCTGTGTTTCAGAGCGGGGTGAAGTGGCCTGAGTCTGACGAATTTAGTGACACATGTCAATGCGGTGACGCAAATGCTAGAAATCAGGCAGAGCAACTGGCTTGAGCGGAGCGCGCTAAATCCCTTCAGGTCACGGGCGCGGCGCTCGGTTCGCTCGAGGATTTCAAATCGGCCAATCCCTCGAGAAAGGGAGCCTTGACTACGCCGCGTTCGGTGATAAAAGCCGTCACCAGCGCCGCCGGGGTCATGTCGAAGGCCGGGTTGTAGACCTGCACCCCTAGCGGCGCGGTGGCCCTACCGCCGAAGTGCGTTACCTCGAGTGGGTCGCGCTGCTCTATCTCTATTCTCGAGCCGTCTGGCGTGGCGAAATCCACTGTAGAAAATGGCGCGGCCACGTAGAAGGGCAAGCCGTGCGCCCTGGCCAACAGCGCCACGCCGTAGGTCCCGATTTTATTGGCGAAGTCGCCGTTGGCCGCCACCCGGTCCGCGCCCACGATGACCGCGCCCACCCGGCCCTCACGCATGACCACCGCCGCCATGCTGTCGGTGATGAGCGTGACCGGCATTCCGGCCTGCATCAGTTCCCAGGCGGTGATGCGCGCGCCTTGCAGCAGCGGACGGGTTTCGTCGGCGTAGACGTGGATGCGCTGTCCGCGCTCGAAGGCCACGTAGAGGGGCGCGAGCGCCGTGCCCAGGCCCACGGTGGCCGCACTCCCTGCGTTGCAGTGGGTCAGCACGCCCTCGATGCCTTTGAGCAGCGCGACCCCGTGCTCACCGATGGCTCGAGTGGTTTCCTCCTCGGTGCGGTAAATTTGGTGCGCCGTCTCGAGAATTGCCGCTTTGAGTTCTGCCGCGCCGCCAGCGGCCTGGCGGGCCACCTCGAGACCGCGCTTCAAGGCCCAGGACAAATTCACGGCGGTGGGCCGCGCGCTGTTCAGGTAGTCATGAACCCGCTCAAGCTTTTCCAGCATCTCCGCTCGAGTGAGGCTATCTGGTACGTCCTTCACGCCCAGCCACAGACCGTATGCCGCCGCCACCCCAATGGCCGGAGCGCCGCGCACCTTGAGTTCACGAATGCCCTGCCACATCTGCTCGGCGCTCTCGATGTCCAGGACCACCTGCTCGAGCGGCAACAAAGTCTGGTCCAGCATCAGCACGCGGCCTTCTCTGAACACGATGGTTTCAACGGGTTGGATGGCTTTGTTCATGGAGAGACCTCGTGAGCCGAATGCTCGAGAGAAAGGTGCTCGAGGAGGATTCGCTCGAGTGCGCGAATAGATTCGATTTTCTGGTGCGACCTAATCAGAGCGCGGCCCAGCTCGAGGGCACCCCGCTCAGCTTTGACCCGCTCGAGTGGGTCGGGAATGCTTTCCAGGTCTAGTACATGCGCGAAGCCGATAGTGCGCCGTATCATCTCGCAGCCTGCAAAACCCACGCTGTCCTGAAAAACTGAGTTTAAAAAAGACTTCTGAAACTCTGGCTCGAGCCACGAAGGGCTGCGGGCGGTCTCGAAGCGCGTCAGGAACCCGCTTTCAAAGCTGCGCCAACACTCGAGAAGTTGCTTGAGCAGGTAAGCGCGGTAATTTTGGCGCTCGAGCAGGTCGGGCGCGTGTCCACCCTGCGCCACCGCGTTTAGGAGCAGATTGGCCATAAACAGCCCCACGTCGAAGCCCATCGGCCCAAAAAAGGCGAATTCCGGGTCAATAATGCGGATGTCACCCTGTGCTCGAGCGTCGGCCTGGTTCGTGTCCGGCAGGGTCGCCATCAAGCTGCCGGTGTGCAGGTCGCCGTGCAGCAGCGCCTGAGCTTGGGTCATGAAGCGGTATTTGAGGTGGGCCACCCGGCTTCTCAGCTCGGTGTCCCGATGGAGTTGTCCCACTTCCAGCTCGAGCGCCGGGCTGTAGCGGTTGCGGCTGGGCGCGACGTAGAACGGCTCGGTGAAGATGAGGGCCTCGCTGAGTTCGCACAGCTCGAGATTCAGGAATTGCGCGCTCAGTCGTTTTTTCTCGGCGCTGGGCAGGGCGAAATCGCTGGTGGCGAACAGGGTGTTCGCCAGAAACCGGCCAACCGTGTATCCCAACTCGGGGAACTGCACTCGAGCGACCATCGGGGCGCGCATTACTGTATGAAAGTGTAAATCCTCCATCGCGTTGACCGCCATCTCCTCGTCGAACCACACCGGACGCGGCACCCGCCCCGGCGCGGCGCGGTGCTGCTGCTCGAGCGCCCGCGCCTCGAAGCCCGCTCGAGCTTTCGAGAGGGGCCAGCCCTCGCCCGCCACCCGCAGATAGGGCAGGGCCTGCTTGACCAGCACGCTGCGCTCCCCGCCGCGCTCGAGCACCCGGAACACCAGGTTGAGGTTGCCATCGCCAATCTCCTCACTCTCGAGCGCCGCACCGGGGTTAAAAGCCGTGTCAAACAGCGGATGGCCGCGCACGTACTCGAGCACCGATTCGCGGGTCAGGATGTGGTAGGGCATGGAAACTCCTTCGGAGGGGTTTTTGAGTGGTGAGTGGTGAGTTTTGAGAAATGCACTCAAAGGTAAGCCTCGGATTCCTCTCGAGCCATTTTTTTTCTTGCGGCCTTATGAAACGAGAAATGTAGTCCATTGTTTACTCACCACCCAAAACTCAGAACTCAAAACTTTCTACTTCTTCCTGAACCTCAAATCCTCCCACGGCCCCCCGTCCACGAAGCGCTCTGGCTCGAGCAACCTGGCTCTGGGGTCCTCGGCCTGGTCGAGTTGCAGCACCATCCACTTGGGGTACGGCGTGCCGGGGTCGCTGGCCCGCTCAAGCAGCGCGTTGTCCTCACTGCTGAGTTTGAGTTCCAGGGCCTGGATGTTGTCGCCCAGCCGCTCCAGCGTGCGGGCCGCGATGATGACGCTCGAGACGCCAGGGCGGCGCACGGTCCAGGCCAGCGCCACCCTGGCCGGACTCACCCCGTGCCGCTCGGCCACGCTTCGCAGCGCGCCCAGCACCCGCTCACCACGCTCCCAGTCAAAGGGCACGAACTGGCCTGCCTCCGAGAAGCGGGTTCCCTGCGGCGCACTCGAAGCGGTGCTGTACTTGCCCGACAGGTAGCCTCCGGCCAGCGGACTCCAGACCAGCAGCCCCAGGCCCGAGTAGGCCGCAAAATCCATCCACTCGTTCTCGAGGTCGCGCCCGACGAGTGAGTAGTACATCTGCGCGGTCACAAACGGTTCCAGGCCACGCCGCTCCTGAATTCCCAGCGCGGTGGCTGCCTGCCACGCCTGGTAGTTGCACAGCCCGATGTAGCGCACCATTCCGCGCCGCACCAAATCGTCCAGGGTGCTTAAGGTTTCCTCGAGCGGGGTGTTGCTGTCCCAGCCGTGAACTTGAAAAAGGTCGAGGTAGTCGGTCTTCAGGCGCTTGAGACTGGACTCGACCCCGCGCAAGATGTTGGCCCGCGTGGCCCCGGAGCGGTTGAAGTCGGTGTCCGACATCGGAAGGCGAAATTTGCTGGCCAGCACCACTTCCTCGCGTATACCCTCGAGCGCCACGCCGAGTTGCGTTTCAGAATTTCCCCTCGAGTACACGTCGGCGGTGTCAATAAAGTTGATGCCCTGCTCGAGCGCGAATTTGACCATCGCGTTGGTCGCACTCTGGTCGAGCGAACCCATGTTCATGCCCTGCCCAAACTGCATACTTCCCAGTGAAAAAGCGCTGACGATGAGGCCCGAGCGCCCTAGTTTGCGGTATTCCATGTCTGAATCTCCTCGAGAGTGGGGAATCGGGGTTGGTTCTAAATTTATGCGCGTTTTCTCGGGTTAGAGCTGAGGATGGGAGACGGGCTGTTCATCGTGGGTGCTACCCACCATGCTCGAGTTCACGTCTAGCACCGCCTCGAGCGCACCTAGAAACAGCACAGTGCCGGGGTCAGCTTGTCCCACGGTGCGCTCACCCACCCAGCCCGCTCGTCCCACCTGACTTCTCAGACCTACGGCCTCGTCGCGTCCTTTTCTGGCCGCCTCGAGCATCTTGACCCACGCTTCCTCGAGCGATTCTCCTCGCCCCAGCGCGCTCGAGAATGCCAGTGCTGCCGGGTGA
>Ga0123339_10000417_pt1 | contig 33860 bp, 39 predicted proteins | sample lystaG_FD_89956 | JGI IMG/M metagenome (GOLD analysis project Ga0123339, IMG submission 89956) | Glacier valley bacterial and archeal communities from Borup Fiord, Nunavut, Canada, to study Microbial Dark Matter (Phase II) -... | ecosystem: Environmental > Aquatic > Freshwater > Ice > Glacier ...
ACCTTACTTACCAGTTGCCGCTGGATTAGAAGTTCCACCATTACTATTGGTTGTATTATTATTTGTAGTAGTTGGATTATTATTATTAGCTGTAGTTTGTAATTCACTAGTAGGTGTAAATGGATCAGAATTACCCGTTGTAAGCTGATTATATTTTTTGAATGTTAATAAATCAGCACTAGTAATCTTATATTCTTAGTTTGCTGAAAAGTGTAATCACTGCTAATAATATTATCGTATTTTTCTACAGAACCAGTGAGTGATGCTTGTTGTTGTGGTATCATAATCATAAGCATTATTATGCATATTGAAAATAAAACTAAAACTGATACACTAAAAGTTAAAACATATTTCTTAACCATTTTTTACCTCCTATCTATTTGATAAATTTTAAATTTTTAACAGCAAATGAAGCAGTTATTTCATTACTTCCTGCATATTCCATTTTGATTTTATCTAGTTTAAATCTTAACTCATCGTCATTTTCTAGTTCAAATATAAAACTTGAAACATCTGTGTAATTTCCTATGACACTTATTGTTAATTCATCACCAGATGATGAAGTTGGTGCAGTTGAAATATCTGATATACCTCCTGGTGCTGTAGTTGTACCTGCTGGTGTTGTTCCAGATTTATCGCTTGTTGTTGCCCCAGGAGTAGCAGTATCTGAAGATGCTGCTGCAACTTGTGTGCTTCCGCCTGGTTCTACTAACGCTAATGATAAATTGTTAGATTTTGCATAGTTTCCTAATTTAATCCACATATACTCAATGTTATATTTTTCATCAGTAGTTGCTTCATTAATTATAGAAATTGTTTCATCTGTTATTGCTTCATATTGTTCCTTTTGTTTTTTAAAATTAGCTTTTGAAGTTTCAACAGTTCTAATGCTACTATCATAATTAGTTTTTGCATTTAACAAATTTGTATCCAAATCTTTTATTGATTTATATTGTGACATCAAAGTATTTTTTGAAACAACCTTAAATACACCCAAATCTAAATCTATAAAAAATATACTTACTATTAATCCAATAATTACTAATGCTACAATTATTTCAGAAATTAAATTTTTTTTACTCTTAATCATGGCAAATCACCACCAATTTCTATAGTTATTATACTAGAATTATTTATATTGTTTATTACTATATTCCCTAATATATCAGGCTGTAATCTAAGATTAGCAACAAAATATCCAAGGTTTTGATATTGATTTGATTGAGCAACAATTTTAATTTTTTTGTTATCATCAGAAGAAATAGATTTTATCTGTACATTTTTAGGTATTACCTTAATTAATTTTTGTGTAAATGCAGCAACATTATATGTTGTAAAGTTACCTATTAGATCCTTTTCAATCTGTTCTTTAATTTGATCAATTTCATCATTTATTTTTTTATATTCTCCAGTTGCATTATCTATCGTATTTCTGTCTGCTGAAGCAAGTTCAGTTACCTCTTTATATTTATTTATCTTAGCATTCAAATCACTTTTCATTTTTTCAACTTGGTTCATATATATGTTAGAAAATATATAGTATGAAATCAAAGCTAAAAAACAAACTATTATAGGATACATCATATACTCTGAAATTTTTTCAACAGTAAATTTAGGTAACATTGAAATATCAAATTTCTTTTCAATTTTTTCGTTTTCTTTTTCTTTTTTAGATTTACCCTTCTCCGCTTCTACTTTCTTATTTCCAAACATTTTTTCAAAAAAGCTTTCTTTAACTATACCTTTTTTGATAAATTCTAATGCCGTTGTAACTGGTATAAGATATTCCTTAGCAAGAGCAATAGCTGGTAACACTTCAAGTGTTTCAGCAATGTTTCTTACTCCACCAGCATCTGTAATAAATTTTGGTTTTAAAATTTCACATCTTATTCCAAAGTATTCAGTAAACAAGGTATCAATATTTGTAAATAGTATTCCTGTTCCTGTTATATATAGTTTAGTTATTGTATCTTTATGTTTATTAACATCCTCTGTAACATCATGTAAAATCTCTTGAAGTATTGGTTCAACAATCTCTTCTAGTTGAACTTTATTTGTTCCTGTTTGCACATCTGAAAATACATTAAGTTGTTTACAAGCTTCGTATGCTTTTTCGTATGAACCCAAAATATCAATAAATTTATCAAATACTTGTTTCATTCCTATTTCAAACATAGATGTATAAATAACTTTACCATTAATAACAGTTGTTACGCTAAGAGTTTTATCCATATTAATTAATACATAATTCTTTTCTTCTTCTGGAACATCAGTATGCAATAATAATTCTGTAGGATACATAGCTACAACATTAGATTCACCTATTTTAGAATATTGTGAAATAAGTTGTTTGTTACATATGCTCATTAGTCCTCTACGGTAATCACCAACAATTGTTGAAGACAACGTATATACAAATGAAAAGTTACCAGGAACTTGACCTTTTTTTTCACACCAGTCTTCAAATTCAAGATTAATTACATTTTGAAGATCATTATTTGAAATTTGTTTAAATGCTTGAAACGTATAATATTCTATTTTAGGAGCACTTATAACTATGGATACATCTTTTGTACTGTTTGTATCGCTTATAACTTTTTCTAAAGTTTCTTTTAATGTTGATCTCACAAATCTTATGCCATGCTCTTTTATTTCAACGGTTCCGGCATTATTTTTGATAAGCTTTGCATATTTAACAATATTATCATCAAAATATATTCCTAAACAATTAGTCATAATACACTCCTTTACTAAATTTTTTTCTTATGTTATTTCCCCACCTAAAACCAAATATTCTTTGTAGTATACTACTAAATATTGGCCTGGCGTTATACTTTTTTGTTTTTCTTTAAATTTTATATTAGCAAATTCTTTAATCATTTGTAAACTTTCAATTTCGTATTCATCACTTCTATACCTAATTTTACCAACCAATTCTTTATCTAAAAATTCATCTGCAAACATGTTTATATTTTTAATTTTAACAGTGTCTGCATATAAATCATATTCTTCACTAACTATTATCTCATTTTTACTTACATCAATTTTTTTAATAAATACAGGTTTACTGCAAGAAATTCCTAATCCACGTCTTTGTCCAATAGTGTAGAAGCATGTTCCTTTATGTTTACCTATAACTTTATTATTAGTATTCTTTATTATTCCCTCATTTTCAGGTATATATTCTTTTAAAAAATTTACAAAATCATTATCTTCTATAAAACAAATTTCTTGACTATCTTTTTTATTTGCAATTTCAATATTGTTATCAGTCAAAACCTGTCTAACATACTCTTTAGTTTGCACTTCTCCTAATGGAAATATACAATACTGCAATATATTTGGATTAATTTGATTTAAAAAATATGATTGATCTTTTTTCTTGTTTAAAGCTTTTTTTATGTAAAACTTATCATTTGATTTTTCGACATTTACATAATGACCAGTAGCAATATAATCCAAGCTCAGCTTTTCTCTAAGAGTATTAAGTTCCCCAAATTTAATTTGTTTATTACAAATCACACATGGATTTGGTGTTTTACCAGACTTATAGGTATTAATAAAGTATTTGATTACTTGATTCATAAAGACTTCTGTATAATCAACAACAATATGTTTAATATTAAATAACTCAGCTATTTTAGTTGCATCTTCAATAGATTTAATAGTATTAGCATTATTATTTATTTTAAATGTAACACCTGTAACTTCATATCCTTGTTTAATCAAGGATACTAATGCATAAGTACTGTCAACTCCTCCACTCATAGCAATCAAAACTGTTTTACTCATATTTGCCTTCTTTCACTGTACATATAATTTATCATATTTCGACTATATTATCAATAAAATAGACTAACTTTGATGCTTTTTTTTTGTATTTTAATATAAATGCAATATAGATGCAATATAGATGTAATATGTTTCTATCATTTACCTATATAAATGATTCCTAAATCAAGTGGTGAAAATATATTAGAAGTTAAATTCATTTTATATGACTTTAAAGTATCTAAATCAACAGCATAATATACATCCTTATTTTTATATATAAATGCTGTATTTCTAGTCCCATTCGTATAACTATCCACATATTCTAATTCAACATCTGTATACTCATTATCAGCTTTCTTATTATTTGTAATATTATATAATGAATATACACCTTTTCCCTCTTGAACTAGCATATATGAAACACCAGTTTTTAAATTTAATGGTGTTAAATCTTCATTTATATTGTATATTCCATCAACAACAACTTCACCAGATAAATTATATATTTTATTTACTGTATTACCTATTTTTTGCATAAAATATTTGCTTGAAGTTGTAAATTCAAATCCAGCTTCAACTTCAACTAATTTTTCTGAAGATAAATATATATATGTTTTGTTATCAATTTCAGCTTTTATTGCATTTGTAGAATTTTGAATTACTGTTAATTTACTGTATGTAAGTTCTAATAAAATTCTACCTGATTCATCAACTAATCCTTGTGTTGCTCGTACCGCTTGTACAGCTTGTTTATCTTCTTTTTTAGTTACTATGTATTGTGTTTTACCTTCACTTGTAGGGTAACTTAAAGTTGATACAACTGTATATTTATCTAATATACTAGCAGGAGCAACAGTAGATTTAAATACTTCTTTAGCATTTAAAAACTTGTATGCATCATTTAGAGTTGAAAAGTCTTTTGTATCGTGTCTGATACCTTTATTATTAAATATTCTATATATACTCGTTTGCTCAGATTCACCATATCTTAGAATATAATATGGAAGTAATTTTTCACTTTTATCGTATGCAAAATATACCTGAGATTCTTTTCCACCCAAGCTAACACTTTTTCCATCACTTAAGAAGAATAAAAAACTATTCTCTTCTGATTTCAAATAAACTGAATCATCTACTCTTGCTATTTGTGAATATTCTGGTTTTAATACGATTGTACCATCAGTTTTGCATATACCATACCCAGTTTCCACGTTTTCAACAACAAAATATAAATTATTTTGTTCAACCGTATTATTAGTTTTTGTTTTATCTGACGGAGCCTTATAAATAACAATCAATACTGCAATTAGTAAAACTGCTACAGATACAATTGAAATTAGAATTAATATAGTTTTTTTATCAGTCATAATATTCTCCCCTTTTTATTAATTATATATTATCATAAAATAATTTTTTTTTCAATAGCATATACTAAAATTCATATAAAAACACAAAATTCAAACTTTATTGTTCGAATTTTGTGTTTTTATCTATTACTCACCTATTTTAGATAGATCATATTCAATTTTTGAATTAAGATTTTTTGTAATGTAAATATCAGAAAATAGCTGTTCTTGTTTAACATATATTTGTTTTAACTTTGAAAGTTCTAACGTACCTAGAAAAGCTGCAACAACCTCTATATTATCTATTTCTTTAACATTAAATAATTTATTAAACACAAGACAATCATTTTTTTCTAAATAATTTATTATTTGATTTGCCTTGTCCTTAACTGTCACTTTTTCATATAGGGCTAGTTTTTCAATCTCTTTTGCGTTTGTATTGATTTTATTAATATTTCTATTTAAAATTTCGCTATAAATATTATGTACGTCATCTTTATTGAAAGTCTCGCCAGTATATTGAATTATTTTAGTAAATTTAATTTTTTCCATAGGTTTGCCAAATGTACCGAAATTTGATTGATACATTTTATTTATTGTTTCGCTCATTTCTTTATACTTTTTATATTCAATAATCCTTGATATAATATCTTCTTCAGTTAACTCATCTTCAGTTTTTTCTTCCAATTCTGGAAGAAGCTTTCTAGACTTAATATCAAGCAAAGTTGCAGCCATAACTACAAAACTACTTGCAATATCAAGATTTAAATCTGAAAGTTCATCAAGATATTCAATATATTTATCAGTTAAATCACTTAATGAAATATCAAATATATTCATCTTATTTTTGGAAATGAGAAATAGAAGTAAATCTAAAGGACCTTCAAAATTATCTATAACTACATTATAATCATCATTATTATTTAAAATCTTTTCTTTCATATTCTTTCCTTATAATTACTCTATAACAGATTCTAGAGCAATCTCTATCATATTTTTAAGTGCAGTTTCTCTATTTTTAGGGGAAACTAATGTCTTCTTTGTATGTGAATCTACTACAGATAAAAGACAAGCTGCTTGTTTATTTAATATATTAGCTACATGGAACAATCCAAAACATTCCATTTCTGCACCTATACAATTTATGTGTTTAGGAACTCTATTCAGTAGTGATTTGACATCTATATAATAGTCAAAACCGTCACTAGTAAGAATAGTACCTCTTTTTACTTTAATGTTTAATCTATTTGAAACGCTAGCAAGTAAATTTGTTAAGTCGCTAGACGCCTCCATAACATTATCAGTAGATCCACTAAATGTCAACCCGAATGTACTCTCGCTATATGCATTATTCACAAGAATTGTATCTAGTAGTTCTAGATCTTCGGAATAAGAGCCACAAGAACCAATTCTTATGATTTTTTCTACCCCATAAAATTTAAATAATTCGTATGAATAAATACCCATACTAGGCATACCCATACCACTACCCATAACAGAAATCTTTTTACCTTTATAAATTCCTGTAAATCCTAACATTCCTCTTAGTTCATTAAAACAGACTACATTATCTAAATATTTATCTGCAATAAATTTAGCTCGAAGTGGGTCCCCAGGCATAAGAACTATTTTTGCTATATCTCCTAAATTTGCACTATTGTGTACAGTTGGCGTATCAGACATATTAATTTCTCCTTTGTATTTAAATGTTTTTAAAACCTCTTCTATATAGATATTGTTTTATTTTATTTTCATCTAAAGTTTTAGATTTTGTACTTATAATTTTTTTAATTATAGTTTTCTCGTATTTACTTGATGCTAAAACTTCGAGCTTATTTTCTATGATGTCTGATTTAATTCCTTTTATTTTTAATTTCTGTGAAAGTTCATATATAGAATATTTAAGCATTCTTTCGTTTTGTCTTATGTAGGAATCAACATAATCCAAATCATCAATATACTTATACTCAGATAAGTACTTAATAACTTTACTACTTATTTCTTCTTTAATACCTAATCTCTTAAGTTTTAATAAAACTTCATATTTACTCTTTTTAGATATTCCTATATATTTTAAAGCTTTAAATTTTGCTTCTTCAAAATCCATATTATTCAGTTATTTCTTCAGCTAAAGTTTCTTGTTCTTCTGTTGTACCAGCTTCAGGTATTTCTCCCATACTTTTTTCAAATGCTTTATCAAAATTTTCTCTTACTTTTTTTTCAATTTCTTTCATTATTAATGGATTATCTTTTAAATATTGTTTTGAATTTTCTCTGCCTTGACCTATTTTTTGGCCATTATATGCAAACCAAGATCCACTTTTATTAATTATATCTAAATTCGCTCCTAAGTCTAGAACACAACCTTCGTTAGATATGCCCTCACCATAAACTATATCAAACTCAGCTTCTCTAAATGGTGGTGCAACTTTATTTTTAACTACTTTAACTTTAGTTCTTGTTCCTGTAACTTCACCGTTAATTTTTATTAACTCTTGTTTTCTTATATCTAATCTAACAGATGAATAGAATTTTAGAGCTCTACCTCCTGGAGTAGTTTCAGGACTTCCAAACATAACACCTACTTTTTCACGTAATTGGTTTATGAATATAACTACTGTTTTAGATTTACTTATTACTCCAGTTAATTTTCTTAATGCTTGTGACATAAGTCTTGCTTGTAAACCTATATGACTATCTCCCATTTCACCGTCAATCTCAGCCTTTGGTACAAGAGCTGCAACAGAATCTATTGTTATAATATCTACAGCCCCACTACGAATTAATTGTTCTGTTATTTCTAATGCTTGTTCTCCAGTATCTGGTTGTGATACTACTAAATTATCTACATCAACGCCTAATTTTCTAGCATATACAGGATCTAATGCGTGCTCTGCATCAATAAATGCAGCTATACCGCCCAATTTTTGAGTTTCTGCAATTGCATGTAATGCAAGTGTTGTTTTACCAGAAGATTCTGGTCCGAATATTTCTATAACTCTACCTCTTGGATATCCACCGATACCAAGTGCTATGTCTAAACTAAGAGCTCCACTTGGAACAGAATCAATATTTACTTTTGAAACTTCACCAAGTTTCATAATTGAACCTCTACCAAAATTTTTTTCAATTTGTGCCATTGCTATATCTAGTGCCTTCTTTTTTTCTTCTGAAATCATATTATCCTCCTTAAGATACTCAAACGTTTGTTTGACATTATTATACTATCTAAAAAATCCTTTGTCAATACTTTTCATAAAAAAACTTCAAAAAACCACAACTTTTTTAAAACCATTGTTTGTTTTTACCTTTTTCAACATTATAATACAATATTTTAAAATATAATTTATATTATTAATATGTACTATAACTACAATATAAAACATTATATATCATTCAAAATTGTTTTTCAAGTATTTCAAACAATTTTAACTATATGTTATATATATTATAATAAAAAGGCAGTACAGATAAATCTATAATGCCTTCTAGCTCTAATATTTTTTTTTGTGGTTTATTTCTTTTTATTTTTACTCATCTCAGCAAATCTTTTTATTTTCATTGTAGTAGTTTTTTCAAATTGTTCCTTCTTTATTTCTAAATGTTTAACTGCCTTATATGGTACTAATTGTCTATTTATCTTTTTTATATCTTCCCATATTATTTCATATAATTGTTCATCAGAAGGTCTATTTGATGTGTAAATTTCTTCAATGTATTCTTCATCTAAAGTGATTTTTACTGCTACTTCTAAACTGTTTTCTTCATCTTCAAATCCATAAACCATTGACTCCACAACAAGAGGAATCTTATTTATGAAATTTTCTATTTCTTCTGGATATATATTTTTACCGTTTTGAGTTACTATTACATTTTTTGTTCTACCTGATATTACTAAATTCCCTTGATTATCAAAATATCCGATATCACCAGTGTAAAACCATCCTTTTTTAATAACTTTTTTTGTCTCTTCTTCATTTTCATAGTATCCAAGCATAACATTAGAACCCTTAACCATTATCTCGCCAGAATTTTCTACTTCATCTTCTTTTAAGTCAATTCTTATTTCTACATTTTTAATAGCTGTTCCAACTGTACCAGCTTTTCTAGTTTTAACTAAAGTACCTGCTACTAAAGGTGAAGTTTCTGTAAGTCCATATCCTTGTAGTATTATAAATCCAAAACCTTCCATTACATCAATAGTCTCTTTATCAGCGGGCGCTGCTCCTACTAATATATATTTTAAATTTCCACCTAAATTATCATGTATTTTTTTAAATACTTTTCTTCTTATATCAGTTTTAGCGCTGCCTAGAAATGAAGTCATTTTAACAACTGTGTCAACTAAGCCTTGCTTATTTTCTTTTTTAATTGTTTTTTGTATTTTCTTTTTTATATTATCTACAAGCAATGGTACACATGTTATACAATCCGGCTTCATATCTGCAAGATTTTGTGATATATATCTTAATCCTTCGCATATTCCTACACTACCGCCATCACTTAAAACAGATAGGTAAGTTAACGTAAATTCGTATGTATGATGAATTGGTAAAAAAGATAAAAATCTCATCTTAGTTTGTTGATTATATGAGCAAGAAATCGAATATATATTACTTGTTAAATTGTTATGTGATAACATAACACCTTTTGAATTAGAAGTTGTTCCAGATGTAAATAATAGTATTTTAAATTCATTAGGATCGACTATTTTATCAATATATCCATTATTTCCAGTATCAATTAATTCTTTTCCTTCTAATAATAATTCATCAAACGAATAAGATTCATCATCTGATTTATCTTTGTCCATTTCTATATATACCATATCTTTTGGTAATTGACTTTTTAGCTCATCAATTATTTCTTTTTTCTTAGTAGAATATACAATACACTTTGCACTAGACCTGTTTAATAAGTTTAATATCTCATTTATAGGTAATTCCTTATCTAAAGGAACAATAATTCCTATTCCGCAAACTGTAGCCATATATGTTACAAACCATTTATAACTATTCTCACCAATAACCGCAATCTTTTCATCTTGTAATTTAAATTTTTCAAACATTGCAGTTCCTAAGTTAAGTACATCTTCTTTAACTTGCTTATATTTTATTTCATCAAAATTATTTGTTTTTTTATTTCTTTCTATGATAGCTATTTGATCCTTATAAGTATCACATCTTTTTAGTATGAAGTCTTTTAAAGTTTCCATTTTTTCTATTATTTGCATAACAACCCTCCAAATTAATCTACAATAAGTTTAATATTTTTAATAAAGTATTTTGTTCCTCTATCATCAAGCTTCTCTAATTCATATTCTATTAAAGGTAATTCGTTTTTATACTCGTTTACAACAGGAGTAGGATCTAATCCTATACCATTTAATATGTATTCTTTCATACTATTTCTTAAAATTTCATGATTTAATTCTTTTTTTAAATATAATTTGAATGTGTCTTTTGTCAGGATAAATACATGATTTAAATCATTAATATCATATTCAACATTCAATGCATATATAGTAAGTTTATAAGTCTTATCGTTTTCTTTTAATTCTTTTACTAATTGAAATTCCTCAGCAGAACCAAAACCCATCGGATATTTATAAAAAGCGTCAAATTCACTGCTATATCCTATAGGAAGATTATATTTGTCCTTTTTCACTATGTTAATACTAATTCCAAATATTTTTCTTGCGGCTTCTTGTACTATATCTGCTTTGTAACAAGGAAATTCACCTCCACTAATTGTATAATTAGTTGAAACAACTTTTTCTTTTTCTAAATTACAAATTGCTGTATATATCATGTATTCATCTGACATCTTATTTGCACTATTTTGCAAGTATTTTGGTACAAATTCAAATATTTCTTTAACAAGTAAACTATCTACTGCTATATTTGTATATTCGGTTTTATACACATCGACATTTGTATCTTGTACAGGATTAGTTATTAAATCACTTTGAACAATGTTATCTCCGCTTTCATCTCCTAATTTACTATTTCCTGTGATTATATATGAAACTAATATCACAATAAATAACGTAACTATCGTTACTATTGAAATAATCATGACTCTTTTATTCATTAATATCACCTACAAACTTTATTATATACTATTTGGCATAAAAAAACAATGTTTTATACAAAAAAACATTGTTTTTACATATTTTAATATTATATTTTTCAATTATTGTATTACTATTTTTTTGATTTTTTCTTCATTTCATCTTTTTTTAGTTCTGCAAATCTTTTGATTTTAAGTGTAGTAGTTTTCTCAAATTCATCATCTTTTATTTCTAAATGTTTTATTGCTTTATATGATGTAAGTGTTCTGTTAACTGCTTTTATAGCATTCCATATGATATTATAAAGTTCTTCCTTAGATAAAGCCGTACTATGATGTTCAGTAACATATTCATCATTTACTATAACTTTTACAGCTATTTTCAAATCATCTTTATCTCCATCTTCCATACCATAAACCATGCATTCTTTTATATATGGTATTTTAGCTAAGATAATTTCTAATTCTTCTGGATATATATTTTTGCCGTTACGAGTTACTATTACATTTTTACATCTACCAGTTATAAATAGATATCCATCGTCGTCCATATATCCTATGTCTCCCGAACTAAACCACCCATCAACTATAACTTCATTAGTAGTCTTTTCATCTTCATAATATCCAAGCATCAATGTTGTACTTTTAATCAGTATTTCTCCTTCGCCATTTTCATTGGGATTTATTATTTTAAGTTCAGCACAAGGCACTGCTATACCTGCGGATCCAACTTTAGGTTTGATTTCAGGTGTAAGAGCCGCTATTGGTGCAGTCTCTGTAAGTCCATAACCTTGCAAAAACGTTATTCCAATATCCTCTACCCATTTACCTATTTTAGCATCTATTGGCGCAGCTGCACTTACTATAATTCTGATGTTTCCACCTAAATTATCATATATTTCACTAAACACTTTTCTTTTTATATCAATATTTACAGACTTCAAAGCGTTTGTTACGTGTATCATCGAATTTACTATACCTTCTTTTTTGCTTTTCTTAATACCTGATGTTATTTTCTTATATAGATTTTCGACAAGTAGTGGTACTGCAAGCATTATTGTAGGTTTGGTTTCTTTAAGGTTTTGTACAATATATTTTAATCCTTCACATACCGCTATAGAAGAACCTACTGATAAAGGAACTAAAAATCCAATTGTAGACTCATATGTGTGATGTAAAGGTAATATAGAAAATAATCTATCTGTAACATTTAACGAAACATATGAAAGTGAACCATATATGTTATCTGCTAGATTTCTATTACATAGCATAACACCTTTTGAATTAGAAGTTGTACCAGAAGTAAATAGCAATATTTTGAATTCAGCAGGGTCAATTTTAGTAGAAAGCAATGTATTATTTCCACTCTTATATAATTGTTTTCCTATATTTGTAACGTAATTAAACCCAATATCTTTATTTACTGTCTCTTTGTCAGAATACATTTCAATAAAGTATGATACATCTGGTATATTTATTTTAACTTTATCAATTATTTCTTTTTTGCGTGGTGAATAAATTATAGCAGCTGCATTACTTCTCTTTATAACATTTTCTATTTCATTAGCTGGAAGTTCTTTGTCTACAGGTACTGCAATAATACCAGCGCATAATAAAGCCATATATGAAACGTACCAGTTATATGTATTCTCACCAATTATAACAACACGTTTATCTTTTAGACCAAGTAAATTGATAAGTCCTGTACCAAGACCTATAACATCTTCTCTAAATTTTGAATAAGTTATCTCGGTATACTCATCTTTATGATCAAATTTTTCAAGTATACATACATTATCTTTATATTTTTCTGTTACTTCATCAAACATTTCCTGTATAGTACTATATCTCTTAACTTCGTAATTATTTGTGTCTTTTTTTTCTTTTAATTTTTCATTTTCAATCTTTAATTCTTCAATATTTAGTATTCCGGGCATTTTAAATTTTGGAACCTTAAAATTAGGTATTTTAAAATCTTTTAATATTCTCATAAATACACTCCCCTTTATATCGATATTGTATCATATATTAGATGTAAAATCAACTACTTCAAAAATAATATACTGATATTTTTTTCTACATAATATCTCCATAATATTATGTTACAATTTAACAAATAGAAAGGAATATGTAAATATGAAAAAATTAATATACAAATATGTAGTATATATAATATATTTTTTAGGTATTGGTATGACTTCAAGTGGTATAGTTTTGATGCCTTTTAATATATTTAGATACTCAATAATCTTAGGAATAGGATTAGCGTTATTTATAGCAGGTTCTGTATTCAACGAAGTTGTTATAGATAAAAATAATTTATCTTTGAAACAAAGTATTAAGTTAGTAGTATTTTCTTTAACTTTAGCTATAGGCATCGGTATGATAAGTGGTGGAATTTCACATTTTAAAGAAAGTCCAGTATATGTATCATTTCTAATTCCAATAGGAATTATAATTTCATTTATAAGTTTTACTGTAAAAAATAATTACAAGCTAAGTAGAAAAGAAAAATTTACAGCTTTTGCAGGGTTTTTTTGGGTAGCATTAATAGTCTATACCATCTTAACTATAATGGCCGGAAATTATTCAACAAATATTGCACCAGGTGGAGATATATTCAAAAATATGAATATGTAATAATAGTATATATTATTTTAGCTTTATTAACTACAAACTCTTGATTTCGTTGAAATAGTGTTTGTTTTATGATATAATTTACACGTATATATTTAGAAAGGTGAGATAAATGTTAGATAGATTTTCTAGAACAGAATTATTATTAGGAAAAGAAAAAATGAATAAACTACAAAACAGCACAGTTGCTATCTTTGGTATAGGGGGCGTTGGCTCATATGCTGTTGAGGGATTAGCACGAGCAGGCATTGGTAAGTTTGTTCTTATAGATGATGACAAAATATGTCTTACTAATATCAATAGACAAATACATGCTACTACAAAAACTGTAGGTGTAGAAAAAGTAGAAGCTATGAAAAATAGAATACTTGATATAAATCCTAAAGCTGAAGTTATTACTCATGCTACTTTTTTAAATATTGATAACTCCGACAGACTTATTTCAGTAGAATATGATTACATAGTAGATGCGATTGACACAATTACTTCGAAACTGGATTTGATAGTTAAATCAAAAGAAAAAAACATACCAATAATATCTAGTATGGGAGCTGGTAATAAACTGGATCCCACTAGATTTGAAATTGCAGATATAAGTAAAACATCTATGTGTCCACTTGCAAAAGTTATTAGACGTGAATTAAAAAAAAGAAATATCTATTCACTTAAAACTGTTTATTCTAGGGAAGAACCACTTACACCAATAAGTGATGATGCTAATTCGTGCAAAAATAATTGTATATGTCCAAAAGGAACTGTAAGAAAATGTACTGTTAAACGACAAATCCCAGGAAGTATATCATTTGTACCATCCGTTGTCGGACTAATAATTGCTTCAGAAGTAGTTAAAGATTTAACAAAATAAATTAAAATTAACATATAAAAAACGTAAGAAGTTTATTTGAATTTCTTGCGTTTTTTATTGTAATATTACTATATTCTCACAAAACTTAAGGCGATTATTATATTATTCATATCTTAATGTAACAAATTCACATAAAGATAAATATTATATAACTAGGAGGTACCTAAAATGGAAAAAACTAATAACATTGAAGATTTACATAGAGATATTATGGTAATGCCTGATCCTTATATGCCTGTAAGACCAATTGCAATTGGAATGAAAGCTCCAGATTTTGTTGCTGACACTACATTTGGTGTTGCTAAATTATCAGATTACGCTGGAAAATGGCTTATATTCTTTTCACATCCAGGTGATTTTACACCTGTTTGCACTACTGAATTTATTGCATTTGCAAAATATTATCCAGAATTTGCAAGAAGAAACGCTAGTTTGCTTGGGTTATCAATAGATAGCACTCCATCACACTTAGCATGGGTATATAACATATATAAGATGACAGGTATACAAATACCTTTCCCAGTAGTTGCTGATAGAAATATGGCAATAGCTAAAATGTATGGAATGATGCCAGCTGATCAAAATATTACTCAGACTGTAAGAAATGTATATATAATAGACCCAGAACAAAAAATCAGAGCTATACTTCAATATCCTATGACAAACGGAAGAAACATACCAGAAATATTAAGACTACTAGATGCTCTACAAACAACTGATAGTGAAGGTGTTGTAACACCTGCAAATTGGATGCCTGGTCAACCAGTAATAGTTCCATATCCTAAAACATATGATGAGCTATTAGAGAGAGTTAATAATCCAATGGGATATAATTGTATGGATTGGTATTTATGCTTTAAACCAGGAGCTGAACATATGCAACCTATGATGGAATCACAACCAATGTTTACTAACCCAATGGGAAATATGATGCCACAAACAAATGCAATGCCACAATCAAATATGAATATGTGTCAAAATTGCCATATGAACCAAAGTGGTTATATGAATTAATAGGAGGTAAACTATATGGATCAAGATCGTTGTAATACAGGGGGATCATTTTTAGGTTGTAACTGTACTTGGATAATTATAATAGTTATTATATTCATAATACTTACATGTTGTTGTAATAACAAAAAAGAAACTGACGACTGTTGTTATCAAGATTATACATTTTAAAAATTATACATATAAAAAACTACCTAGAAAATAAGGTAGTTTTTTTGTTATTTGAATTATTAGTATATATATTACCGTAAAGTTTACATAAATATTGACTTTTAAATAAAAATATGTTATTATATTTGCTATATGATAACTTTTTAATGTTTCCCTAATAATTTGGAATCGTTACGCTCAGAATTATAATAAAATTATAGGAGTGATATTATGGAAAATGAAATGAAATGTTGTTTTATATTTGGTAACTCAAAAATTGTGCCTGTTTTTGTTAAAGAATTACAAGAACGGTTAAATACCAATATTACGACTTCCAGCTTTTGTGGAAAATATACTATTTACGTACACTACTCTCTCTATGAGAAAGCAATAATTGTTGGTACAGAAATATTAAATAGCAATGTCGCTTACAACTCCGCAAATGCCTCATGGATTGATTATTATAATGAAATACAGTCAGTAGGTTGGCTATTGCTTTTCTACGGTATTTTGCCACAACAAAGAAGAGGAGATATACTCTGGTGTGTTAACCCACCAGAAGATATTAATAATTTTAAACAAAGTATATCTAATCTATTTGAAAAAGAGTGTTGGATAAAATACGACACTACTGATAATGCAATAACATTTTGTATTCAAGATACTGATTATGAAAAAACGATTCAAGAAATTAAAAAGTTTCTGGAAAACAAAAAAACACCTTTCAAAGAAATAAAATTTTTTAATTTCGTAGGTCAAATTTTATAATGTATTTTAAAAAGTAACAAACAAAAAAACAGTTAGAAATAATTTTCTAGCTGTTTTTTGTTGTATTTTTATAGTTTAATTTTTTAGTGTCATTCAATTATTTTATGCCTTAGCTTTGTTCTTAGTTTTAACCTTTGTCTCATTTTTGTTTTCATTTCTTAAGAAGAAGATAATAAAAGGTTGTAATATTGGCAGTAATATACTAAGAATTAATAATATAACCGCATTGTCTTTGCTTTGATTTTGATATAATCTATATAGTATCCCATAGTACGCAAGCATAAATATTATTAAATAAATAACCATATTCATTGGCATTGCAATCATACCTAACATAATTACTGGTAACACCCATTCTGTTTTAGATAATTTTATTCCATATATACTAGTATCTCCAACTATTCTACCTGTAGTAAAAAAGCAAGCAAAAGGAATGAATGCTGTCCATGCTAATTCATCTTTGTTATTTCTAGCCATTGTATATAATCCTATAGCACGTAGTAACCACATAACAAAACATGCAATAGCAATTAATGTTAATGCTAAACCTATTTTAGCAAGAATGCTAGTTACATCCATCCAATCTATATTTGATAGTTGTTCACTTGTAGGTAAATTTAAATAATCTTTAATATCATTCAACATTTGATCCATTGTTTTTGTTCCATTAGCTGTAGTGTTTGCATAAATTGTATTCATATTACATCACTCCATGATTATAGTATTGCCTTTTTTTATAATTTTATTCCTAGAAATCAAGTTTTATGATGTTTTTATATTTTTTATTTTATTTGATTTTATTCTATTCTATTCTTCAATATATTTTATAACGGCTTCGGTTAAAATTTCAGCAAATTTTTTATCAGTTTCATTTTCACTATACGTCTTATGATCCAAACAATCAGTAATAATTTTTATTGAATATATATCCATAGTATTTTTAATACATACCATGGCAATACCATGAAGTTCCATATCATATATTACTGGATATTTTTGTTCACTTTTAGTTACAAAACAATTACCTGAATAGCAAGGATAATTAGGGAAAGTTGGAACTTTACTTAAAATTAAATCTTCAACGCCAGGTATTTTATATTTTTCATATCCCATACACGTTAAATCAAAATCATTGTTAAAAACAGCATTAGGTGATACAATTGTCCCTATATCTACTGTATTTGAACCTACATATCCAAAATTTAATATGTTATCTACACCATGAATTAATATTAAAAGCTGTGTTGCTATAGCTGAATTCTCCATCCCAATACCAGAAATTATTAGAGTTAAAGATGAATATTTACCAATTTTTTCGTTGTTAGCATATACTTTGTTTGATTTATCAATTTCTTTTAATTTTAACTTTTCTATTAGTATAATTGCTTCAACTTCCATAGCAACAACTAAACCTAATTTTTTCACAATATCTCCATCCAATCTTTAATTAATTTAAATAATTTATTAAAATAGAAATAACATATATAAATATATTCATTATCCCCATTCCTCCTGCAATTCCAGTTAAAAGTCTTCTTATATTATTTGATTTTTTTATTTTTAAATACTGAATATACCAATCAATAAACATGATAAAACATAGCGCTATAGATATATATATTCTATAATTACTAATTATGAGTAGTAGTGGAGCAAATATATACCCTATCAAAACTCCTGTACATCTTGCACATACAGGAAATTGATAATTATTAATAAATAGACTCCTTTCAGCCATTTGATGACATCCAAGTTTTCTACCATACTTCATTAATTTAATCCATATTTTATCTGATTTAGCTAAAGTTTCTTCCACAATTACCACACTTCCAATATTCTTTTCTTCTTCCCTCACCCATTCCGCATAAACCACATAGTAATCCAATTGGTCCGAAAAGTATAAATCCACAACATCCCTCTCCAGCTCCAAAACCTTTTATATCAGTATTAGAAATTGGAAAGCAACTATCACTTCCACATTTAGGGCATTTCATATCTAAATCCTCCTTAAATACTCTTTATTTGTTATGTGTATATTTTACTATATATTGTATCATTTATCAAGTACTTTAATATATTATATTTATCTCCCAAATACATTCATACAGCTATGCACTAATATTGCCGAATATATATTTTTTGTTTTATAACGTACAAAACCAATTATAATACCGAATATAAGTCCAGTTAGAACTTTCATTAACATTACAAAGAATAAATTTTCTGTTAAATTATAAATTCCCATATTTAGTATAATACTATCTATATAACCAAGATGCCAAACAGCAAATATTATTGTTGTAATTATATATACAATCTTTTCGTTTTTATATTTATTTTTTAATTGATTCCATATGCAACCTCTAAATAATAGTTCTTCAAATATTGGTGTAATAATAGTTGAGAATATAAGTAATATAATAGCATTTACATTATATTCTTTAGTAAAAACAGGAGTTGAAGCAATTAAGAATATTACTATAGCTGTTATTCCAAAATATATTGTTTTATTATTACAAATATTATCTATAAAATATATTTTTTTACCATGTTTATTTGACCATACAATCATTATTATAGAAACAATAATCATAAATATCATATTTATTAATGTATTATTTGAACTATTTTTTTCAACAAAAGAAAATAAAGTGTTAGCAAATACAATTCTAATTATTTGTATTAATGATAATATCCCTAATATTTTAATTACAAGAAATTGATGTATATCAATTTTATTATTTGTATTGTTCATAAAATTTATCCCCTTTTATAATTAGTAATTGATAAATGTTATATCATAAATATTCTAAAAACTCAAGTATATTAGTATTAATTATTAAAAGACATCAGTTCTAATAATGTAGAATTGATGTCTTTAATTTTAATGTTTAATATATTTTAATCTACTTCAATAATCTCATATTTTTCAGTACCAATTCCAAGTTTTTCAGCGTGTTCTAGTCCAACTTTCCAATTTGTATCTGGATGTATACAAGTAAATTTATCAGTAGTGTGTTTAACTTCATGTTTCATCTTATCATCTAATATACTTCCTTTAGTTACACTTGCTTCATTTGTCATGTCAACACTTGCTCTATCTAAAGCAACAGGATCAAATGATGCCATTATACCAATGTCTGGTGTAAGTGGAATATCATTATTTGCTGCGCAATCACAATGAGGTGAAACATTCATAATAAAGTTTATATGAAAACATGGTTTATTATTTACAACAGCATAAGTATATTCTGCTATCTTTTTATTTATTACTTCGGATGCATTTGTTTTCTCTGAAGTTATTGCTTCAAAGTTACATGTTGTTATACATTGTCCACAACCTATACATTTTTCTAAATCTATATGTGCTTTTTTATTTACGTAAGAGATAGCTTTTTGAGAACATTTTTTAGAACATAATCCACATGAAGTACATTTATCTATATCCACTATTGGAATAGCAGATGAATGCATATCCAATTTTCCTGTTCTTGAACCGCAACCCATACCTAAATTTTTAAGCGCTCCACCAAATCCTGTCATAGGATGACCTTTAAAATGGTTCATAGATATTATAATATCTGCTTCATCTATAGCAGTTCCTATTTTTGCTTTTTTGCAATATTCAGCATTTGGTACATCTACATCAACGTAATCATTTCCTTTTAAACCATCAGCAATTATTACATTACAATCAGTAACCATAGGGTTAAAACCATTTTCAAAAGCTGACTCTATATGATCTAAAGCATTTGCTCTCCTACCAACATATAGTGTATTAGAATCAGTTAAAAAAGGTTTTCCGCCTAATTCTTTTATAATTTTAACTATTCTTCTAGCATAATTTGGTCTTATATATGCTAAATTTCCTGGTTCTCCAAAATGGATTTTTATTGCAACAAATTTTCCTTTAAAATCTATATTTTTAATTCCAGCAGTTTTAACTAGTTTCTCTAATTTATCTAATAGATTATATCCGTCTTCTGTTTTTAAATTTGTAAAATATACTTTTGAATTCATATTTTCACATAGTATGATAATACATAAATAATAATATGTAATCATACTCCCCTTTCATTATTTATTTTAATACAATTATAATTATATCATTCCTTTTGATTTTGTCAATAGATTAAGTTGTCTTTCATTTATGATTTAATGTGAATTTTTCACGTAGTTAATTCATCAACTACTATTTTATATATTGTTGTTCTATCTTCTTTATATGTTATACTTAATATATCCCCTATCTTTAAATCAGAACTACTTATTTCATCTTGTTGCATTCTTTTTTCATTTATTGCATTCCTAAATATTTTTACGTCACTTGAAATTGTTATGTTTTTTATTTCACCTGTATATTCTATCTTAAAATTATTTTTTTCATTATTTGTTTCGTTAGTTTTATTATGAATTAAGGCATTAAATTTTGTAACCTTTAAAGATATTTTATTTTCCAATATTGTTTCAATCTCACCTGTTAAATCTGGTTTAATAAATTGAGTAACCCTGACGTTTTCAAATTGTTTAGGTTTGTTAATTATACTATATGATTTATAACCTATAAATACAAATATAGCGAAAATTACAATAGTAACTAATAATTTTTTCATATAATTTTACCTCATATTTGTGAAGTTTTTAAAAAATTACTTTATATGTGTATTATTTTATCTAAGATTTAGATTCGTTTTTATCATTACAGGCTTGTACACAACTTTGATATTTGCTATTTTGCGCAGCTATAACTAATAAATTTTGTCCTAGTCCACAAAAAACATTTCCTATTACGTTTTGATCGTCTAAACTTAATTGCTCAGCTAATAATGCGGCAATAGACGCGGTTAAAGCAACTAATTTAGCACCAGTACAATTATCCAATAAATTCTCTTTAGATTCCATTTTAATACACTCCTTATAATTATATATGAATGAATTTAAAAAATGTGATATATATTACAATTAATATCATAATTTTAAAAATATTTTTTAATTGATATTTATTCAACATGTAAATTAGCTTATTTTACCAAATTGCTTATACTAGTGGCATATTTGAACATAATATATACATAAATTGCTTTTATCAATGCCATTATATGTGTCCTAACACAAATTTTTCCATTGATAAAATAATTTTATGTGCTATAATTCAATAAATGTCAAACAAAGGAGAAAATAGTATATGGAGAATAACAATCTACCAATGGTTTTGAATAGAAAAAACATATTATTGGATACTGTTAAAAGATATATAAATAAATTATCTAATAAAGCAGATAATAAGCAAATAATAAATAATTTCAAAGAAATCAAGCAATATGGAGTACTATCTATGCCTGCCTTTAGAATGATTGTAGATGAAATGATTCAGAAGTCTCCTGAAGGATCAGTACTAATGGCTGATATTAATGATTTGTTTGTAGCAAACAAATTTAGAGGAAAAGAAAAAGTAAATGGTATGATTAAGAATATTATAAATAATATGAAGACTACACTTGACGAAAATCAATGTCCTGGTTATAAAATGGGGAAAATGGGAGATGAAATATACATCTATATGCCCGGCAAGAACGAACAAGAAACAAATGTTGTTTTTAATAAACTTAAGATGATAAAAGAAGACGAACTAACTATTAGTTTAGGATATAGTTCGAATTTATCAAAGGGATTAATTTGTGCGATTAATGAAGCAGATAAAAAAATGGCAGTTAACAAAAGTGAATTCAAAAGTGAAAGACTGAAAAGTATATGTGGAAATGATTTAGAAAAAATTATTGATACTGTTGTAGAAATCCAACTGGATAAAATGAGAATTGATTTACAACAACTTAAGAGCAGTAACAAACCAGATTTGAGAAATACTTTTGATAAAGCAATTGAACAATTAGATATAGATGTAATAATATCCAGTATGGATAAGAAAGATAAAATACACCCAACAGCTAAAGAAGATACTTTTGATAAATTGAAGAGAAAATACATTAATGAAGGTAAAGCCCTATACGGTGAAAATAATGAATTAATTAATGAACATGTATTAGCTAACATGCTTTCAAAGCATCCAGTAGAAGGTGTTATAAGTTCTGAGTTTTTTCAAGGACTAGAATATAAAAAAGTGTTTAACTCTGTAAAAAAAGATAAGTTAGCTAAATCATTTGATATTTTAGCTATAGATTTATCAGGTCTAAAATGTATTAATGATACATTTGGTCACGAAGAGGGAGATAATGCTATATTTGATGCTCTTCAGCACTTGCAAACAACATTAAAAAGTAAAAATACAAAAATGTATTCTAATATAATAGCAAAAGGCGGCGGGAATTCATATGTTCTTATAGAAAAGCTAGATAGTGATTCAAAAAAAGATATTTTAAGCGATATACAAAAATATGGAACAGATAAAGATTCAAAATACAATATGTCAATTCTTTGTTCAGTTCAAAATGTCGATAAAAGTAAAATGAACAAATCAAATTTTTTAAATGTTGTAAATAGTAATCTTACTAAAGTTGAAGAAAATTTGCAACATCAAAGTTTTGATAGAAAATTAAAAGATGTTGAAGAAATAAAAAATTCTATAAAGAAAATTTATCAACAAGTCATTAATATGGATGATATACAAGTATTATCTTCGAATAATCTAGAACATAGAGAAGAAGTTTTAGAAATGGTTAAAACAGGATTTGAAAATTGTATTCATAAAGAAAGAAACGACTCTTGTTTGAATATACCAAGCCATACTTTAGATTTAGAAAAAGATAACGAAAAGAAGAAAGATTCAACTACAATAAATACAAACGATAGAAATATATAAAAACTCATATGAATATTTAATTCATATGAGTTTTTATATATTTAATATTTGTTTATACGGAATCACCATAACACTTTAAGTAAATTATTAGCAGTATCATAATTTTCTGATGTCCATTTTCCATCAGGTAAAACTTTTGTGCTTAATTCATTAAAAATTTTGCATATAATTTCTTTTTTTTCTTTTGAACATTCTGAAAATCTATCTTCAACAAATACTTTTATATCTGTTGAGGATTTATCTTTGGAATACCATTCCATAAAATCTTTAATATATGTACATACACCAACTAGTCTATGTTCATCCATATTATTCACCCCTTCAATAATTTTATTGTAAATCTTTATATATTTTCGAATATTATATCACAACTTAATACTTATGTCAATTGCTTTAGCAAATTTGTAGGTGTTATTTATATTATACTTATATTAATGGGGATATAGTCATGAGAATTTTATCAAGTAATCTTTTAAAAAATGAACGCATTTTCCAATCATCTAATTTTATTTCTAGAGATACCTCCTGTGTTTTCAAAAAGTCATCTTTTACTTCTGTTTCTATTCCAGTCTTATATATCCAATTTCCACATTCAAAATGAGAATACAATCCTCTAAAATCAAGGTTAATTGATCCAACTGTTACTAGTTCATCATCAGTTACAAATGTTTTAGAATGGATAAATCCTGGTTTGTATTCATATATTTTGACTCCAGATTCAAGTAATGTTTGATAAAAAGCTTGTGATGCTAAATGAATGAACTTTTTATCAGGAATGTAAGGAGTTATTATTCTTATATCTACACCTGATCTAGCACTATTTACAAGACTTATTATAATTTCGTTATCTAATATTAAGTAAGGAGTAGTTATATATACGTATTTTTTTGCAGTATTAAGAATTTGTATATATAAATTTTTTGCTACATTACTACTATTATCTGGGCCATCACAATACGGCATTATATAACCATTAGTTATATTTTCATCTTTAAATTTTGTATCAATAAAATCTTGATAATTTAATTTTAAGTCTTTACTAGATAAATTCCACATTTCGATAAACATTATTATATAACTCAATGTGGACTTTCCAACACTTTTAATACCAGCATCTTTCCAATGCCCAAACTTTTTATATATGTTAATATATTCATCACCAATATTAATTCCACCAGTATATGTTGTATTACCATCAATAAGAGTTATTTTTCTATGATTTCTATAGTTCAAATATGAATTTGTTTTTACAATGTTGGAATTAAATATTCTGTATTGTATTCCAACATTATCTAATATTTTTTTAAAATCTTTAGGGAGTTTTTCAAAATCATTAATTGCATCAACAATAATATATACTTTTACTCCTTCTAGAACTTTTTGTTTTAAAATATCAAATAACCTATTCCACATAACACCTTCAGTTATACTATAGGATTCAACAAATATATATTTTTTTGCTTTCAAAATATCTTGAATCATTGATTCAAAATATTTTTCCCCAATATCAAAATACTCAATTTGTGAGTTTTTATATAATGGAAAACTATTGGTATTATATAGATAATTTACCTGATTATATTTTATTTGATCGGTGTTTTTTAATTCTTCACATGTTTTATTGTCATAATTTAAATATTTTTTAAAATCTACATATTCTTTATCTATTTTACTTTGAAAGGAATTAGATATTTTTGTGCTACCAAAAAATACATATAAAAGCAAACCTGGCAATGGAAATAACATAATTAAAATTATCCATAACAGCTTATATGATGGACTTTGCAACTTATAAATTATATGTAATACTAAAATTACTTTTAAAATTTCTATAACAAAGTTAAAAAAAATTATATTATTTTTGCTTCCGTTATATTGTATTTCAGATAATTTAATTTGTATAAATAATAGAACTATAACAATTAAAAATTTAATAGTTGTCGACATTAACTTATTTTTCATACATTTCACCTTTAAATATTGTGTGATAACTTTGAAATTTTAATCATATATTTTTCATAAATATTAAATTCAAACAAATTATTTTTTAATTGTTATAGTTGTAAATATTTATTTAGATGATATAATAGTTATAGGTGAAAATATATAATGAAAATAATTAAAAAAACAGCTCTTATTGTCATACTATTAGTACTGTCAGTATACTTTACTAAATATATAACAAATATAAACACTAATACCGTGCTAACTGAACAAATTTCAAATGTTCCAAGTAACAATAATAATAATAATATAGATATTTCTGATAAATTTACAAAAGCATATGTATCTAGAATAATTGATGGAGATACGATTGAAGTTACTATAGATTCAAAAAAGTATAAGGTTAGATTTATTGGTATAGATTGTCCTGAATATACTTCAGAAATTGAGTATTATGGGAAAGAATCTACCGAATATACCAATTCTATACTTAGCAATACCTATGTATTTTTAGAAAAAGACGTTAGCGAAACAGACAAATATGGACGTTTGCTAAGATATGTATGGTTAGAAATTCCAATATCAAATTCTGTTGATGAAATAAAAGCAAAAATGTTCAATGCATTACTAGTAAGTAACGGATATGCTAGTGCTGTAACATATCCCCCAGATGTTAAACACTCTTTACAATTTAATATTTTTGCAGCAGATGCTAGAAATAATAATATGGGACTATGGAATAAAGACTGATATAAAAATTTATATCAGTCTTTTATTTTAATAGATTTTATTACAAATTCAAATACACTACCGTATGATATGTCTTGAATTTGTTTACTTTCTTCTTTAGTTAAATCAACTGTATATTTATTAAAATTTGGATCTAAAGACATTGAATCAAGTGGATATCCTGGATTTCTTCTATCAGTTGCTACATTTACAAATATCTTGTCCACATTGAAATCATGAGTTATTATATTTTCTTCATCAATTGCTATAGCTAATGATTTTATCCATTTGCCATTTAATTTTCCATCAATTCCATATGTATTTACTTCATTTATATAATGTTTAATCATCTCATCATCTGTTTTACTTTCACCATTTATTCTACGTACATTAACACCAGGTTGTCTTTCAGCGGGATAGTCATAAAATATCAATCCATCATCAACTGATATTGTTATCATATTAGATATTTTTACATATTCTTTTGCCTTTAAATATGCGTTTTCAGAAGGTTTACTTCCTGTTTCATCCACCTCTTTATCTATATTTAAATCATCTAAACTAAGAACCTGTATATTGTAATCCTCCAGTCCTTCTTTATATAATTTTAATTTTGCTTTATTATGTGTTGCAAATAAAACTTTCATTATTAATCCTCCATTTTTTTGATATTATATCATTTAATAACTTGATAATCAATTATTTTACTTACTTTTCAAAAAATATTATTAATACAAATTATTTTCTCGACATATTATATATAAAAGTAAATTGATTTAATAACAAATTTGCTTTTTAGTAAAATTTATGTTATAATATATTAATGATGGTGCATTATTCTAGTTGTACTGTCTATTATGAGGGTGGGGCTAAAAATCCACTATTAGGCACATCGTTGAAGTTCCTTGTTGATGCGCAATACGCCCAGTTATGCGTGTTTGCAGGGAGTAAAGGAACTAGGGTACGTTGTAACGGCATACAGCTTATTCCCTTATTTCGTGGAGACTTAATGATTAATTAATTGAGTGTAACCTATGTAAAGTGCCAAGACACAACACATAGTGTAGCCTGTCTTGAGTGATAATATTGGGATTTATCTTAAAAATTTTAAAATTGTTGGCCATGATTTTTTAATTTATGATAATGAAACTATTGTTGCGAAAAAGACTAATAATAGATAACAGTATATTTTTAGGAAAACTTCTAGGATGTTTGTTTTATTTAAAAACAAGGTTTTTTAGGAATTAAGGTACGGAATTAAGTGGTGATCTAGTTTTCTTTTAGGCAACTGAAGAATAATCTTTTTAAATGGAAACGGCTAAACAGTAATGTTTAGTAGAGATTAGAGAAATTCTACTAGACCTAAACCGTAAAATTTACCTAACATTCTACCATCTAAATATTTTTTTTAATAGGGGTTGTAAATAATTTATAATGGAAATAGCAGAAATAAAAGAAATTAAAAAGAAAAGAATTAAAAAAGAAAAAGTTGAAGAATCCACTCTTAAGTGGTTTATATCTATATTTGTTTTAACATTTGTATTATCTTTATTTTTTTCATATGTCTCAGCAGAATCAATAAAAGGTTTGCCACTCATTCCAGCAGTATTAATATTAATACTTGTTATATCAATAGGTGTAGTATTCGATATTATTGGTGTAGCTGTAACAGTTGCAAAAGAAGATGGATTTCACGCTAAGGCAAGTAAAAAACTTAAAGGTTCTAAAACAGCTATAAAACTTATACGTAATGCACATAAAGTTTCTAACTTTTGTGCAGATGTAATTGGTGATATAGCAGGTGTTTTAAGTGGTGCCATAAGTGCTTTAATAGCACTTAAAATTACAGAAGTATACGGTTTAAGTTTTAATATGCAATTTTTAATTAGTGCGTTGGTTGCATCAATAACAGTTGGTGGTAAAGCAATGGGCAAAATAATTGCAAGAAACAATACAACAAAGATCATTGCTGTAGTAAGCAAGGTTTTACATTTTTTTAAGAAGTAATATTATAGTAGATTAATCTACTATTTTTTTATGTCAAATTTAATTTTAAATAAATTTAGCATAAAAAAACACCTTATGTTAAAATAACACAAAGCATTCTTTAAATTTACATATTTGCAGCAGCTTTTTCTTCTAGTCTTAATTTATCTGCTATCATAGCTATAAATTCAGAATTAGTTGGTTTTCCTTTATTTGAATTTACAGTATAACCAAAAATTTTATCATGAACTTCGATTTGTCCTCTATTCCATGCTACTTCAATAGCATGTCTTATAGCTCTTTCTACTCTAGATGGTGTTGTATCAAACATATGTGACAAATTTGGATATAATACTTTTGTAACCGCATTTATAACATCTTCATTTTTAACAGTCATCATTATTGCTTCTCTTACATATTGATATCCTTTTATATGTGCAGGAACACCAACATCATGTATAGCATTTGTTACTCTAACTTCTAAACTTGTATTTAGTCTTCTTGAATCTAATACATTGTCTCTAGAACTAAATCTACTGTTTAAAGTTGTAGTTGCATTATCAGGTGACATTAAATCTCTAACTCTTTCAGTTAAACTTTTCATATCAAAAGGTTTTACAACATAATATGTTGCTCCTAATGATATTGCTTTCTGAGTTATTCTTTCTTGACCAATTGAAGACATTACTATTACTAAAGGCATTTTATATTCATGCTCCTTAGCCATTTCTTCTAAAACAGTTAATCCATCTTTTTCCGGCATTATTATATCTAATAATAATATGTCTGGATTCATCTCTTTTATAAGCTTCATAGCATTTGTTCCATCATACGCATAAGTAACAATTTCCATATCTTCTTGAATATTAATATAATCTTTAAGAAGCATTACAAATTCCTTATTATCATCAAGCACCATAACTTTTTTCTTTTGAACCATTTTTTTCCCCCCATACCTTATCTCTTAGTACATTACAATTATACACACTTTAATGTAAGAAATCAAGGTTTTTACTAAAATTTTACAATCGAGTTATGTCGAAATACCGCATAACAGTACATTTACGTCAGTTTATCACTTTTTTTAACTATTTCTTATCTCCTAATTCATTACAATTATACACAATGTAATTTAAAAAAGCAATTTTTTACTTAATATTACAGTAAGTATTGTTGAAATACCACATATAGCTAGCAATTTATAACAGTTTATTTATATATTAATCAACTATAACCCATGATTTACTATATGCATCAATTAGCATTTGTGAAAAACCTTCATAAGATTCTCCTATTGAAATATCTATTTTTCCACTTACAACATTAATATTTAATTCTCTATCATAGAATCTATCAAAATCTTCGTTCATTCCACCTCTAGCCCACAGTTTATTTTTATATACTCTTTCAAATTTACAATGATCAACAAAACCTTCTTTAAAATAAAATGTAGTTATAGTTCTAGGTATATCATCGTCATAACCTGTTAAAATAACTGTATCTCCCGTATCTTTAATCTGAAAAGCATTTTGTCCACTCTTCACTATATCTATAGGTTCCTCTATTATTCTTGTATCATCATACCACCATAATAAACCTACTATAGTTACAATTAAAACAATAGATGTAACTATCATTAATATTTTTCTCATAATATACCCCCTTATCATAAACTAAAAATCATGTTTTATTACTATTCTATAACCTTAATATATATGTTTTCTAAAACAACTAAATTATTAATTAATTCTTCTTTAGTAATTCCAATATCTCCACTTCTAATTGGCTTATAGTATACTATATTATCTTTTGATGTTATATTAGTTGCATTAATCATCTTTTGTTTAGATTCATGCAATGCATTTAATTTATTTATATAATGCTGCTCATAAGTTATATCACTAACAATATTATTCTCTATTTTATATACCGTTACATTTTTAACATATGGCTGAATTCTTTGATATAAAGTAAATATAACTTCATTTTCTGAGTCTTTTAAACTATAAGCCCATTTTGCATCTGTAGAATAAGTTGAAACATTTTCTATTACCCTTGTATAATCATTATATACATATATACCTACAACTATAATTACAGTAATTACAGTTATAATATAAATTATAATATTTTTTTTATTTTTCATAAATCAACCTCTTATCTATATATTTTTATTATATACTATAATTTACAAAAAAACAATATTTTACATAATATGTATGTGATTTAATTGGTTTTTCACAAAATAAAAAAGAGTAGATTAATTGCTACCCTTTTTATAGCCTAATATATGTGGATATAAAAAAGTAATTTAATTATGAGTTTAAATTATAATAATACCCATTTCTAAGTGTATAAATTATAATCTCTTATTTTAAATTGCTTATAATTTCAAACATGATTATACTTATAATTTATTGATATTATCATGTTATATGTAATGTTTTCAATTCTAATTCTTAAAAGGCACTACATTCCAGGCATACCTTCCCTATATTGACCTCTTGTTTGCACACCGCCTATACCATCTATACCTTCACGTGTATTAGAAATTATGCTTGCAAGAGGAATAAATTTGTCTACTGGCGTATATGCTATTGACTCAGCAACTATAAGAGGATCAAGCATATCTATCAAAACTCTTTTAGGAGCTGATGCAAAATTTGCACCTGCAGATATTATAGCTTCATAATAGCTTTGGCATGCTCCTGCAAATATTACTAAATTATCCAAATTATGCTCATATCTCCTAGCCTCTAAAACACCTTGTATAAAGAATTTAGAGTTTTTATAATTATTTATATTATACATGTCATTTCTCTTTCTGAAAAAAGAATCATGACCTGTGAGAATCAAAATATTGGGTCTTATTTTTTGTAGCAAAGAATATACCTGTTTATACTGTTCTTCTTCACTGATATTGTATACATATGCAGTAAGACCCATTCTTTTATAATTTTCTCTACATTTTTCGGTATATTCAGCGTCTCCATCTATATGCAATATTACACCTGGTTTTTTAAATATTTTTTCTTTTACATATACGTTAGGAATATCCATTGCTGTATCCCTTATATTAAACTTTTTATTAATATTATTATAACATCTATTCATACGTACTCTTCTTGAGTCATCGATTTTTTTCATTCTGTCATTAACTTCTTTTTCTGTTATATGTACCAAATCTGATATAGGTGCATCTGCTACTATTCTAACTGTAAGTCCCGCTAAATCAATTATATTTTTGTTTACACCTATTATTTTAAATAGTATATCTAAATTATATGATTTTCTAGCGACAACATCACCTATTTTAAATGTATCCATAAAGTAATCACCTCCTAGGATATCTTATGTTAAATTCTCCTAGAAAGTGATTTTTATTACAGACTTTTACATACATCTAATTGTGTTGATGACAATTTATCTTTTTTGTTATTTACAAACTGCGTCATATTCAATATTATTTTAGCCGCTTTGGTTATATCAGTATTCATAAGACTTGTTTTTTGTTTAGTTGATATATCTTTTGCTATATTATTTAATGATACTAGATCCATTTTATCATATGCTTTATACCAATCAGAACATAAAGTCCTAAATTTTTCTTGTTTAACCGCTACCTTTCTAATATCATCATCAATTTTTATAGCAAAACGTTTACTATTTATGAAGTCTTTTGTTTCATCTCTAAATTTTACTATTACATCTCCTAAAATATTTCCTTTCAAATATTTATCGGTAAATATATCTACGCCAGCTGCTAATGCTTGCCTTAATCCACCCTTAAATGCAGCGTCTTTTATTTTGTTTATATCTTTTATAACATTAATAGGTGTGCCAATTATTTCTAATCCTTCTCTTAAACTGCTTGTTACTGCAGTTTGAACTATTGTTGCAAAATCCTTAGTCTTAAATGATTTTTTAACATCTAATAAAATATCTTTTAAGTTTTCTTGTATAGGCATTGCTTTTAATATGTAATCTGTACCCTTATCTATTACATTAACTATTATTTTATCAAATGCCTGTTTTTCTTTAGATAAATCAATATCTAAATTTTTATTTATATTTTTTACTATATCTAATTCCATTTCTAATCCTCCATTTTATTTAATTGTATGTACATATAAAATATAAATATATATGATAATATATTTATATTTAAAATCAAATTTCCAATAAATGTTTTAACTAAAATATTATAATATTCGCTATTTGTCATAACAAATCCAAATAAAATATACATATTTAGAAGTATTAATATAATTAATACTAGTTTAGAGGAAAATATCTTTTGTTTTTCTTTCTCTCTTTGAAGATTTGTTTTCATTTGTATTTTAGAAAATTTGTCTAGCAAATTTCCAAAATCTCCACCATACATATAGCAGAATTGAAGCAACGTTATAAATTCATTTATTTTTTTAATATTTATACTTTTTTTTAAAGATTCAAATGCATCATATATTTTAACTCCTTTTTGTAGTGAAACATTAAATTTTTCTATATAGGTTTTTAATGGTTCTTCTACAGTTGCTCTTCTAAATGCTTCTATAATATCATTACTTACATCTGTATAATTCTTAAGACTTATAATATAATTAGGAAAGTTATTTAGTATTTTAGTCTTTTTATGATATGAAAAAGACTTAATAATAAGATACGGTAGAAATGAAGAAAATATAGAAATAATTAATGATGATGAAAATATATGTAGAAAATTATAAGAGATTATGAATGTTATTATAGAAATTGCTATTGTTATAATTAATATTGTTAATGTAGAAACAATATTAATATTTCCGATTTTTAATATTAAATTTGATTCATCTAATGTATAAACTATTTTTTTCACAAATGATAGTCCTCTAATTTTGCATATTGTTTCACTATTTAAATTAAAAATTATCTTTTTATAATTATTAAAAGAATAGTATCCATATATAATTATGTGATATATTGCGACTATCCCAACAAAAGTAATAAGTGTTTTTATTATTGTAAGCACCTTCTTTCGGTAAAACATTATATAATTTGTTTTATATTTTTATAGTAGTAAATATTTTTAAAATATTTTGTTTCAATTTTTGTATATGTAAATATAACTTTAAGTACTGTTATTTGATTATGCCTATCATAATTAACTTCAGCAATTTCATTTACTTTATAATCTTTCATAAATATTATATAATCGATGCTGCTAGATAGCATTTGATTTACAAATTCTTCTTTATATGATTGTGCTTTATTATCCCTTTTTACCAATGTTACAAGTCTATCCAGTGTATTGTATACGCTATCTGAATGTACCGTTGTAAGGCCCATATGTCCCGTTGCTATACTGTCAAAAAACACTAATGCTTCTGCACCTTTTAACTCACCGTTCTACACCAAAACACAATCAATAAACATATCAAAATCAAACAAAATATATTGGATATAATAAATACAAATACTTTAGGTGGCCAGATAAAATATAATATAGTAAAAAATGATATTTCATATACAGAATTATCTGAGCTATTAGAAATACAAATTAGAACTATACATAGATGGGAAAATAATTTAGAAGTTCCTAGAAAAAAATGTTATAGAAAACTAGAAGAAATATTTAAACTAAAATTATAAAAATAAAGAAACCACGTACTAATCATTACGATTAATAAGTGGTTTAATATAATTTATTTTTTTTCTGTTTCTTTATTTTCTAATAGTGCAGTTTTATTTTTATCCTCTAAATATGCTACTACATTAATAGGTG
>Ga0123339_10000421_pt1 | contig 33664 bp, 31 predicted proteins | sample lystaG_FD_89956 | JGI IMG/M metagenome (GOLD analysis project Ga0123339, IMG submission 89956) | Glacier valley bacterial and archeal communities from Borup Fiord, Nunavut, Canada, to study Microbial Dark Matter (Phase II) -... | ecosystem: Environmental > Aquatic > Freshwater > Ice > Glacier ...
CCGTGTCCCGCGCGTCGCGTGTCGACGCCGTCGCCATTAATCGATCGAGGTAGGTTCCGTGGGTTCCGTCATCAAGAAGCGTCGCAAGCGCATGTCGAAGAAGAAGCACCGCAAGTTGCTTCGCAAGACTCGCCACCAGCGTCGCAATAAGAAGTAGTACCAGGGACTTTACTAGTCCTCCCTGTATAGGGGCCGCACGCATCATGCACTAGTGATGCGTTAGCGGCCCCTTTTCTTTTGCCCACAAGGGTCATGCAGAGCCAGTCGGGGACAGTTGCGGACAGGCTCCAGAAGACAACTTGGGTCAACCGAGCCCAGATCTCGGCATGCTTCATCGACCTTGGTGCCGAACGGGGGATTGGGCGGATTCAGAGCGGAATTCGACCCACTTTTCGGGGATACCCTGTCCGCCAACAGCAACCTGCGACTGTAGGAAGTGGCCATGCAAGACAGAAAGAACCCCAGCCGCGCAACGGCGATGATCAGTGCTGGCTATCGGTCGGTTGAGTTCGCCGCGGAGTACACGGGTTTGTCCCGCAAGTCGATCTCGAGGCGGATCAGCGACGGATCGTTGCCTGCTTATCAGGTTGGTGGCACTCGAACGATCCGGCTAAAGGTCGAAGACATCGACGCGCTGATGATCCCGATTGAGGGTTAATGCGCATGTCGGCTGAACGCAAGCGACCTTGCGTGGGCGGCAGGCATGACTCGCGCGCTTCACGCTATGGCGATACCGTCTGGCGGTTGCTCCTCAAAGCAAGTGAGGGCTCAGGAGTCGGTGTGACTGATGCAGACTGCGAGGTCCGCGTCGGTACGCCAACGCTGGCACTTGGAAAGGCGTGCAGCGAGTGCGCCGTCGTGCTCGCGCTGGCCAGCCGGCAGTAGCACCGTATGCCAGCCTCGGGAGGGTTGTCCTGCAGCAACCCCAAATTTCTGAACGGCGCATCTCACCCGTGCCGAAACCGCGACGCGAGGGTGTGCAAGTCGTGTGCCAACAAGTACTGGACTGATGTCATCACGATCGCGCTGGACGGCGTCGAGCGAGGCTCAGGAAATTTCGACTACGTCAGAGTTACGGCCACCCTAAAGGGCACGGGGCTCGTCCATGGTCAGAGTGGAGGCGTCGACGGCCGGTGCCGATGCGGGGCATTCCACACCGCGCCACAAGTTCGAGAACTTCAAGGCGTGCCGATCGACTTCGACGCCTTCGACTTCGACCTCCTGTTTAAACTGAACTGTTCGATTCCTGCACTCCTCAAGGCGACCAATGCGCGCTTGCGGAAAGTCTGGCCAGGACTCGCCTATTTGGCCTTCCACGAGTTTCAGCGACGGATGGCCGTACACGTCAATTTGATCTACCGACTTCCACACGACGACAAACTCGATGTCACCGTCCTGGAGGAGGTAATCAAAGCGGTGACTACCCGTGCCTACTGGGCTGGAAGCGAGCCCACCGACGATGTCGCGTGGGGTTCCGTGGAGGTCCAGGCGCTTGGAAGGGCAGAGGTCATCGACGGCAACTGGTTCGAGGCGCGCAAGGCCAGGCTGGCGACCGAGACGGGAAAGCATGACAGGACTGTCAAGACTGTTGACGACGCCATTGGCTATGGCGCGAAGGACCTGACGAGCGGGCGCCCCCGGGCCCTAGGCAGGGCCCAGGGTGCTTTCCTTGCCCGTCTCAGCGAGGTCGCCGAGTGGACACCATGCCCCAATTGCTTTGGGCAGAAGCAGCCAGAAGTGTGCTCATCGAACTACCACCGCGAGTTCGGTCGTTCATCCAACACTTTCTCTTACTCGGCGTTCCGCGGTAGGACCTCGGGCTGGTCTCCGCATCACCTGACGTTGGGGGCGTTGCGCGAGGAGAGGAGACTTCTCGGTCGAATGGCTGGCGCCGTGCGTAGAGGCGAGTGCGAGCCTGACTTTAACCTTATAGAGCGCATCTTCCACGACATCGCGAGGAGTGGTGTGCTCGGTGGTGTGTTGAGCACGCTTGGTACAGGTCCTGTACGCGATCATGACCGGTGGCTCACGAGCAGCCGGGCGAGACTGATCGAAGGTGTCGTCACTTACGATGCCGCGACCGACGAGCGAGCCGCGACCGACGAGCGAGCCGAGGTCGCCGCGGTCGCCACGACCGCCGAGACCGCCGAGACCGCCGAGACCGCCACGATTGATCGGCGGCCGAAGGCTACTGACAAATGGCCACTACGCGGTCCGCTGGATGACGCCAAAGAAGGGTGTCGGGCGCTGGAGTTGCGATCCACAGGGGAGGTAATTGACCGGATTGCCGCTGTGAAGGCTTCGCGCGCGCCTCCCTGGGCCCAAGGCGCGGGCTTTGAACTCAAACCGGGCCGTGTGATGGGACCAACGGCGACGGCCTCAACGAGCGCGCTTGACGGGGACTGGGTGCGAGCCGTTCCGGCCTCCGTCGGGCCCGAAGGAGTGAGGACCCGGACGTCACCGAGCGCGTCGCCCGGGAAGCCGGCTCTTTCGTCATTCGGGAAACAGCACGTAGCCGTTCTTGCGAGGAATCTGCGACGCGGACTTACCAGAAGGATGACTCCTCCGGCAGGTTCATTTGATCCCGCCAGCCATCCCCGGGTGGGTCACTGGTCGGCGGACCATCACCCTCGTAGTAGGACGTGTCCGGAGGAGTTCCTTGGGCCCCAATGCCCACGCACTGGCCGTCGAGTAAGGTTCTCCACGCCCACCACGACTGTCCGTCCTCGGAGACGCGGTGCACGACCTCGTGGTTGGTCGGCAAGCCGTACCGGGAGAATGACGACTCCACGATTGTGATGAGGTCGGCGCGGTATCGGCCGTCGTTTCTGTAGTGGCCCATGTGGCAGGTGGAAAGGAACCTAAGTGAGTCGCGCGTCGCGTTAGCGTCGACCTCGCCCGGGGGCAGCGGAAGGGCGGCCTTGGCCTTCTCTACCGACCAGTCGCGGTAAACGCGCTTCGCATCGCGTACCCGAGGGGTGCGGACCATCCGCTTGAAGAGCATCATGTCGGTCGATCCAACGGCGTGAGTGCGCACGCCGGCTACTGCCACGAGAGCGATGCGTGCGCGCCAAGTCGACATCCCCTCGAGTCGCACGCTCCGTAGGCGCGTGAACGCCACCTCGTACGCCATCGCAAGCGACAGGCACCACAAGTATCCGATTGCCACGGCGGTCATCCATATAGGCAGCACGAAACGGCGCCAGGTCGTGCTCCAGCCGACGTTGCCCGCTTGGACGTCACCCACAAACCCGGATAGAGATACGACCAGCAATGCGATGCCGACGATACCGAAGAGCCAACTGAGTCCCCGCGCGAGGGTGCGGTACCGATCTTGAGTCTGAGCAAATGCCCATAAGCCCCCAAGGAAGCCGAGCACGCCCTGCATGACGAACTCCGCGGCGATTGGGAGGCTGTAGAGGCCGGAGAAGAACTCGAACGTGGCAATTACCCCGACGGCTGCCAAGAAAGTGTTGAGATAGTGCCGTCGAGTAGATAGAGCCTCGTTTGACTTGAGGAAGAGGCCCAGCGCGACGGTCAAGAACCAGACAATCGAATCGGTGACCAACGCGCTAGTCCAAAGCCCCGCATGCCACGCGAGCCACGTCGCTGCCGCCATGTATGCGGTGAACAACAGAAATGGAACGAGTATCTTCCAAGCCAGCGCCGATCGGAACGTATGTGCCAGCAGCGGGCGGGTGCTGCGCATGGAGAGCACCGCGATGAACATGATCATGAGCCAGACCATCAGCGCGGTCTCACGATTCGTGAGCCCTAGCATCCAGCGCTCCGGGGTGCTTGGGCCTGCGGCAACAAGGACCATTCGCTTGCGCAACTCATCGGTTCCCCCACATGTCGGTCGATTCACAAGGTATCGCGTCCCGCCGAGGTGACCACGACCATGGGGGATTGGTCCCTCTGCGTCAGGCGCAGTCGGGAGATGCCGGGCGCGAGTGGTCGACCGACGACTCCTTGCGCGGGCGCGCCATCGCTCTACCGATCGCTCACAGTGCCCGCACGAGCGTAGGCCGCGACGCTGTCGGTGGGTCGAGGCCTCCAAGAGCAGCAGCCGCGTGGCCAGCCGAGGTCGGTAAAGGTGAACCCTGACGGCAACCGATGCGATCGCGAAAGGTCCCCATCGGCCGTTGCCTCGCGGTCGTCCCCGAGTGGTGTCCAGCGCCGGCTGATTGTCTGCCCTACTGGATACCTTCATTGCCAGGAGGTTTGACTATGGGGCGCCCGATCACGATGTTCACAAATCCGCGGCTCGACGTGGAGGAGGGTTCCGTCACGCCGCATGTCGTGCGCGAATTGCCGGGGACGGTGACCTGGATTGAGACGCTGGCACCGTCGCGGGGTTCTCGGCTGGAATCGCTATGACTGTCCCCGTTTTCGTTGATGTGGATGGTGTCATCAACGCGGGTCTCGACAGTGAGGGCGATCTCGCTCATTGGCCTCAGGACACCTGGCGCAAGGAGCACGTCTGGAACGCTGAGCATCACATGGCGTATTCGATCAATTGGTCGACGTGTGTCATCGACCGGCTGCGGGCGATTGAGGCCCGCCGTGACGTGGAGATGATCTGGTCGACGACGTGGAATACACGTGCGAGATCGGCGCTTGCGCCACTGATTGGCATCGGGCACCACTGGAAGGTCATCACCGAATTCGTGCCAGCCGAAGGCCGGGTACTTGATTGGTGGAAGGCGACACACGTCTACCAAGCGCTTCAGTTACATGACCGTGTGGTGTGGATTGACGACGACATCGACGCCTGGATCAGCATGCATCGCATCGCGGGTCGCCTCGACGCGCTCGACTGGATTGACGATCGGGTGCTCACCGTGTGCCCAGCAAGTTCGCGAGGGCTCACCGACCAAGACCTGACCGCTATCGAGGAGTTCCTGCAATGAAGATCGGCTTGCTAGGCGACATGCACGGAACCGAGTTCTGGCTCAATCGCGCCATCGACGAGTTCGCGTCTGGTGGGTTCGACACGATCATCCAAGTCGGCGACCTCGGGGTCTGGCCGGGCAACGTGGCGGCAGCCAAATGGGATCGCGTCAACAAGCGCCTCCGGCTCGCAGGCATCACCATGCTGTGCGCCCCTGGCAACCATGAGGACTACGACCAGATAGACGCTTTGGAGCCGCGTGACGACGGTTGGCTTCCCTTTCGCAAGCACATCCTGTTGGCGCCTCGCGGGCACCGCACCGAGATGGGCGGCCGCACCTTCGTGTGGCTGGGAGGAGCGGGGTCGGTGGACCGCACGCAACGCACTCAAGCCGACTCCACGTTCACTCGGCATCATGAAAACTCCGGGTCGTCCCAGCAACGCAAGACCTGGTGGGAGCAGGAAGCCATCACCGACGAGGATGTGGCACTCACGGCCGCTGGAGGCCACGCCGACGTGATGGTCGGGCACGAAGCACCCGGGAGAGTCCAGACGATCGCTTCACGACTTCGAGGCAACCCCGGCGGGTTCTACAGGCACGACATCGACTACGCAGACCGGGTGCGAGACAAGTACATGGAAGCGTTCATCGTGGTGGAACCCACCCTGGCCCTGCACGGTCACTACCACTTCGCGGTCAACGAAGACGTCGACTACGGCACGTTCGTCACGCACGTGTTCGGCCTCGCCAACGACGGCCAGCCTTACTCAACAGGCGTACTCGACCTCGACACTCTCATCCCAACATTTGCTACAGCGCGACGATGACCGAATTCGCGCTCTTCGCGATTGAGGGTGTAGGTCGGAAGTACGCGGCGGTGTCTGGGTAGGGATCGAGGTCCCGCGAGGACAGTAGTTCGAACGCTCACCGTCTAGGAGACCTCGACGTGTTTCACGCGACCTTTGCCGCTCCTGACCCGACCCCGTTTTGCCGTCTCGACGAGTGGTCAGGTCCTGGTATCGGGTAGTAACGACGCAAGCGGGCAAGTCACGCGGGCGGCCCGCAACCGCAGCCAGCACGGCGACCCGACTCCGGGGATTCCATCGAGGCCCGCAGCAGTATGCGGCGGCCAGTCACCATCCGATGGGGACTATCCGCAACGAGTTCCTGAACGAGCGACGATCGCCGCCAAGGTTGCGTGACGAATTCGGTGCGGCACTCCAGGCTCGCCGACGTGTCGCCAATGCCAGACGCTCGGGGGCACGAGAGGTGTCGTGGCCAACCACCATGGGTTGAGCGACATCATGTGCGCGGAGCGGCTGCCGCCGCTGGCTGGCGGCACACCATCCGCCCATCCGCGAACGGTTCCGACGAAGCCCATGTGAAGCCCCGGTGGCGGGCCCCGAATATCCCAACCAGTGATGTTGCATATTCAAGTGAAGTGCACTGGCAAACTACCCGGCTCGATTAGTCGCGCCAGGGAAGCGCAACGCCCCGCCGGGGCGAACCCAGACGAGGCGTTGTGCGTGAAAGTTGTGAGGTCGATACCCTCTTCTAGCGACCGCTCATTTGCGGAACGTCTGATCGATAGCAAGCGCCCAGTCCCCAGCGCCCGGATCCCACACCCAGCCCGTGGAGCCGTTGAAGTCGTTGTTGGCGTCCACCACTTCTCGCACCACCGTGACATTGGCGACCTCCCCGGGGTAAAGAGGGCGCTCCATGCCGGGGACGGAGTACCCGTTGGACTGCGCGTACGCCCAAGCGGACTGCCAATCGGCGAACCTCATGGTCTCGCCGATCTGCTTCACCCTGTCGAACTTGTCGAACTGGTACACGACCAACTGAGTGTCGTTCGACTGGACGATGTCCTTTCTCATGTTGCGCTCGTTGCCTGCGTTCTCCATGATGTCAATTGTGTAGCCGCCCTGACCGCTGTTTCCCTCAGGCCAGGCACCACGGCCGTTGATCGCGGCGATACGGTTCGCCACCGTGTCCGACGGCAGAGTGTCAGGACTGGCGGTCTGGCCGCGGAAGCCCAGAGGCGTGCTGATAGTGCCCTCATACCGCTCGTTGTTGATGTACTGGATGACCGCGCCCGGCAGGGCGGGATCGTTCAGGTTGTATCCCGCCATCTGCTTATTGGAGAGGACCCTCACACCCTGGGCCCACAAGTCCGGGTACGTGTCAGCAATGAACTGCTCACCAGCGCCCTCGGGTTGCTCAGAGAAGGTGTAGCCGTCGCTGTACGCAGACCAGTCCCCCTCCGTCGCTGTGCGCACGTCGAACGGCGCCTCTGCGGCGCTGGCCGTCGGTGAAGGCGACGGGGCGATCGTCTGCTCAATGTTTGCCGTCGGACCACCCGTTGGCGTCACATTCGCGCTGTCGCGCGAGCAGGAACAAAGACCGAGGACCGCGAGACCGCCCATCGTGCTTGCGACCAAACGCCGGCTACTTGAATTCAACCCAGCCACGTCGTACCCCCTCCGGTATCGATGCCTTGCATGGGCCACGACGGGTCAGCCTGCTGCAACGGTGGCCCCGCTGGCACCCGCATAAGAAACGACGTGGTATCCCACGCCAAACGATATCGGCGTAGTGGAAACTGCATCACCACGCCCTTCGGTCACGGCGCACAACCGAGCCTGCGGCATGTTCATCGTGAAGCATTCTCTTGCGGTCGCCCCCGCGACACAGTGTCTACGAGAGAACTGTCCGAATAGCGCGACGTTGGGCCCTTCACTCACACGCTGTCGCGAAACCGCATGTGCGTACGTGGGCTCCAATCTCGAGCCGGGAAGTCGCCGTGTGGCCGATCCGTCGGAGTCGTGAAGGAAGGTCGGCCGACCACGCCTCGTTCACGCGCGCCCGCCACTGATCCCGGCTACCTGCCTTGTACTGCGCCCAGCGCGGGCTGATTGTCTGTCCCATTGGATAACTTGGTTGCCAGGAGGCTTTTGTCTATGGGGCGCGCCATCACGATGTCTACGAATCCGCTGCTCGACGCGGCTGAGGATCCCGTCACCGTTGTCATGCCGGAGTTCCCCTGGGACGTCGTACTGGCCTCCAGCGACGGAGTCGCTGCCGCTCTTGCGGACGCTTCACGGGCGATCGGGAGGCTTGAGGGCGCGCGCGAGCGAGTGTCGCCGTGGCACCAGTGTGCCTACGCGTTGGCGTCGCTTGAGGGTTGGGCGTGTGTCCTCGCGGCGGGCCGGAAGGTTTCGTGGCGCGCCGTGGATCGGGCATTCGCGGACAGCACGCTTGCCTATCGTCGAGGCGCGACGGACGCGGAGACTGCTGCCCGGTTGATCGGTTTTCATAGTGGCCTGGACGGTTATGCGGATCGGTTCCGCAGCACGGGAATTGTGGCAAGCGAACTGTCGGCCGGCGAGTTTGTGTCGCCCCGCTTCCAATCCACCCTCGAGCGCGGTTTGGACACGTGGCTTGTGGAGGGCCCCGGATCGGGCCTTGTTCGGTCGATTCTCGCGATGATGAGTATCGCGGCGAGCATGCCGGAGTCCGAGAGAGTAGCCATGGCGGCGCGCTCAATCTTCCCGTGGCTGGTTGTCACGTCGCGGGCGTCGGAAACCATGATTCCAATCTCTGCCGGCTTCGTAGGGTTTGCGGGCGACTGGGATCTCATCTCAAGGGCCCTCAATGACCCCGATGGGTACGACCCGGACACCGTCAACCGCGCCGTCGAGTTGTCGCTTCGCGCGGTCGAGAGGGCTGCTTCCGCGGCCTCTTATGAGGTGATGTCGCTGGGATCCCGCCATCGCCGTGACCCCATCGCTATCTTCCTCAGTGGAACGATTCCGAGCGTCCGGTACATTTTCTACCTGCTCAACGCCTTGCCCTGCGCCACCAGGGAACAACTCTTGGCCCTCACGTCCCTTTCCCTGCGAACTGTCAACAAGGCAGTTCGGATCCTCGAGGGCGAGGGCGCAGTTGTCGTTGATGGCCAGGTGCGTGGACGTCAGGACTATGTGGTGCGTTGCAGTCCGCCGTGGAGGCCCAGCCCGCACGCGGCCCAGTACTACCAGTCGGTCAGCGCGGAACCGCTTGGCCAGCGGTAGCAGCGGCTTACGTAGTCCATGAATCGTGTGGCATCTGCATGCTCACGCAAATCTTCGAGGGCCTTCGCGTAGAAGTCGCTTGCCAGAGAAGGGTCCGGCAGGGTGCCGGTGTGCGCGCTGTCCAAGGGTGTGTTCCCGCCCCAACGCAGAGGCGCCTTGGGGTAGCCCGATGCCACCACGAGCGCGGTGGCCCATGATCGCGCGACGATGGCGTCAACCCCGGCGGCAATGTTTTGGGCGGCGAATTCGAAGGCGCGCTCGATGTCGCAGGCGATTGATGCCAAGGGGGCGAGGCGTCCACTGACTTCCACGAACCCACCATGTGCTGCGTAGGCCACGGCAAGTTGCTCGGCGTACTTGTGAGCGGCCGACGCGAGCCAATACCTCAACGTGGCCGGGGGAAGGGCGCCACCTAACTCCTTGTAGGTGGCGATCAATTCCTCGTCAAATACGCGGCGTAGGGCCATACGGTCGACCCCGAATGCGACGAGGTCGGCGTCGATCTCGAGATCGGCGCTGACGTAGTCGCCGGCACGAAGGGGGCCGCGTCCGGCCAACGGGTTGCGCCAAGCGGCACGAACGTCGGTACCGCCGCGGCGCAATGTCCCCAGCCGCTTCGCCTGAGTTATGCGACGCCGAAAAGCATCTGCGTCATAGCGCAGATCCCGGCGTGCGCTACTGCTTGGCAACAGTTGCTCGGGCGTAATCCGGGAGGTGAACTCATCGGCGGGTTCGAACGGGACGCGGTCGACCGCGGCTATGGCTGGTGCCGGTGGGGCGACCTTGGGCGGAGCCTCTTTCGCACCGAACTCCATGCTGGGGAAGAGGGCCAGCGCGAGGGTAGCGGCCGAGGCTTCAATGGGCATGAATGTCGCATCGGCCGGTCGGCCGCCGTTAATCGTTTCGTCGAGGAAGTCGATCGCATACCAATTGCTTCGCTCGATCGTGGTGTGCTTCTCGACCCAAGCCGACCATGCGTCCTTCCGGGTCACCAGTACGCCCTCAAGTGCAAAGTCATGCCACACTTCCGGCTTCGCAGAACCGTGCGGGGGCCATGTCGCCACCGTGCTCCGTGCTGGCCCATCCTCCCGGTGGAGCCGGCCGTCGACCCGGTACTCGGTACTGCGGTCGCGGCTCACGGCAGGCCCGCCAATACGGTGGAGCCGCCCGGCGGTGAACCACGCGTAGTGACCGTCGCTCCACTCAATCGCGGGCCCGTCCGTTCGGGTACAGACTCCCTCAACAAACCAGGCGCGCAGCCCTTCCGATTGAATCGCAGGGCCATCGGTCCGGTGCAGCCCAACGCCCGGCTTGAAGAAGCGTGTGTGTTCCCACGGTGTCTCGGCGCCACCGTCCAAGTGGGCGACACTGCCTCGATCGTCCACAAGCGCGATGGTGTCCTTGGGGTTGTCGACCCGGCCAGATTCAACTGCACACGCGAAGCAGCGTTCGCGTTCGGCGTCGTCGGTGTGAGAGCCCCGCTTGCTGCACCCGAACGCATCAAAGCGGGGTGAGATGAGTTGGCCCAGCACGCGTTCTGTCATGGCTCGCACGTGGCCACCTCCTTCTTCTCCTTGAGAGTATGGGAGGGGGCTGACGCGGGCCCGAGCAGGCCTTTTGCGGGTCACGTCCGGGCCGGCGGCCTTGCTGCAACGCATCCAGAACAGAGTTGCCCCAACTGCGATTCTTGGTCGGATTCCCGAGGCCACGGTTCAGCGGGTTTCAAGGGGGAGTTGCACCAACTCTGACCCGGTGTCAGTTTCCCCGAGTCACGCCTCGCCGGGCTTCTTGGCTGAGTTGCCCCAACTCGAGCCGGCACCCGGTTGTGTCCGGCAGCGCCCCCGGTCGCGCCGAAACACCCCGCTATGCGGTCGCGTCAACTCCGATTCATAGTCGCAAAATCGGCTCCACGAATCGGCGCGTTTTGAGCGTGAGTTGCATCAACTCTGGCCACATTCTCAGTGACGCCCCCTCCACCCCTCTTGCCCTAACTTCGTGGTCCCTGGAGGTTTGTCGCCTTTCAGTGCGGCTCGAGTCCCTCCGCGTGTCCTGGGCGCCGGTCCCGCACCTCTCGGCAAGCCGGTGCTGCCGGTTGAGAGCAGCGCGGACCGACAGGTGTCAGTTCGGGGTGCGGCGTCATGCCGCAATTGATCGCTGCCCAGACGTGGGTCATTTATCAAAGCGCGACGTGCGCGCCTTGGCGTTCCTTCGTCCGTGCTTCTCGTCCCCGAGCATTGCGCAGGAGGCCGCCTCACCCTCGGAGTGACCGCGCGAGTTCGCCAGCGCCAGATTGGCGTGCTCTTCCATAGCCGGTGATGCACCCGTCGCCCCGCCCAATGCGAGCGTTTTGAGCGGCCCACCGCTGCGGGACTTGTCGCCGCACCCGTGCCTCTGCGGGTCTCCGACACTCCTGCCCGCCTGTTGGGTTGGTGTCGGGGGTGGGAATTTGTCTCCTCATGCGTGCGAAGGGCTCTCGCCGCTCCTCGCACATAGGTGGCTGCTAGCCGACTCCGTGAGTCTGCCTGATGCGCCGATTGCTGCCGTGGCGTCGCCATTGGCGCTGCTGCTTGGCCGGTTCGATCCCCGGTCGAGACGCTGGCTGTTCTCGCGGAGGGGGATCGTGCGCAGAGGGCGTAGGCGGTCGTCTTCCATGATGTCGAGGGTCCGGCCGCGCAGACGGTGCTGCCAACTGACCCCGAGCGGGGTACTGATGCCCCTCCTGCGGTCGCGTGTGGCGCCCTGGACTGGCTCAGGGGCACTGTCGTCACTACCAGGCCGGATGCTCGCTACTATGCCCTGGGTGGCGTTGTGTGCCTCCTGGGGGCCATGGTGGTCACAGTTCGCTCACGAGGCTCCTGGCCGGGGGCATTCGCACTGCAACCCGCACCTTCGCCAGCGCCCGTGTCCTCGGGTCGCTGTTGATCAGGGCCGCCGGCAAGTGCGAGGGCGCGGCTGGCACGGTCACGCACCCGATCGTCGTGATGAGATCCGAGAATGGCGCCGATGACGACGGGCGGCTGGCGGTCGTCGTCGCAGCCCGCGTGTCGACATTGACGAGGGCGCATTCGCCTGCAGTCGCGGGGGCCTGGGCGACGCGCGTTGGGAGCATCACGTTGCTCGCTTTGCTGTTCGACAATCCGTCGTGGGTGGCGCTCGGGATGAGCCAAACTCACCTCCATTTCAGACACGAAATGGAGCCCAAAAATCTGGCTAACCTGGAGATCGGTTCGCCGCCAGAAGAGGAGCAAGATCGATGTCAAAGAGCGCCAAGGCCAAGAAGGCACGCCCCCGCCAGTCGGGACAGAGTGGAAGCGCCGGCGTCAAGAAGCCGAATTGGGCCGCCGCGGTGGAACGAGCCGAACGCGAGTGGGAGGCCAACAGGGGCCGAATCCTCGCGGGCGAGACCTTCGCGGCTGGTAGAAGGAGCGGTCCAGAGAAGTCTCCGTCAAGTAACCGTGATGGTCGCTACGCCTAGGTTCGGATTCGCTTGGCGCCCGCCAATGTCGGCTGATTGAGCCGCTCGGTCTCGGTGCCGTATTCGCAGGGATCGCGCTTCTCTCAGTGCGCAACCTGTGGGCGGCACGCCCTTCTCAAGCACTCCACTACCGACGCCGCGACGAGCACTCGCCCGTGCACGGGGCCTAAGCAATCGGATGCGGCACGAGGTGACTGCCGCCTGCGGGGAGCAAGGGGTTCGGCCGCGTAGTCCCTCTTGGTTCGTGGCGGTGGCGGGCGTCGATCCTGTTTGTCGGCAGTGGTCCGTCGTCACCCTGTGCAATTGTCATGGTCTTCGGAGCACACCCGAACAAGTCCCCTCGCCGCCGCGCGCAGAAGCGGTTGCCGCGCTGCTTGACTCTGGGTCGGTGAATATTCTCTGATCGGGTTGGGCGCCGTGCGTCTCAGGGGCCGTATACGTTCGGATCATGAGTACCCCTGACGTCGCGACTGATGTGCCTTTCGATGCCATTGCGTTTGCCGTCACGATGTTGCTTGGGCGGCTGGATCACTACGTCGAGACTCAGACGGCGGATTTGGAGATGGCCCGAGTTGTTGAGGTGCAGGCAGCCACCTTTGACGATATTGAGACCCGGCTAGTTGAGACGGGTCTGCGCGCTGACCCAGGGCGGGACCCAGATGCATTGCGTGCGGTCGTCAGGGAGCCTCTGAGGCGACTTAGGGGTGAGTATGGACGCATTACCCCTGATAGCACTGCCGATGCCCTGGACGGCCTCCTGGCGGTCATTGCCGACCTTGCTAGCGATGTTGCAGTTCAACCGCTCTTGCTCGACATCATCCGCACAGCCACCCGCCCTTCGGCGACCGCCCGCATTCTTTCGTCCCTTTTGGCGACGGCGGTGGCGGAGTTTGAAGCCGAGATAGGGGAGATTGCACAGATGCTGGCAGCGGTGCCTCCACGCGCGGCGATTGACGACGATAGTTTCGAAGAGCGCGCAGAAGCCATGGAGCGACGGCTGACCCGAAAGCCGGCCAACACGAGGTTCGCCATCATCCTCGACGAATTCTCTGTCGGATCACCGCTGAGCCCGGAGTGCCTCGAAGTTCTGGCACGACGAAACGCAATCGTCCATTCGCGCGGCCAAGCCGACGATGTGTACAGCGCGCGCGTAGCCGTGGAGCCTGGCGTTCAGGCATCAACCGAAGGCAACCTGGCTGTGACGGCGCCCTACTTCCAAAATGCGTCCGACGAGATGATGATTGCCTTCGCGACGGTGGTGCTTGATGCCGTCGATGGCTACTCAATGCCCGCTCGAGCCGCGGTCGTGAACATTGTGTCCGGAGACGTCTACCGGCTCCTTCTTGCGGACAGAAATCGGGTTGTTGCGTTCATCAGTCAGCGCTACCTCGGTGACGCAGCGCTCGACGCAAGGACGCGCGCAAGTATGCAAGTCAACTACTGGCTTGCCGTCACTCGCCTCGGGCGGGGCAACGAGGTCCTCGAACAGATCCGGCAGTGGAACACCGACGCCTTGGATGACGTATTCACCCTTGCGAAGAAGGTGCTGTTGGGCGACCTTGACTCAGCCGCGGAACTCGCGGAACAGATAGTTGCCGCGGGCCCGGTGACCCGAGGGGCACTATTGGCCCAGCCTGTGTTTGCGCCACTCCTCGAGCGACCGGTGGGTGGTCGCTAGCGATCAGGCGGCCGCGGGGTCTGGAGTTTCCTGACCGCTGTGAAGGCCAGTGTTTTAGTCTCCGTGCAGCAACGATGTGCGCTCCACGCGCGCATCGCCGGTGTTGCGTCCCGACAGCCGCACTAATTGGCCACCGTTCACGGTAGATGCGCGCCAAACGCGAACGTCACGGCCACGGGCCGCTAGCCTCAACGGGAAGCCAGTTGTTCCATCAAGGAGAGCGTCGCACTTGTGAGTATCCTCAGCAATTTCGTGTGGTCCGTTGCCGACCAGTTGCGTGGCCCGTTCCATCAGCACGAGTACGGCGATGTGATCTTGCCCTTCACGATCCTGCGCCGGCTCGACGCAATCATGGAGCCGCACCGCGAGGTGATCACGCAGGTGATCGAGGCCACGCCAACTGACCTGTCGCGGTCCATGCGGATCAAGAAGGAAACCGGGCTCTCCTTCTACAACACGACACCTTTCAGTTTGGCGCGACTTCTCGAGGACGCGGACTCTCTCGAAGCGAACCTGTCGAACTACGCGCATGGCTTCTCAGCGAACATCGACGTCTTTGATCGCTTCAAGTTCGATGACACCATCAGAACTCTCGCCGAGAAGGACCGCCTCTACGCCGTGGTCCGCAAGTTCGCCGAGACCGACCTCCATCCCTCCGTCGTCAGCAACTCGGAGATGGGTGATCTGTTCGAAGACCTGATCCGCCGCTTTGCTGAGGCTTCAAACCAGACCGCTGGAGACCACTTCACGCCTAGGGACGCCGTCCGCCTCGTTGTCGACTTGGCGATATCCGAGGACACGAAACTCGCTAACGAGGTCGCGCCGGTGCGCACCGTATATGACCCGACGGCCGGAACCGGAGGCATGCTCTCGCTCGCGGAGGAACACGTCACCGCGCAGAACCCGAAAGCGCGCCTGCGACTCTTCGGACAGGAGATCAACGACCAGTCGTACGCGATCTGCAAGTCGGACCTGCTCGCCAAGGACCAGGATCCCGAGAACATCAAGTTGGGCGACACCCTCGCCAACGACCAATTCCCCGACAGGTTCTTTGACTACTGCCTCGCCAACCCCCCCTACGGTGTCGACTGGAAGGCTTCCGAGAAGGCTGTCAGGGACGAAGCGAAGCGTGGCGCTCTGGGCCGTTTTGGTCATGGCCTGCCAGCCGTATCTCACGGCGAGATGCTTTTCCTGTGCCACCTTGTATCCAAAATGCGGCCCGTAGCAGGCGACGGTTTTGGTGGCGGGCGTGCTGGTGTCATCCTCAGCGGCTCAGCACTGTTCAACGGGAGCGCTGAGTCTGGACCGTCTGAGATCCGCCGCTGGCTTCTAGAGTCCGACATGGTCGACGCGATTGTCGCACTCCCCACGGATATGTTCTTCAACACTGGTATCGCGACCTACGTCTGGGTGCTGGACAACGCCAAGCGTGAGGAGCGTCGCGGCAAGGTTCAGTTGATCGACGCGACCGGATTCGACTCGAAGATGCCCAAGAGCCTTGGGTCTAAGCGCGTTGAGATCAGTGACGAAGACCGTAAGACGATCCTGAGCGCATATGCAGACTTCGCCGAGTCTGACATCTCGAGGGTGCTCGACAACGAAGACTTCGGGTACTGGACGATTACGGTGGAGCGGCCGTTGCGCTTGGCGTTCCAGGTGACGGACGAGCAGGTCGAAACCGTAGTGGCGGACAAGAGGTTCAAGGGGTTCGATCCTGACGCTTTGGCTGCGTCACTACTGGCGGTCAAGAGCCAGCGGTACACGTCGCGCGAGGATTTCTTGGGAACCGTCACCCGCGGAGTGAAAGACCGTCGCATGAAGTTCTCCGCCGTGCAGGCAAAGGCGTTGTGCGATCTGCTGGGCGAGCGGGACGAGGACGCCTCGATCGGTCGCGACAAGAAGGGCAACATCGAGCCAGACACGAAGATGCGTGACACCGAGAACATCCCCTTCGGCTGGAACGACACCGACAAGCACGCTGAGGCCAACGGCGCCCGCGAGGCGGTCATCGACGCATACATGAAAGCCGAAGTATTGCCGCACGTTGAGGGGGCTTGGGTGGATCACTCCAAGACCAAGGTGGGCTACGAGATTCCGCACACCCGCCACTTCTACAAGTACGTGCCCCCCCGCACCCTCGACGAAATCGACGCAGACCTCGAGAAGGTTGCCGCCGAGATCATGGAGATGCTGCGGGTGGTGGAAGCGTGAGGCGTCATGACGCCTGGATCGAGTCAGTTCCCGAGACGTGGCGGGTCCTGCGCCTTGGCTCAATCGGCACATTCAGCAGAGGTAGAGGTGGTTCCAAAGAAGACAACCGCGATCACGGCGTCCCGGTAGTGCGGTATGGAGAGTTGTACACAAAGTTCGATAACGTCATTGCCGAGGCGCACTCGTTCGTGGATGAGAGTGATGCGCCGAAATACGCGGTGCTCCCCGCCGGCAGCATTGTCTTCGCGGGCTCGGGCGAAGACCCTGCGGAGATCGGCAAGTCAGCGTTGTCTCGGCTCGAAGGTCTAGCGCTCGTCGGTGGTGACACTACTGTTTTCAAGCCATCCGAAACAGTCGTAGACGCACTCTACCTCGCGTATGCGCTTGAATCGCCACCCCTGAAGACCGAGAAGGCTCTACGCGCAACCGGCTTCACCGTCGTCCATATCGGCGTGAGCGGGCTTAAGACGCTGCCCGTTCCCCTCCCGCCCCTCGGCGAGCAGCGCGCCATCGCGGCGTACCTCGACGTCGCCACCGCGAGGATCGACATGCTCATCGCCAAGCAGCGCGAGATGATTCGGCTGCTGGACGAGCGAAAGCGGGCGGTACCGGCCGGGATCCTTGGCCATATCCAGGTCCTTGCTAAGCGCAACGGGGCGGTCACGTTGTGCGCCGCTGACGATCGGTGGCAGTCAGTACCCTTGCGCACCATGTTCGATCGCAAGAAAGACATCGGGCACCCCGAAGAGCCGATGGTGTCTGTATTTCGGGAACGTGGAGTGATCTTCAAGGGCGACGCCGAGAACCTCAACAAGACCGCCGAGAATCGCGATATCTACCAACTAGTTCATCCGGGCTGGCTGCTGGTGAACCGCATGAAGGCATGGCAAGGGTCAGTTGGGATCTCGGGAATTCGCGGCATCACCTCGGGGCACTACATATGCTTCGCGCCCTGTCATGGCGCCGATGACCGCTTTCTCAACGCCCTTCTGCGGTCGCCGGCGTATGTTGCCGCGTACGGGATGCTCTCTCGAGGAGTGCGTCCAGGTCAGATTGAGATTGACAATGACCTCCTCGGATCGCTCCCCGTGGTCTTGCCGCCGAGGACGGAGCAATCGGCGATCGCGAGCGAAATCGACGACGAGACCGCCAAGATCGGTGCCCTGATCGCGAAGACGCGGGAACACATGGCACTTGCGAGAGAGCGCCGAAACTCGCTCGTCACTGCTGCCGTCACTGGCCAGTTTGACGTTCATGCCGCATCGACACGGGGGGTGGCATAGTGCCGCAGCATCAGGAAAAGGCGTTCGAGGACGAGTTTTGTGAGCATCTGGCCAGTCACGGATGGTTGTACTCGGCCAGCGACGAGGGCTACGACGCCAAGCGTGCACTGTACCCGGCGGACGTGGTCGCGTGGTTCCAGGAGACGCAGCCAAAGGATTGGTCCAAGGCCGTCCCAGCCGAGCCTGGCACGCCCGCTTACGGGACCCAGGTTGCAGGTTTGCTTGACCGGGTAGTGAAGGTGCTTGATACGCCGCTCGAGAGCGGTGGTGGCACTCTCAACGTGCTGCGCAACCCGCTGAAGGCAGTGTCGGCATCGTTCAAGATGTGTCAGTTCCGGCCCGCCAATGCTCTTAATGCCGACCTCGTGGCTCTGCACTGGAGCGTGCGGTTGCGCGTCATGCGGCAGGTGCATTTCTCCGCAGTCCCCGGCGACACCCGGTCGGTGGATCTGGTGTTCTTCGTGAACGGTCTGCCGGTGGCGACGGCGGAACTGAAGACGGACTTCACGCAGTCCGTTGGCGATGCGGTGAGGCAATACAAGACGCGATTGCCGAAGGACAAGGGCGGCCATGTTCAGCCATTGTTCGGCTTTGGCACGCGCGCGCTCGTGCACTTCGCTGTGTCCAATGACGAGGTCTACATGACCACCAAGTTGGCTGGCCCATCAACGTACTTCCTGCCGTTCAACCGGGGACTCGATGACGGCAAGGGCAACCCGCCGATACCGGGCACCTCCGCGACGGCATACCTGTGGACTGATGTCATGGAGCGGTCGGCGTTCTTGGACATCCTGGGAAAGTTCTGCCACCTCGAGACCCGCACTGACCACGACCCGATCACGGGCAAGAAGTCGACCCGGCAGACGTTGCTGTTCCCTCGCTTCCACCAGTGGGACGCGGTGACCAGCATCGTCGATCACGTTCGCGCCCACGGACCGGGGCAGCGGTACCTTATCCAGCACTCCGCCGGTTCGGGCAAGACCAACACCATCGCGTGGACCGCGCACCAGTTGGCTCGGCTGCACGATGCAGACAATGCGAAGGTCTTCGACAAGGTCATCGTCGTCACGGACCGAACCGTGCTGGACTCGCAGTTGCAGGCCGCGGTGCGTCAGATCGACCCGTCGTTCAAGGGTGACAAGGATGCCGATTCCCCTGTCGTCACGATCGACGACAAGCAGGTCCGTGAATCCGGTTCAAAGTCGAAGGCGCTTGTTGACGCGTTGGCTTCGCCCAAGCACATCGTCGTGGTGACGATGCAGACGTTCCCGTGGGTCATGGACGTCATCGCCGACGGCACCTCATTCGCTGCGAAGAACTTTGCCGTGATCGCAGACGAGGCGCACTCGTCGCAGTCTGGCAACACCGCCGCGACGCTGCGCCAGTTGCTGTCGAAGGCCGGCATCGAACACGAGACCGATCCTGACGCGGAGACCGACGAGTTCGAGACGCAGGACGTGTTCGCATCACTCGCATCGGCCAAGGCGAACACGCCAAACGTGTCGTTCCTGGCGTTCACGGCGACCCCGAAGGGCAAGACCCTCGAACTGTTCGGCACGCCCACTCCCGATGACGGGCGAGTGCCCTTCAGCCTCTACACGATGAAGCAGGCCATCGAGGAGGGGTTCATCCTCGACGTGCTGCGCGGCTACCAGACCTATGAGGTCGCGTACAAGGTCGCGCAAGACGCAGAGGAACTGGGTCTGGTCGACAAGTCCGAAGCGACCAAGGCAGTGCTGACGTGGGTGAAACTGCATCCGACGAACATCGGCCAGAAGGTCGCGATCATCGTCGAGCACTTCCGCACCCGTGTCGCGCACTTGCTAGATGGCCACGCCAAAGCCATGGTCGTCACCGGTTCGCGTATCGAAGCCGTGCGCTTCAAGGCCGCGATGGACGCCTACATCAAGCGCCGCGGCTACGACCTGCACACCCTCGTAGCGTTCTCCGGGACTGTGAACGATGACGACACTCCAGGCGGTCCGTTCACCGAGACATCCATGAACCCCTCGGCCATCGGCAACGACCTCGCTGAAGCGTTCTCCGGCCCGACCTACCGGGTCATGATCGTCGCGAACAAGTTCCAGACCGGCTTCGACCAGCCGCTACTCAGCGCGATGTACGTCAACAAGCGCCTGGCCGGCGTGACGGCGGTGCAGACTTTGTCCCGTCTGAACCGCACCTATCGCACCCCGTCGGGGGAGTTGAAAGAACTCACGTTCGTCATCGACTTCGTCAACAAGCCCGAAGAGATCCAAGCCGCCTTCGAGCCCTACTACCTCGATGCGGTGCTCGACGTGCCGACCGACCCCAACCTCGTTCACGACCTGTCGGCCAAACTCGACCAGGCCGGCATCTTCACCTCGGCGCAGGTCGACCAGGCCGCGAACGCGTGGATGAACCGTGGAGGTAACAACGCCCTCGCCGCTGCAGTCAAGCCCGCCCGTGACGAGTTCTTCCGACGCCGCACCGCCGCGATCGCGGGCGACAACAAGACCGAGATCGAGCGGTCCGACGTATTCCGCAAGGACGTCAGCACCTACGTGCGGGTCTATGACTTCATGAGCCAGATCATCGACTACGCGGACGGCGATCTCGAGAAGCGCGCCATCTTCCTCCGCCTCCTTGCGCGCTTCATCACCGGAGAGTCTGAGACTGAGTCAATCGACCTGGCCGGGCTCGAACTCACTGTCATGACCCACAAGCAGCGCGACAGTGTCGACATCTCCCTGAACGGCGACACTCCGGGGTTGAAGGGCTTCACTGCGGCTGGTTCGGGCCTGTCTCGCGACCCGGTCATGGTTGCCATGCAAGACGTCATCGACGCCCTCAACGATCTCTTCGGTGACGACTTCTCTGGTGGTCAGAGCCGAAGCGTGGTCGAGATGCTGCTGCGCGTCCTCCTCGAGAACGAAGCCCTCCGTGAGCAGGCCGCCTCGAACACCCGCGACCAATTCATCGACTCACCCGACCTCCAGTCATCCGTGCTCGAAGCAGTGCTCGCGAATGAGATCGTCCACGCCAAGTTCGCCGAACATATGCAATCCGAGGGCGTAACCCAGCACCGCATCATCGCGGCGGTGGGGGAGATGCTGTATTTGGCGGTGGGGGCAGGCGCAGCGTCGTCGGCATAGTCCAGACCCCCGCGCTCGGGGCGGACCTGAGTATCCGCCGCAACGCGACCGCGTGAACTGCATTCAGGTCCGTCATCACCGAGTTGAGCCTCATCAGCCGACAGTCACGAAAGCACGAGGACTCGCGGCGAAAGACCCCGGGTCAGCGGGCCTGGACTAGTTGAGGTCGTCAGGGACTGCGCGGCGAACGGCTGCGTAGAAATTACGCAGGTGTCTCAATCCCCAATCTTCGTCCGCCCACCGGTCACCGTTCTCGTCCTTGAACCAACCAAATTCCCAGCGGTTCCAGCCGCGGCCGTCTTGATATCCGGCGGTCTGGGCAATCCCCACGCTCTCTTCTGGGGATGCGCCGCGGCCTTGACGAACATTGAGCGATCGCAGTTGAGCCCACAACATCAGCCCGCACCAGTTCTGCTGTTCCTCGCTGCCCTTGATGTACGGCCTAACCGGCGGCTGGTCGACGTCGGGATCGAAGATGAGAAGGTCTCCGTTCGAGTCAAACGCCGCCACGCCATCCGGATCGGCGCCCAGAACCCGCTCGAGGTTGTCGGCTTCGACCCGAAGTGCCGCGATGGTCTGGCGGATCGTGTCAGCGGCGCTCATTCTGTCTCCTTATTGGGATCTGTGGGTACGCCTGTAATAATATCTGTGGCAACACAAGTCGTCAACAGATGGCGTCCCGAGTGGCATAGTCGGTCTGTCGGCCTTCTTGGGCAATCTGCTTGGTGGAGCACGCAGCATTGGTCGAATGGCGTGCGTACGGGCGACTCAACTTGTCGGAACCTGCGCCCGCGGGTACAACTGCTGCGGTCAAGGGCACTCGAGGTTGATGCGCCACCGTCGTAGCGACTCGAAGTCCGCCCCAGACGAGTGGGCCTGAACTCCGCCGCGGTCGCGTCGGTAGGCTCCCCTTGCGGGACCTCCAAGTCTCTAACCGACGCCGGCGAGACTGCGGAACGCACGCACGAGATCGAGAGGATCGTCGAGTCGTCGGAGACCCGCCACTTTGGTCATGCCGGTGACCGAGAGTGTCCAGAATTGGCACAGTCCGGTGCGGTAGGTTTCGGTCATGGACGAACTCAAATGACAGCGTCGAGAAGCCGAGCGATTTGGACCGGCTTCGCGGCCGTGCTGGCCGCGCTGGCGCTCGCCTCGTGCGTAGCAACTCCGCCCCGTGTGTCGGAAGAGCCGCCGACCTCGACGGCACTTGTCGAGCACCAACCAGTCTCCACGACGCCAACACCCGAGCCTTCGGTGACTCCAGAACCGGAGAAGCCTGCGGTTCTGACATCTCTGTTCCAGACCGCGATGGGTTACGACGCGGTCGGCATGATGGTCATTGAAGGGGGCGCGCCGCAGACGGTTGGAGGCATTGCCTTCGACATCCCTGACTGGTGGAAGGCCAATATCACGGTGCCGGGAGGCTACGCCGAACTGACGTACTTCGGCGACTCCGCTGACTCCTCGCTCTTTGGATTCGCTGTCGGTCAACCGCCATGTGACGGCGACATGGCGGCGTGCGTGGCGGACAGAATCGACACGCTTACGGGCGGCAATCAGGATGCGTACGGGATAGACGCCGTCCAACGCGAAAGCCTTCCAGACGGCGGAATTACGCTCCTGTCGCAGAGGTCCAGCGGTGCGGACAACGGCTGGATTGCTGTCGTCTTCGTGTCCTCTGACACGCGCCTATACGAGTTCCTAATCGGCGACACCGGCGATCTTGCGTCAGTGCTCGCGTCTATCGACTCGGTACGGCCCGCGTAGCGCCGTCGCTAGAGCGGAAGTGTTGACAGGTGACTGATCATCAGAGCGCTTTGATGGAGTGCCCGCGTCAAGATCCCTACGCGGCGAGTGCCGCGACGGCCAGCGGAATTTACGCGTGGTGTGGGATTGGGGAGATGCCGTGGCCGGAAGGGTTCCCGGCCGTTAGGTCAAGCATGCCGCTGTACATCGGGATTGCGGAGAGTGAGACGCTGGCGGAACGCATTGTCGGCTGTCATCTTTCGCGCACTCGGGGCTCCGCGCTTCGCCGGAGCCTTTCGGCGTTGCTCGTCGATGAACTGAACCTTGGGTCTCACATCATTCGAGGCAGCCAAGCGCGTCCTTCGAAGTACGGAATGGAGCCTGAGGGGGAGCGGATTCTCACCGACTGGATGCTCGCAAACTTACGGGTCGCGTGGCTCGAGTGCGCCGGGCCCGGGGCCATTGAGGGGTCGCTCATCGCGTCGCTCTTGCCACCGCTCAACGACGTGTATGCAGCGGGTTCTCCTTACAGGACGGCGATGCGGGCTCTACGAGCGACAGTCGCCGCTAGTGGGTGAGGTCCTCCCAGGCCTGCCAGTCATCACGGAACCTGCGCACGTCGTCTAGACGATGAGCGAGGGCCGAGTTGCGATGAGCGATCACCTTGTGCCCGTCCGAGTCGACAAGCAATTCGGCATCGCGATCGCCGCGACCATTGTCAAAACCCGCCAAGCGCAGCATCGCGAGCCATTGAACTACGCGCACACTCTCAAGCACCGCGATGAGCACTGTGGGGTTGTCCCCGAGCCCTCCCCGAGGAGCCAAGCCGTGTGCCAGGTCGTTCCGGGCGCGCGCGACCACCGTGGCCCAGTGTCCGATGCTGTCGCCCAGGAGCCATACTGCTGATGCCTCACCAAGGAGGTTTGCGGTGGCTATCAGCCGTTTCTCTAGCGTCGTGCGGTGGATGCCCAGCAGGTATTGCAGATGCCGCCTTGCCTTGGGACCCAAGTTTGGCGCAAGACTGAGAATTTCCAACTCGAGTTTGGATGGGGGTGGATCGAGTTGAAGGTGTTCTCGGGCAAGGGCCTCGACCGCGTTCACGCTTTCGACGACTTGGGTTTGAATCCACCCGCCGCCACTGGGCGGGGGCGCCACACTGGGCCATCTCTTGGCGGCAAGATGCAGATGGATCCATCGGGGCAAGAAGTCAGCGAAGTCCACGTTATCGGTGCTGATGTACGGGTCTGCAAGGCTTGGACTCGGGATGATCGCACCTCTCCCATCGACCTTGAACACTTGTTGAGGCACGCGGTCGCCGTCAGGACTCGAGAGGCGCCAGATATCAGCCGACATCGGCTCCTTGAAAAGTACGTGATGGAGGCTTTCGATCGCGAGTAGTCGTTGCGCCACTTCGTCGGTCGTGACCCCTCCTTCCTTGCGAAAGGAGTAGCCAGCGATACCCTCTACCGAAGTCGACTTGCGGCCGGTGGTGCTGGCTGTGCTGCGCCAGAGAGCAACGCTCACGCCGTCGCTGTCGCACTCGAGCGATTCGTAGCGCTGATCATCCAATGCAGTGCGAACAGGCTCGAGGACAGTTGGGGAGAACCACTCCCACGCCAGCGGCACGCGCACATCGATGGAGTCCCACCGTGAGTCTTGGGCAACATGCCCCCCGAGGAGGGCATCGAAAGCGTGCCAGACCTCGGACGTGTATTTGACGGCTTTCAAGGGCCCTGGTGACTGGCGGCTTGACTCGGATGACTTGGTCGCCGCAAGGAGAGTGGCCGGACCCGCAGACGTTGTCCCGAAAAAGGTCTCCCCGCTGAGCGCCGCTCCGTGAGTCCATTGGCCGATCGATTCACCTTCGTGGAAGAGGGTCAACTCCCACCATCCAGCCGCGGAGTCGCGCCTCAATGTGCCAGGCCATCGCTGGGCCGGGTTGTCGGCATTCCACCACTCGCCAACACAGTCTTCGTATCGTTCGACGTAGTCTCGATCGGTCACACTACACACCTTGGCATGCCCCTCCGGCATGAGTGGGCCTATCGCGAAGGTCTCTCGAGAAGAACGGCGACCGCAGCCCCGGGCCCGAGCCGTTGTGCACAGCAGCGCCCTCTCTGTCCCCCGCGATCACGGCCCCTGCTGCTCGTGTCCGAACTCGAGGCCTCTAGATAGGGCTCTCGATGCTCTCGCCGCAGGAAATCTTGCGCCGCCTCGAGAGTCTTCTATACGCCTTGGCCGTCAGTTACTGCGTCGATTACGACCGACAGAAGGCTGTATGCATCGTCGAGCGATTGGGCCAGCCCGGTGAAGTCAACATTCGCCTTCGGAGCGCCAAGAATCCCAGGGTAGCGAAAGGCTGTTCCGCTCTTGTTGTCCATCTCGGCTAGGCCGTGAACTGTCTCTAGGACAGCCTCTGGCAGCGCCTGGACCGCAAGCGCCACGAGATGTTCCGCATGTTCGGATGCGAGACCTGCGAGATCGTGCCCGAGGCCGTATTGGAGGCGCCGCTTCACCGACGCTTCGTCGACCTGGGGGCCCGTCTCTCCTTGTGAGCGCCTGATCTTGGCCAGATCGCGGATGTTCGTCTTGATCTGCACCTCGATCGCGTGCTTCCAAAGGAACATGAACGGCAGAAGGATGACGTCGTCCCACGCTTGCGCCCTATACGACAGCCGAAGTCGACGAGCGGCATCGGCAAAGCCCTCTGCGACGATGTGTTCGTTCATGAAGTGAGGGTCATATTGGATCAGATGTGCGTTGTCTGTTGCGGTGTGCGCCGCCCACAGCCCGCCACTCGAACTAGTCATCGTGCAATCCTGTCACTGCGGGAGACCGCCCGACTTCTCGAAGACATCCACCGTTGGGTGACGATCGCGGCTTTGGGGCGTTGTGGCTGGGCGCTTGCCCCGGAGCGCGCGCGACGACGCAAGTGTCCTTTCGCGGCCCAGGCGCGCGAGTGGTCGGTACCTCTCAAAGTGATCGTGCTCAGAGTCTTTCCGATGATTCGGGTCTCGGCCCTCGCTGCTCGTGTCCGAAATCAAGAAATCGGACACAGCCGCGGCAGGACCGCGATCCCGCCTTCGAGGGCTCGAAATCTGTCGCACAAATATGTACGAAACGAGAGTGTGCGAAATTGTGTTGCGCGACGACTTATGAGACACTTGTCTCATGGTCAAACAGCACGACAACGCAAAATGGTTTGGATACGTCCGGGTGTCGACTCACAAGCAGACGACCGATCAACAGTTCGACGCTCTCATCGCCGCAGGTGTCCCGCTCGCGAACATCTATGGTGACGTGCGATCGGGCGCGAAGTGGGATCGCGAGGGCCTCGACACTCTCCGCAAGGTTCTCCGACGGGGTGACACGCTCGTCGTCGTCGCGCTCGATCGACTCGGGCGCTCACTGTCGGAGATGGTGAAACTCCTGGACTGGATCGTCGCTGAGGGAATCGAACTCCGATCACTCCGCGAAGGGATCGACCTCTCAACACCTACCGGCAGGATGCTTGCGGGCATCTTTGCGAGCCTCGCCGAGTACGAGAGGGCACTCATCATCGAACGCGCCGACGCTGCCCGCGAGGCTGCTCGGGCTCGGGGCCGTCAGGTCGGGCGACCGAAGTCGACGACGGGCTCGCAACTCGACAAGGCGCGGGCCCTCCTCGGCGCAGGGTGGAGCCGCTCGCAGGTAGCACAGGAACTCGGGATCAGCCGAGCGACGCTTTACCGGGAGATCCCCGCGGAGAGTGCGTGAGTCATGCGCGCCACTGTGTACCGCGAGATTGAACGCATCCCCGTGACAATGTGATCGTTTGACGGGCCCCTACCGGGCAAATCACCGGACGGGTCTACCGGACGCCCTCCGTAAGCGTGCGGGTCTATGACTTCCAGTGTGTCCGCTGGCCGGACGGCTATCGGGCGCTCGGTCCGACTAGGCAGCGCCATCGAGTACATGTTGCCGCGATACGTGGTGCTGCTCGCTGCCGACCCGCCGTTCGGCGTCGGCGTGGCATCGCAATTTGTCAATGAACGCGGAGGAGGCTTCCTCTTCCTCCTCGATATCGGCGGGAACGGTCCAGGAGGCGTCAAGGATGCCACCCGTCTTGAGGTCACGCACAGCCGCCGTTCAAGCGGGACCCGGGCCGCATCCGGCTCGCTGACACCTTGGGGGCCAAGGGGTCGCAGGGGCAAACCCTGTCAGCCCCGCGATCTACTGAGGTTCGAACTAGTTCAGGAGTCAAGAGGTCTCAATGTAAGAGTCCAGGTATTACATGGTTGTGCGTTGCGTGGTCACAATGTCGATCACAACGTGCGCGGAGTTGGCCGACATTTGGGCCCTCAACCTGCATATGCGACACCGCTCCTGAGGCGTGTCCAACGCCAGACCCAGAGCGCCAGGAATTTCGAAAACGCGGACATTTCCGGGAAATCTCGGAAAACTGAGCACAAAAAAGCACTGTAGTACTCGGTGTCGTAGTACAGGGCTCCAGATGTCGGGGCACCCCAGCCCCAAGCCGTCGGTGGCGGCAATGCGCCCGAGAACCTGCGCGTCGTGCGCAAAGGAAGCAATAGCCGCAAGGGCCGCCGAATGCTTGCACCGCAGGCACCAGCCGACGATTCGCCGGCCCGTTCGCCGGGTCTCTCGCCGGACTGGAGGCGCTTTGCCAGGGCGACAAGCCGACAAGCGCAATGACCCCGGCGTGGATTGCTGACAAAACTTATGGTCGTTCATTGATGGCCCCGTGTATCGAAGGGTCCTAGGGGGTATGTCACGAAGCCGAAGTGGCGGTGACACTGGACCCGTTCAGACCATCGATCCTTCTACATGTCGCAGTTCCTTCCGGGGCGTGTTGCCGGGTAGATCGTTGTGTGAAGCGAGTGTCGGCTATTCTTTCTGCACAGGTATGCGGCTACTGCGGCTAGGTACTTGGCCGCAGAAGAAACTATTCTTGCGGGGTAGCGTGAGGTGAGCGGCTGAATACCCTTGGCCGGTCTTGTAGCGGAACGGTTCTTGGGGGTCTTTCAAAGATGAATGTTCGTTCACGGTTGGCCTTGGCCGCGCTTCTTGCCTTTGTGTTCTCGGGACTCGGGGTTGCGGTACCCGCGACAGCCGCAGTCACGACTACCGCCAGTTCGCTGCCCGGCATGTTGACCGTGCGAAGTGATACCCACGCGGACACATACATCCGCGATCTGTTCCAGCACTGGATTGATGCTGATTACGACGGGTGCAACACCCGGTACGAGGTCTTGATCGCCGAGTCGACTACTCCTGTCACGGTCGGGTCCGGGTGCAGTCTGACCGGTACGACGTGGGTGTCCCCTTACGACAACGTCACCTGGACTGCCGCGTCAGACGTCGACGTTGATCACGTGGTGCCGCTGGCGGAGGCATGGCGCTCTGGCGCTTGGTCGTGGACTGCGCAGCAGCGCAAGGAGTTCGCAAACGACTTGGACGTCCCTTACGCCCTGATTGCCGTCACCGACAGCGTGAACCAGTCCAAGAGCGATCGGGACCCGGCACTGTGGATGCCGTCAAACACTGCGTTTCAGTGTGAGTACGTGATCGACTGGGCACTGGTCAAGTACCGGTGGTCCCTCACCGTCGACTCAGCCGAAATGAGTGCGCTGACGTCCACGCTGTCCGGTACGTGCGGGAACACAGCGGTCACCCTGCCCTCACAGAAGATTTCGACGGTCGCCTCCGGGGTCGCAGAACCAAGCGGGTTTGCTGATGGAACGACGCGTCTGTACGGAGCATCCCGCTATGAGACCGCGATCAAGGTTTCCCAGCGGTACGCGCCTGGAGTTCCTGCCGTGTATGTGGCCACTGGTACCAACTTCCCCGACGCGTTGTCGGCTGCCGCTGCTGCCGCGTACGTGGGCGGGCCGTTGCTATTGACGACTCCGACGAGTTTGCCCGCGGCGGTGAAGACGGAGATTCAGCGCCTGAATCCAGCCAAGATCTTTGTCATTGGTGGCACGGGTGCAGTGTCTGCTTCGGTCGCCACTCAACTGAACAGCATTGCTCCGGTGACTCGGTATGGCGGTGCGGACCGTTATGCCACGGGGCTTCAGATCGTGAACGGCATGTTCTCCTCATCGACGACCGCGATCCTTGCCACCGGGCGGTCTTTCCCCGATGCTTTGGCGGCCACTGGGGTGGCGGGCAAATTGAACGCACCAGTCATCCTCATCGACGGAGTCAAGTCGAGCCTGACGAGTGCCACGTTGTCCACGTTGAACAGTTTGGGTGTTGATGACGTGATCCTCGCGGGGGGCACCGGAGTGGTCTCCTCGAGCATTGCGACGCAGTTGCGCAACAAGGGTTACACCGTGACCCGCTACGGCGGCGCAGACCGGTATGCGACAGCGGCCCTACTCAACAATGCTTACTTCCCTTATGGCTCCACGGACACGATGTTCTTGGCCACAGGGACGAACTTCCCAGACGCGCTCGCAGGGGCCGCCCTTGCTGGACGACTTGGTGCACCGCTGTACATCACGACACCTAGTTGCGCTCCGAAGCCGATCCACGACTCGGTCAACGGCCTTTCTCCGTCGAAGAAAGCAGTCCTGGGTGGCACAGCGGTCGTGTCTAACAGTGCTGCAAGCAACACGGAATGCACATCAGGGAGTGGCACCACACCAACCGTTGACCCGCGATACCCCTACTGCAAGGACCTGCCGGCAGGCTATGGCCCCTACTACAAGGGAGTAGATCCCGAGTACTACTGGTACCGAGACGCAGATAGCGACGGAATCGTGTGTGAGTGGTGACTCGCCCAATGACACCTGCAGGCATTGTGCGACCGTTACCAGCGACATTGGGTTGCGTCGGCGGGCACCCATAGGTGCACCGGCTTTGATGTCGTTCAGCAAACCAAGTACTTACAGCGATACCTGGTCTGTTATCGGGATACCGTGGGAAGCGTGCGACAGTCACGCGGTATCGACTTAACTGAGGGGAAGTCCCATGGCAATGCGTTCTTTTGTGAGTATTCGAAGCGGTGCGATGCGCGTGGCGGCACTTGCTATCGCGACCTTGTTGGCGAGCGTGCTGGTTGCCGCACCGGCCACTGCTGCAACGGTCACGGCAACTATTGACGGAGTGACGTATACCGCCGAGACCACGAAACCGGGTGCAGGTGCCACCATCACGGGCGCGACTAACCCAGCCGATGATTTGGTCATCCCCTCCACCGTCAACATCAGCGGCGTCGACTACGCCGTCACCACGATTGGTTACCTTGCGTTCTACTACGACAGCCTGATGTCGGTGACGATCCCCAATAGTGTCACCACGATTGGGGACTCTGCGTTCGGCGGCAACAGCCTGACGTCGGTGACGATCCCCAATAGTGTCACCACGATTGGCGACTTTGCGTTCAACAACAACATCCTGACGTCGGTGACGATCGGCAATAGTGTCACCACGATTGGTGACTATGCGTTCGGCGGCAACAGCCTGACGTCGGTGACGATCCCCAATAGTGTCACCACGATTGGTGACTATGCGTTCAGATCCAACAGCCTGGCGTCGGTGACGATCGGCAATAGTGTCTCCACGATTGGTGACTATGCGTTCTACGAAAACAGCCTGACGTCGGTGACGATCGGCAATAGTGTCACCACGATTGGTGACTCTGCGTTCGCCCACAACATCCTGACGTCGGTGACGATCGGCAATAGTGTCACCACGATTGGTGACTATGCGTTCTACGAAAACAGCCTGACGTCGGTGACGATCGGCAATAGTGTCACCACGATTGGTGACTCTGCGTTCTACTCCAACAGCCTGACGTCGGTGACGATCGGCAATAGTGTCACCACGATTGGTGACTCTGCGTTCTCCCGCAACTTCCTGACGTCGGTGACGATCCCCAATAGTGTCACCATGATTGGTGACTATGCGTTCGACTCCAACAGCCTGACGTCGGTGACGTTTGTGGGAAATGCGCCGACACTTTCCGGCGCGTATGCGCTGGGGGAGTGGTCGACGTTGGTGAAGTATTACCAGGGGGCTACGGGCTTCAGTAACCCATGGCATGGTGGCGGTTTCACCGACTACACCACTCTTGCGATCCCGGATCCGGCAACGCCTGAACCGAGTGGGTTTGCTACGGGCACTACGCGACTTTCGGGAGCGTCGCGTTATGAGACTGCGATTCAGGTTTCCAAGAAGTATGCGCCCGGTGTGCCTGCCGTCTACGTGGCCACCGGTACAAACTTCCCCGATGCGCTGTCTGCTGCGGCTGCTGCTGCGTATGTGGGCGGTCCGTTGCTTCTGACCACACCGACGAGTCTTCCATCGGCGGTCAAGACGGAGATCCAGCGACTGAGTCCTTCGAAGATTGTGGTGATCGGCGGTACCGGTGCAGTGTCAGCCTCGGTCGCCAGTCAACTCTCGACCATTGCTCCCGTCACTCGGTATGGGGGAGCGGACCGTTACGCCACGGGTCTTCAGATTGTCAACGGAACTTTCACGTCGTCGACGACCGCGATCCTGGCCACAGGCCGGTCCTTCCCGGACGCATTGGCAGCCACAGGGGTGGCAGGCACGTTGAACGCTCCGGTAATCCTGATCGACGGCGTTAAGACCACTCTCACCACCGCCACACTGTCCACGTTGAGCAGTTTGGGAGTCACGAAGGTCATCCTTGCTGGTGGTACCGGAGTGGTGTCCAGGGGTATTGAGACGCAGTTGCGCAACAACGGCTACACCGTGACCCGCTATGGAGGCGCGGATCGTTATGCCACCGCTGCACTGCTCAACAACGCCTACTTCCCCAAGGGTTCTACAGAAACCATGTTCTTGGCCACGGGGACGAACTTCCCTGACGCGCTTGCCGGGGCGGCGATGGCAGGACGAATTGGTGCACCGTTGTACATCACGACACCGACGTGTGTTCCCACGTCGATCCGCAACTCCATCAACGCTCTGTCACCGTCGAAGAAAGCGGTTCTGGGTGGCACAGCAGTGGTGTCCAACAACGCGGCAAACAACCAAGTCTGCCCGTAGGGGAGACCCGAAGTCGGAATCATGAGTTTCGGCTGCGTTGCTCAGCGGCGGAAATCTTCGCGGTGCGGCCCCCGTCATCAGCGACAGGTTGGTGTGCGCCACCTCAAGCACGACTATCAGGTGGCGCAGGCGAGCCGCAGCGACAACCCTGCTCGCGATAGTGAAATGTAGGGCGTTCAATCATGACCCGAGAGCCCGAGGCTTGTCCGGTAGAGGCGCTGCGGTGCGAGGCGGGTCGGTCAAGCCCCGTGGAGTGGTGTAGCGGCAGATCCTTCGTTTATGCGCTGAGCGGTCACAAATCAGTCACAAACGCAGCGAGGCGAGACAAGTTTCTATCGTACGAAACACGCCAAACGAGGCGACCGCCCACACAACCCGAGTCGAAACACGGCGAGACAACCCAACTCGAGCGTTCTGGGGGTCAAGGGGTCGCAGGAGCAAACCCCGTCAGCCCGACGGGGTGAAGACATTTCGGCCGAACGAACTTGCAACGACCACCGCCTTGTAGCGGAGGTCGCCGCCGTACGGCGTGACCGTGCGCTCGAGCCGGAGGCCACGCTACGCCGGTGTCGTCCTTCCGCCACCTAGTCCGGTGAGGGCTGAGGGTTCTCTCATAGGATTCAATTGAGCCACCGAAGGGGAGGACGAAGTGATCACCTACTACGTGTGTGAGCCGCCCTGGCCGTCGCTTCTGCTGCGCAGGACTGTATCGAAGGACGAAAGCATCGTCGCTGAGGCGTTCCTCAATGGGAAATGGTGCCTCACGAAGGTTGTGATCGACTTCATGTTCGGGCATGACGACAACGTGACGGGGCCGATAAGCGAGGAAGTGGCACGCGCTGCAGTTCCTGCGGCCTTCGTTTAGGACTTGGGCGGCGGGCACCCCGGAACACGAGAGAACGCACGTGCGTAGCGACCATCCGTTCGGCCGTCTGCTATGACCGCATCATGATCGGGGCTGTGGTCGCAGACCGAGGGTCGTGCTGACGGATACCGCGGCGACTACTGCCTGGTTGGTACGGCTCGACCCTGGCCTGCGGCGTGTGCAAGGTGGGGGGTGATGTCGAGGTCGTCGGCAATGTGTTCGTGACCGGCGACGCGGACGGCAACCTGCTTCTCGGTTGGCGCGGCCAATGTCCGTCACGACGCGCAGTGAAGGGCCTAGGCTAAACAGTGTCGACTCGACCACGGAAGGGGGGCTACCGGCAGATGACCATCGTTGCGATTGCCGCTGGTGTGGCGCACGTAGTTGCACTGACCGACGAGGGGACCGTCATCAGTTGGGGCGCCGCGCCCACTCCCCCCGAAGGCCTGTCAGATGTCAGGGCGATTGCGGCTGGCCAAGACGTCAGCCTGGCCCTTCTCGCCAACGGCACCGTGGTTGGTTGGGGAACCACCGAGGTGCCCGAAGGCCTATCCGACGTTGTCGCAATCACCGCTGGGGGTCGTGTCTGCTTCGCAGTGCAAAGCGACGGCAACGTCGTGGGCTGGAGGAAGAATCCCGACCACGTCTTCGACCCCACGGAGCCGGTCACATGTCCAGCAGGCACACTTCCAGCGGCAGTCTCGCTCTTCGGAGGCTTCGTACTTGGCCTTAGTCGTGACGGTCGCGTGGCGCTCGAGACGTTGGCCGCCTTCGCGTCGGGCTACCTCGAAGCGTTGCCACCATCATGGAGTTCATCCATCACCGCGGTCTCTGCTGGCTTCGCTCACGCACTTGCGATCACCGCAGATGGCGAGGTCCTCTCGTTGGTGACCGGGGGCCACCTCAGACACGCGAACCTTGCCACGCCGCTAGGTGTCGAGCGTGCTGCCGCTATCGCCGCAGGCGGGGCCTTCAGCGTCGCGCTACTGGCCAACGGCAACGTCGTGAGTTGGGGGAAGAACGAATTCGGGCAGACTGAGGTGCCAGCGCACCTGAGCAAAGCGGTCGCGGTCGCGGCTGGCGACCAATTCGGTGTCGCGTTGACCGCGGACGGCGGCGTCGCTGCGTGGGGACGCAACAATCACGGGCAGACAGATATACCCAGGGACATTGCTGCCGTCATACCCAGGGACATTGCTGCCGTCATACCCAGGGACATTGCTGCCGTCATACCCAGGGACATTGCTGCCGTCATACCCAGGGACATTGCTGCCGTCATA
>Ga0123339_10000424_pt1 | contig 33593 bp, 46 predicted proteins | sample lystaG_FD_89956 | JGI IMG/M metagenome (GOLD analysis project Ga0123339, IMG submission 89956) | Glacier valley bacterial and archeal communities from Borup Fiord, Nunavut, Canada, to study Microbial Dark Matter (Phase II) -... | ecosystem: Environmental > Aquatic > Freshwater > Ice > Glacier ...
GGCGAGCGTCAGCGTCCAGGACGCTCTAATCGCGGTCGTCGTCGCGAGGGCGAAGGGAGAGCGTAGATGCTGCTGCCTAAGCGAGTAAAGCACCGTAAGGTGCAGCGTGGTTCCATGAAGGGAGCCGCAAAAGGCGGTACTGAAGTCAACTTCGGAGATTACGGTCTGAAGGCGCTTCAGTCGGCCTGGATCACGAATCGTCAGATCGAGGCGGCTCGTATCGCGATGACGCGTTATATGAAGCGTGGTGGAAAGGTCTGGATCAATATCTTCCCGGACAAGCCCGCCACGAAGAAGCCTGCCGAGACTCGTATGGGTTCCGGTAAGGGTAACCCTGAAGAGTGGGTGGCCGTCGTTAAGCCGGGCCGCGTGCTCTTTGAGATTGCCGGTGTGGACGCAGACGTGGCTAAAGAAGCCATGCGTCTGGCGGCCCAGAAGCTTCCGATCAAGTGCAAGTTCGTTACCAGAGCCGATGCTGGCGGTGAGGCATAAATGCGGTCTTCCGAGATTAAAGACCTGGAGAACCAGGAGTTGGCAGATAAGCTGAAGGATGCCAGGACTGAGCTGTTCAACCTCAGGTTTCAGCTCGCGACAGGGCAGCTCGATAATCCTCTGCGAATCAACGCCGTGAAAAAGAACATCGCCCGTCTGCTTACTGAGGCGCGCGCGCGTGAGATCGCAGCCACGCGGACGCAGGCGTCGTGACAGGCGAGAAGGAGATAACGATGGAGAGCGAGCGCAAGAGCCGCAAGGAACGCCAGGGAGTTGTAGTGTCGACTGCCGGCGACAAGACCTGCGTAGTCATGGTCGAGGAGCGTAAGAAGCATCCGCTGTACGGCAAGATGATGACGCACAGCACTAAGTTCCATGCTCACGACGAGGAGAATGTAGCCGAAGTTGGAGATCGCGTGCTCATCATGGAGACGCGGCCGCTTTCCAAGCTGAAGCGCTGGCGCCTCGTTAAAATCGTAGTAAAGGCCAAGTAGCACTGGTCCGCTCGGGCATGACCAACGGTCCGATGACCGGGATGGTACGGAGGATACAATGATTCAGGCAGAAAGTCGGCTCAAAGTCGCCGATAACTCGGGTGCACGCCGAGTGCTCTGTATCAAGGTTTTGGGCGGCTCCAAAAGGCGCTATGCCCGAGTCGGCGATACTATCGTGTGCACCGTCAAGGAAGCCACGCCCAACGGTGGCGTGAAGAAGGGCGAGGTCGTCAAGGCCGTCGTGGTGCGTACCGCTAAAGAGGTGCGTCGTCCCGATGGCAGCTATATCAAATTTGACGACAACGCTGCAGTCATCATCGATGCGCAGGGCAATCCCCGAGGAACGCGCATCTTCGGTCCGGTAGCTCGTGAGCTACGTGATCGGAAGTACATGAAGATAGTCTCGCTCGCGCCTGAAGTGCTCTAGGAGGTTCGTGGATATGTCGAAATCACTGACGCTCCGCAAGGGCGACAAGGTAAAAGTGATCGCTGGCAAGGACAAAGGGAAAGAGGGCAAGGTCCTCCGTGTTGTTCCCGAGTCTGGGCGTGCCGTCGTTGAAGGCATTCAGATGATCAAGAAGCACGCTCGTCCGAGCCAGAAGAATCCTCAGGGTGGCATTCTTGAGATGGAAGGAACCATTCATCTCTCAAACCTGATGGTTATTTGCTCGAGCTGTGGTGAGCCCACAAGGGTCAGCCGCAGGCGTGAGAATGGCACTCGAATCCGAGTGTGCAAGAAGTGTGGCAAGGACATCGATCAGTAGATCGGTTTTCCTGCAGAGAAAAGTCCCGTCGGGTTGGAAATCCGCCGGGCGCGACCAAGTGAAAGGAAGAAGCAGTGACTCCACGGTTGAAGGAGCGCTATCGCGAGCAAATTGCTTCGGCACTCGCCGAGCAGCTCGGATGCGCCAATCCGCACCAGGTGCCGAGATTTGAGAAGATCGTTCTCAATATGGGCGTCGGTGCCGCAGTTCAGGACTCAAAAGCCTTGGATGCAGCTATAGCTGATCTTGCGACCATTACTGGTCAGAAGCCGGCAATCACGCGTGCGAAGAAATCCATCGCGAGTTTTAAGATCCGGCAGGGTATGCCAATCGGCTGTAAGGTGACCCTACGCGGCGATCGCATGTGGGAGTTTCTCGATCGTTTTCTCGCGACCGCGCTTCCTCGCATTCGTGACTTTCGTGGCGTGAACCCTAAGTCTTTCGATGGTCGCGGAAACTATTCACTCGGTGTGACCGAGCAGCTCATATTTCCGGAGATCGACTACGATAAAGTCGATCGAGTGCGAGGCATGGATGTCACACTTGTGACGACTGCAAAGACCGATGAAGAGTGTCGTGCCCTGCTCGACGCGTTCGGATTCCCGTTCAGCAAGTAGATAAGCACGAGCGCGCCCTCGTCCACGGGGTTCGTTCAAGCAAGGAGGTCACTCAGTGGCTAAGAAGTCGATGATCGCTAAGGCGAAGCGCAAGCCCAAGTTTTCTGCTCGCGCAGTGAGCCGTTGCAATCGCTGCGGACGTCCGCGTTCGGTCTACCGCAAGTTTGGGCTCTGTCGCATATGTTTGCGTGAGCTTGCTAACCGCGGCGAACTTCCCGGCGTTCACAAGGCAAGCTGGTAAGCCTGCCGTTTACGACGGGGGTCGCACCATTCGCAAGGCGTGTCGGTCATGGGCCTTCACGAACCGGCGTGATGGACGTCCCGGACCATAGGAGGATACGAACATGAGCATGACAGATCCCATCGCCGATATGCTGACGCGTGTGCGTAACGCGAATAACGCGTTCCAGCAGTCAGTTTCGATGCCTTCGTCAAAGAAGCTCGTCGAAATCGCGCGGATCATGAAAGAAGAAGGCTATATCACGGACTACGGGGTCATACCTTCGGAACCTCAGGCGATTCTTCAAATCGCGTTGAAGTACGGTCCGCGTAAGAAACGCACGATCACTGGCATCCGTCGCATCAGCAAGCCCGGTCTGCGTGTTTACGCGAAGAAAGACGAGCTTCCTCGAGTGCTCGGTGGTCTGGGTATCGCTGTGATCTCCACATCGCGTGGAGTAATGACGGAGAAGCGGGCGAGGGCAGCTGCTGTCGGCGGCGAAGTCATCGCTTACATCTGGTAACGGTCGGACTGAGAAAGGAGCAAAGCCGTGTCTCGTATCGGCAAGCAGCCCATCCCGGTCCCGGCCGGTGTGGAAGTGACAGTTGATGGTAGTAGCGTGACGGTGAGCGGCGCCAAAGGCGTCTTGCATCAGACGTTTGACAGTGACATGAAAATCGAGCTGAGTAATGGAGAGATTCTTGTGACTCGGCCGACCGATGAGCGTCGTCATCGCGCTCTCCATGGGCTGACCCGTACGTTGGTCGCAAACATGGTCATCGGCGTTTCTGAGGGTTATAAGAAAGACCTTGAGATCGTGGGCGTGGGTTATCGTGCGGCTCTTAAAGGCACAGATCTCGATTTGAGTCTGGGTTTTAGCCACCCGGTTCTCGTGACCCCCGAGAAGGGCATCACGTTTGAGGTGCCCGTGCCTACAAAGATCACGGTGAGCGGCATCGACAAGCAGCGCGTTGGACAGGTCGCTGCTGAGATTCGCAAGATTCGGCCGCCCGAACCTTATAAAGGCAAAGGCGTGCGCTACGCCGGCGAGCATGTTCGCCGTAAGCTGGGCAAGGCTGCTAAGTAGATGATCATCGCGACTTTCGGGTCGTGTGGGATGTGGAGAGTAAGGAAACCATCATGGACAAGATGAAGGCAAAGGCGGCCAGTCTCGCACGACGCCAGCGTCGGGTGCGCGGTAAGGTGTCAGGTAGTGCGGATCGTCCGCGCCTGCGCGTGACCCGCTCCAACGCGAACGTTTATGCGCAGATAATCGACGACTTGAACGGCACGACGCTCGTTTCTGCGTCATCGATCGATTCCGAATTGCGCGGTACGCTCAAGAGCGGTTCTAGCGTCGACGCGGCTCGCGCAGTAGGCGAACTCGTAGGACGTAGGGCACAGGAAGCCGGCATAAAGACGGTCGTGTTCGATCGTGGCGGGCAGTTGTATCACGGTCGTGTGAAGTCACTTGCCGAGGGCGCCCGCGGCGCTGGCCTTGAGTTCTAAAGGGAGGAATACGGATGGCACGCGATAGCAGCGGCGCAGCAGCGTCGGAGCTTCAGGAGAAAGTTGTTTACATCAACCGGGTATCGAAGGTCGTCAAGGGCGGCCGTCGCTTCTCACTGACCGCGCTTGTTGTGGTTGGTGACGGCAAGGGCCGGGTCGGTGTTGGTCTTGGCAAGGCGGCAGAAGTACCGACTGCCATCAAGAAAGGCGTGGAGGACGCGAAGAAGAACATGTTCACGTTCCCTCTCGCTGGTACCACGATTCCTCATGCGGTAATGGGTCATTTTGGTGCAGGCAAGGTCCTGCTTAAGCCGGCCGCTCCTGGTACCGGTGTTATTGCAGGCGGTCCGATTCGCGCATTGCTTGAGCTGGGTGGCGTCAAAGACGTGCTGTCCAAGTCGCTCGGTACCAACAATGCGCTCAATATGGTAAAGGCAGCGGCTGAAGGACTTGGCCAGCTCAGCAGTGCCGAGGATGTGGCGCGGCGACGCGGCAAGACCGTCGCCCAGATCTATGGGCGGGAGGGGTAGGTCTCCATGGCAAGCAAGAAGACGTTGCGAATCAAGCAGGTGAAGAGCGTTATCGGTTTTCCTCAGGATCAGCGAGGCACCGTACGGGCCCTCGGGCTCAAGCGTATCCGCGATGTTGCCGAGCAGGCTGACACGCCGGTGATTCGAGGGATGATCTTCAAGGTCAAGCACCTTGTAGAGGTGGAAGAGATATAGACCGGTGGCGGTATCAGATGATACCGCTCGGACAGTCAGCCGGCGGCGAGCTGCTGGTGACTCGGGCGATGCCCGGGTAGCGATATAGAAGGAGATAGCAGGATGCAGATCAATGACCTGTTCCCGGCTCCCGGGTCCCGCAAGAAGCGCAAGCGAGTCGGTCGTGGACATGGGTCCGGACATGGTGGAAGCAGCGGTCGCGGTGACAATGGACAGTTGTCTCGCGCCGGTGGCGGTAAGGCGCCTGGTTTTGAGGGTGGCCAGACTCCTCTAGCGATGCGTCTGCCAAAGCTTCCTGGATTCAAGAACCGCAATCGGGTGGAGAGTGCGATCGTGAACGTCGGTCGACTCGATGAGGTGTTCTCGGCGGGCGATACGATCGATATAGATGTCTTGTTTGCGAGGGGCATCGTGAAGTCGAAGTCCGTCCCCGTGAAGGTTCTTGCAAATGGCGAGATAAGCAAGGCGCTGACCGTGAAGGTCGACAAGATATCAGGGTCGGCTCGTGCCAAGATCGAAGCTGCGGGAGGGACGGTCGAGCTGTCGTGATAGAGGCCCTCGCAAATGCGTTTCGTGTTCCGGATCTTCGTAAGAAGATTCTGTTCACCTTGGCCATTATCGCGCTCTATCGAGTGGGCGCGCATGTTCCGGTTCCCGGCGTCGACCCCGCAGCCATCAAAGATGTCGTCCAGTCGGGTGCGGCTCTCGGTTTGTTGAACTTGTTTGCCGGCGGTGCTTTGGAGAACTTTGCGCTCTTTGCGCTGGGCATTATGCCGTATATCACGGCCTCGATCATTCTGCAGTTGCTGCAGGCAGTTATCCCCACTCTTGAGCGTTGGGCAAAAGAAGGAGAGACTGGGCAGCGCAAGATTACGCAGGTGACCCGCTATCTGACTCTCGGCATCGGCCTCATAGAGGCCGTTGGCCTTCTCTCGTTGTTTCAGGCACCCACTTCTCAGGGCGGCGTAGGGGTCACTTTTGACTGGTTGACTCGCATCGTGATCATCATCAGCTTGCTGGCTGGTACAGCGTTCATCATGTGGATGGGCGAGCTCGTAACTCAGCGTGGTATAGGGAACGGCATGTCGTTGCTGATTTTTGCAAACATTGTGGCTCGCTTTCCCGTGACCATTGTCCAGTCTTTGCAGTTGACGAATATCTTCCTTGTGTTCGGGTTCCTGTTGATATCCGTCGGCGTCATCGTTGCAGTCGTTTATATGGAGCGCGGTCAACGGCGGATTCCCGTGCAGTACGCAAAGCGAATCGTTGGTCGCCGAGTCTATGGTGGGATGGGCACGTATATCCCATTGAAGATAAACGGCGCGAACGTTATACCGATCATCTTCGCTTCGTCGCTGCTGCTCTTTCCGTCGATGATTGCCCGCTTTTTCCCTGCGGTTAAGTGGCTGGTATCGTTCTCTGATGCCATGTCCAAGGGCGCGCTCTACATCACGCTGTATGCGCTTCTCATCGTGTTCTTCACGTACTTCTACACAGCGTTGATCTTTAATCCGATCGATCTAGCCGACAATCTCCGTAAGAACGGTGGTTTCATTCCTGGTGTTCGTCCGGGCAAGGCGACCGTCGTTTACATGGAGAACGTTCTCAATCGGATCACGCTACCGGGTGCCGTATTTCTTGCGCTCATTGCCGTGGCACCTCAGTTGATGTTCCAGGCTACCAATGCCCCGCTGATGCGGACGTTCGGTGGGACATCGATATTGATCATGGTTGGAGTCGCGCTGGAGACGATGACGCAACTCGAGAGTCAGTTGAAAATGCGTCACTATGACGGATTCTTCAAGTAAGAACCTTGGTCCGAGAAAGGAACATGGAATAGTCATGAATATCATGTTGCTCGGGGCGCCGGGTGCAGGTAAAGGCACCCAGGCTGCCAAGATTATCGGTTCTTATGGTCTCGCGCATGTGTCGACTGGCGACATTCTACGCAAGGCGGTGGCGGATCAAACCTTGCTCGGAACGGCGGCCAAACGCTATATGGACGCTGGCGAGCTGGTGCCTGATGCCGTGGTGATCGGACTGGTGAAGGAACGTTTGAGCCAGGAAGATGCCGACAAGGGTTTCATTCTCGACGGCTTTCCGCGTACGTTAGCGCAGGCTAGTGCGCTTGACGGTGTTCTTGCTGACTTGGGCAAGAGCCTCAATGCGGTCGTCAGCATCGACGTCGATAAGAAGGTTCTGGTCGATCGCCTGACCTCTCGCAGGACCTGTGCGTCGTGTGGGCTAATCTACAACGTCATGGCTCGGCCGGAGCTCGCTTCTGCCCCATGCCCTTCTTGCGGTGGACAACTCATCCAGCGAAAGGACGACACAGCCGAAACGGCCGCCAATCGCCTTACTGTGTTTGAGAGTGAGACTGAGCCGCTCATTGGCTACTACACTCGTAAGGGCATCTTGAAGCACGTGGATGGCAATCAGATGCCGGATGCGGTCTTCAGGGCCATCGTCGCTATCGTTGGAGCATGATTGCGGAATGATTACGTTGAAGTCTGAGCAGGAAATAGAGCTCATGAAGGAGGCCGGGCGGATCACCGCTAAGGCGCTGCGGGTGGTCGGCGAGGCCGCTAGGCCTGGAGTCAAGACGCGTGAACTTGATCGTCTTGCTGAAGAGTGTATTCGTGCCGAGGGCGCGAAGCCTGCATTCAAAGGGTATTACGATTTTCCGGCGACGCTATGTACCTCAATAAACGAACAGGTCGTGCATGGTATTCCGGGAAAGCGTGTTCTGAAGGATGGTGACATCCTGTCAGTCGATTGTGGTGCGGTTATCGATGGTTATTACGGAGACTCTGCTCGTACGTTTGCAGTTGGGCAGGTGTCTGAGCAGGTTCGTTTGCTCCTTGATGCAACTGCCGCGTCTCTGCAGGCAGGTATTCAGGAATGCCGTATTGGCGCGCATCTTCACGATATCGGCGCTGCAGTTCAGGCGGTCGCAGAGGACGCTGGTTTCTCTATAGTCCGTGACTACGTTGGTCATGGCATCGGGCGTGCCATGCACGAAGACCCACAGGTGCCGAACTATGGTAGACGTGGTTCGGGGCCAAAGCTCAAGCAAGGTATGGTGTTGGCCGTGGAGCCTATGGTCAACGCTGGCGGATATGAAGTCCATGGGCTCGAGGATGGCTGGACCGTCATTACCGACGACGGTAGCCTGTCTGCACATTTTGAACACTCGATTGCGATCACTGCGAATGGTCCGTTGGTCTTGACTGTTGAGTAAGAGCTGGACGACGACCACGCACGTAGGCTATACTTCGACCTTGTGACTCAAGGCCCGTAAAGGAGCAACCGCATTTGAGTAAGCGCGAGGATTCTATTGAGATGGAAGGCACGGTTGTTGAGCCGCTGCCTAATGCGATGTTCCGCGTTCAGGTCGAGAACATTAAAGAACCGATTCTCGCACATATATCTGGCAAGATGCGAATGCACTATATACGTATTTTGCCGGGCGATCGTGTCATCGTTGAGCTCTCGCCCTATGATCTGTCGCGTGGACGGATTACGTACCGCTTTAAGTGATATCCGATTGAGTCCGGCTTATGCCGGACTTAGGGACACGAAAATCTGCGCCTGCGGCTGGGTGTGTAGATAGATTCTCCCGTGAGACTCGAAAGGACGATCGATGAAAGTCCGACCGTCGGTCAAAAGAATTTGTGAGAAATGTAAAGTCGTCCGCCGTCGTGGGCGGGTGTTCGTGATTTGCGAGAACCCGCGCCATAAACAGCGGCAGGGTTAGGCAGGAGGGACCGGCTTTGGCGCGTATATCAGGCGTCGACCTTCCACGCGAAAAGCGCGTGGAGATCGGAATTACCTATATCTTCGGCATCGGGCTTACCACCAGTCAGCGGATTTTGAGCGAGACCGGTGTGGATCCGAACACGAGGGTTCGCGACCTTACCGAGGAAGAGGTTTCTCGGCTTAGGGAGTATATCGACCGAAACCTAAAGGTTGAGGGCGATCTACGTCGCGAAGTGAGTCAGAATATTAAGAGACTGATGGAGATCGGCTGTTATCGCGGGCTGCGGCATCGTCGTGGGCTTCCCGTGCGTGGCCAGCGTACACATACGAATGCGCGTACGCGTAAAGGTCCACGCCGCCAGATCGGTGCGAAGAAGAAGGGCAAGTAGCATATGGCTGCTAAGAAGACTAATGCTAAGACCCGTGTCCGCCGTAGCGAACGCAAGAACATCGCTGTCGGCCAGGCGCATATCAAGAGTACGTTTAACAACACTATCGTGACGATCACGGATCCGCAGGGGAACGTCGTTTCATGGCAGTCCGCTGGAACCGTGGGCTTCAAAGGCTCCCGTAAGTCAACGCCGTTCGCGGCTCAGCTTGCTGCTGAGGCGTGTGCGAAGATGGCACAGGAGCACGGCCTCCGAAAGGTGGAGGTATTCGTTAAGGGTCCCGGATCCGGTCGCGAGACCGCTATTCGTTCCCTGCAGGCGGCTGGTCTGGAGATTTCCAGCATCCGCGATTGCACGCCTGTCCCGCACAATGGTTGTCGGCCGCGCAAGCGCCGCCGCGTGTAGTACTGGGAGGAAGATACCTCTATGGCCCGTTACACTGGGGCGGACTGCAGACTGTGCCGCCGTGAAGGAATCAAGCTCTTCTTGAAGGGCGATCGTTGTTATACCGATAAGTGTGGGGTCGAGCGTCGGCCTTATGCTCCCGGTCAGGCGGGCAAGAAACGCCCGCGCGACTCGGAATATCGTGTTCAGCTTCGTGAGAAGCAGAAGGCTAAGCGTATTTACGGTCTGCTCGAGAAGCAGTTCCGTAACTACTACAAGCTCGCCACCAAGATGCCTGGCATCACTGGTGAGACTCTCCTGCAGCTTCTGGAGAGCCGCCTCGATAACGTCGTGTATCGACTCGGTTTTGCTGCGTCGCGTGATGAGGCTCGTCAGCTCGTTCGTCACGGTCACTTTGCCGTGGACGGTCGCCGTGTGGATATCCCTTCGTTCAGGGTCCGTCCGGGGCACATCGTGTCGGTGTTGGATAAGTCTAAGGACATGACTGTCCTTAAGGCTGCGATGATCTCATCTTCCAAGATCGAGATTCCCGGCTGGCTGGAAGTCGATGTCGAGAAGCTCGCGGGCAAGGTACTGTCGCTTCCGATCCGCGAGCAGATCGATGCTCCGGTGCGCGAGCAGCTGATCGTCGAGCTCTATTCCAAGTAGTACGACCTGAACGAAGCCAAGGAGGCTTAATCAATGACCGAGTTCATGAGGCCCCAGGTGACCGTCGAGTCCATCGACGAGCGCACCGCGCGCTTCGTTGCCGAGCCGCTCGAGCGCGGCTACGGATATACGTTGGGCAACTCGATGCGACGTGTTTTGCTGTCATCCCTGCAAGGGGCGGCTGCGACTTCTATTCGTATCGAAGGTGTGCAGCATGAGTTCACCACTATCGAAGGCGTCCGAGAGGACGTCACCGATATCGTGCTGAACGTCAAAGGTGTTGTGTTTCGCGAGGCAGTCGATTCCGCAGAGGAGGCCGTGGCCACTCTGTCGGCCAAGGGTCCGGGCGTTGTGACTGCCGGCGACCTGAACGTGCCAGCCGAGTTTGAGCTAGTGAATCCGGAGCACGTTCTGGCTACACTTGATGAGGGTGCGGTGCTTGAGATGAGCATGCGCATCGGCGTTGGACGTGGTTATCTTACGGCCGATCGCAACAAACGGCCCGAAGATCCGCTGGGTGTTGTGACCGTTGATTCTTTGTTCAGCCCGATTTCGCGCTGTGCATATACGGTTGAGAACACACGAGTCGGACAACGTACCGACTACGATAAACTCATTCTTGAGGTCGAGACCAACGGAGCGACCGACCCGCAGGATGCAGTTGCGCGTGCGGCCAGGGTTATCAATGAGCACATGGCGTTGTTCCTGGATCAGTCTGTAAGCGGACTGCCTGATGCCGGCATCTTCTCAGCTATTCCGGACGAGAAGGAAAGTGCGCTTGATACGCCGATCGAAGAGCTTGACCTCTCTGTGCGTTCATACAACTGCCTTAAGCGGCAGGGAGTGAATACCATCGGTCAGCTGACCGAGTGCAGCGAGGGTGATCTGCTTAACATCCGGAACTTCGGTGCCAAGTCCATCGAGGAAGTCAAAGACAAGCTTCAGGCGATGGGCCTGGGGCTCGCACAGTAGGAGACGCTGACTATGCGACACGCTAAGAAGGGGCACCGCCTGGGCACCGATGCGAGTCATCGCACCGCAATGCTTCGTAGCCTGGCCGGAGCTCTCATAGAGCACGAGCGTATCAAGACCACTCAACTTCGAGCCAAAGAGGTTCGTACGCTTGTGGAGGGTCTGATCACTCTTGGAAAGCGCGGTGACGTGCATGCACGGCGTCAGGCGTTGGCCGACCTGAATGATCGAGCACTTGTTCATAAGCTGTTCGCGGATATCGCGCCGCGTTTTGCTGAGCGTGAGGGTGGCTACACTCGTATCCTTAAGCTTGGACCGCGGAAGGGCGACAACGCCGAGATGGTTATCATCGAGCTTACGGACTGACTGAAACTGAGCCCGAGCGATCGGGTCCTGTGACACGAGGGCCTCGCTGTAAAGTGAGGCCCTCGGTCGTCATAGTCGCGTTGAAAGGCGTCGCGGCATGATCCAATTCAGTGACGTCGAGTTTTTCTATCAGGAAATGCCGAGACCGGCTGTCTCAGGCGTTTCCTTTGACGTATCACCTGGTGAGATCGTCGCCCTTGTGGGTGCCAACGGTTCCGGAAAGTCGACCATCGCCAGGCTGTGCAATGGGTTGTTGGAGCCCTGCCGCGGTCGCGTGACTGTCGACGGAATCGATACCTGCGAGAGCAGCGAGACGTTCATGGTCCGTTCTCGCGTGGGTTTGGTGCTTCAAAATCCAGAGAACCAGATTGTGGGTACCGTGGTCGAAGAGGACGTCGCTTTCGGACCCGAGAATCTCGGCATAGCGCCTTCAGAGATACGGCAGCGGGTGGACGAGGCGATCAGTTCCGTGGGACTTGTCGGGCTGGAGCGTCGTGAGCCCCATTTGCTTTCAGAAGGGCAGAAGCAGCGCCTTGCAGTCGCAGGCGTTCTTGCGTTGAGGCCGACATACCTGGTCTTCGACGAGCCTACCGCAATGCTGGACCCTCGTGGACGCGGTGAGATCAGGGCGATCATCACGACACTTCGCGCTGAAGGCCGCGGGATTCTGTATATCACTCACCATCTAGAAGAAGTCATGCACATGACCCGGGTCATCGGGCTTGAGCACGGCAGGATTGTTTTTGATGGTTCCCCCGAGCAGCTTCTTGGCTCTCCTGAGCTTCTCGATCGTCTTGGACTGGAGCCCTCGCCGCTGTCAGTGATGGCAGCCGAACTGCGCCGTCTGGGATATCAGGTGCCTGTAGCCGTATCCGACGGCATCGTGTTGGTTGATGCAGTATGTCGCTGATTGCCGAGGGTCTGAAGTTTGACTATCCCTTGAGGGCGTCCACGTCATTGCCTGCCCTCGATGCGGTGTCGTTTTCTCTCGAGCCGGGCGAACTGGTTATCGTGGTTGGAGCGACGGGTAGCGGCAAGTCCACGTTGTTGCGCCTATGCGCCGGCTTGTTGAAGCCCGATTCCGGTTCGGTCCTGGTCGATGGTGGACCAGTGGACGCTAAGGGAATCGTCGGAATCGTGTTCCAGAATCCCGAGACGCAGTTTTTTGCCGAGTCGGTTCACGCGGATGTCGCCTTTGGGCCCCGCAATCTTGGCTTGGTTGGCGTGGACACCGCCGTGGACGATTCCTTGAGCGCTGTGGGGCTTGACCCGGTCGCCTTTGGTCCTCGTTCGCCGTTTACTCTTTCGGGTGGCGAAGCGCGCCGAGTGGCGATCGCTGGCATTCTGGCCATGCGTACCCCGTACCTTCTACTTGATGAGCCAACGGCCGGTCTCGATCCGCTCGGCAGAAACGCGGTGCTCAAAGCTCTTGGGCAAGCAAGACAGCGTGCGGGCGTGTTGGTCGTTACGCATGACGCAGGCGAGTTTCTCGGCGCGGCGGATCGCATCATCGCTCTTTCCGAGGGACGTATCGCGTTCAGTGGCAAGGTTTCCGAGTTGCTCGACGATTCACTGCCATGGGAGCATGCAGGCCTTGCGCTTCCGCCGATCGTCTCTGTTCAGCTGGCGGCACGCGATCGCGGATTGTCTGTGGGCAGAGTCACGCTGGACCCGGTCACCGCGGCGCGTTCTCTTGTTCGTGCAGCAGGGGAGCGCACGTGAGAATTCCGACGACCTTCGGTCAATATGTGGAGGGAAGCTCCCCTGTTCACAAACTCGACGCTAAAGCCAAGATGGGTCTTGTGGTCGCCGTAACGGTTGCGCTGTTCTCGGTGAATCGTTTTGCCGGGCTTGCTGTACTGGCGGTGTTCGTCGCAGGTTCTGTCACACTCTCGCGCGTGCCGTGGGGCTATGCACTACGCGGGATCAGGGCCGTTTCCTTCATCTTGCTCGTTACGCTTCTGGTGCATGCTCTGCGATGGAATCCGGTCGGTCCCGTTCTGGTGCACATTGGCCCGCTTGCGATCGACGCTGATGGGCTGAAGACCGGCCTGTTTTTCGCGTTGCGCATCATGCTGCTCGTGATCGGGACCTCGTTGCTGACCCTGACCACCACACCGTTACAGCTTACCGACGCCCTTGAGCGGCTCATGCGTCCGCTCTCTCGTGTGGGATTTCCCGCCGGGGACGTGGCTATGATGCTTTCGGTCGCATTGAGATTCATCCCCACTACCGCAGAAGAGGCCGACAAGATCATCGTTGCGCAATCTGCCCGGGGCGCGCGTTTTGATGAGGGTGGGCTGCTGCGCCGGGCGCGTGCTTACGTTCCGGTCCTTGTTCCGCTGTTCGTCAATCTATTCAGGCGTGCCGAGGATCTGGCCACTGCCATGGAATCACGCTGCTATCATGGTGGCGAGGGTCGCACGCGCCTTAGCGAGTCGCATATGTGTACGCATGATTGGACCGTGTTGGGGTGCGGCGTCGCGGCGTTGCTGGCGCTCGCTGTCTGGATGTGAGACGCCATGACCGCTGAAACGATCGTTCTCACGCTCTCTTATGACGGAGCGGGCTTTGCTGGTTTCGCCCGGCAGCCAGCGCAACGCACCGTTCAGGGACGCATCGAGGAATCGCTCGGCACGATCTTGCGCTCCGACGTTCATATCGTGGGTGCGGGGCGTACCGACAGCGGAGTTCACGCGCTTGGGCAGGTCGTGAGCTTTGCGGCCACGGGGAATGAGCCCGATGACCGTACACTGCTGCGTTCGCTCAATGCGCTGCTTGCCCGGGATATCGTGGTGACAGGCGTTCGTCGTGCGGCACCATCTTTCAGCGCCCGCTACTCTGCGCGCGCTCGGGAATACCGGTACCGTCTCGTTCCCGGATCCGTGCCACCGCTTTTCTTGGCGGGACGGTCATGGTGGACGAACAGTCCGCTAGATCTTGGAGCGATGCGCACAGCGGCGGCTGTTCTCGTTGGAGAACATGACTTTCGATCGTTTTGCGTCACCGCATCATCTAAAGGGGAGCGTACTCAACGTCGAGTCGAGCTGCTGGACATCTTCCCGGAGATTCAGTTTGGTGAGCACAGTATCGTGATCCGTATCGTGGGCAACGCCTTCCTTCATTCGATGATTAGGATTATCGTTGGCAGTCTCGTGGAGATAGGCAAAGGCCGAAAGCCTGATAGCTGGATAGCCGAAGTGCTGGCTGCCGAGCATCGTGAGGTGGCCGGTCCGACGGCTCCCGCTAAGGGCCTTGTCTTCTGGCATGTAGACTATCCTGAGGATTACTGGTTATAAGAGTGTAAGGATACGCCCGGAGGCGTTTGTTGACACCGGACGCGCCCCTGGATATAGTCTAAGGGTTCGTTTCTCGAGCCCCGTGAACTCTGGAAACGCAGCGTCGTCTTTCTATGGAGGAGCATTGAGGACCTACTACGCAAAGCCCGGTGAAGTCGAAAAAGAGTGGTTGCTCATCGACGCCACCGATATCCCGCTCGGTCGTTTGGCGAGCGAAGTCGCGTCTATCTTGAAGGGGAAGCGCAAGCCGCAGTACACTCCTCATTTGGACACCGGCGATTTCGTTATCGTTATCAACGCGAGCAAGATCAAGCTTACCGGTAACAAGCTCGTCGACAAAGTGAAGTACCGCCACTCGGGCTATCCGGGTGGACTGAAGGGTGTTCCTGCTGGCGAGCTGTTGGCCAAGCGGCCTGATCGGCTTGTCGAGGGCGCCGTCAAGGGTATGCTGCCTAAGAACACGCTCGGCCGCGCCATGGGTATGAAGCTCAAGGTGTACGGCGGTGCGGAGCATCCGCACGCGGCCCAGAAGCCCCGTCAGATTACCCTGGAGGTTTAGCGCATGGCTGAGAGCAAAGCAGTCTACTGGGGCACCGGTCGCCGCAAGACCTCGACGGCTCGTGTTCGCATCACGCCGGGTACAGGCGTGTACATGATCAACGGCAAGACGTTCGAGGCTTACTTTGGCCGCGAGGCCCTGAAGGCTTTCGCCGCCGAGCCGTTCAAGGTGACCGATACCGCCGATCGCTTCGACGTGTTCGCTAACATCAAGGGCGGTGGCGTTTCTGGTCAGCTTGGCGCCCTGCGTCACGGTATAGCTCGCGCCCTTCTTGTAGCGGGTGACGACTATCGCGGTGAGCTCAAGAGCGCAGGTCTGCTTCGTCGTGATCCCCGTATGGTGGAGCGCAAGAAGTACGGTCTGAAGAAAGCTCGTAAGCGTCCGCAGTTCTCCAAGCGCTAGGCATTTGCGAGGTAGTCTGCGATCGACAAAGGTCCGCCCTCGTGGCGGGCCTTTTTCATGGATGGAGAGACAATGGCCCGACTCTTCGGTACTGATGGTGTTCGCGGAGTAGCCAATGATGATCTCACGCCGGAACTTGCCTTCAAGCTGGGCGAAGCGGCGGGGCATTTTCTCGGCCAGGCCGGTCGAGGCAGGATCTTGGTGGGCATGGACACGCGGCGTAGCGGTGACATGCTCGAAGCCTCCCTTGTCGCCGGTATTTGCTCCGGCGGCGCTGACGCGCTTCGTTGCGGCATCGTTCCCACTCCTGCAGTCGCTTTCTTGACCCGCGATCTTCAGGCTGATGGCGGTGTCGTCATCTCGGCGTCCCACAACCCTGCTCAGTACAATGGCATCAAGTTCTTCGATGCCAGGGGATTCAAGCTCCCTGACGCGGTCGAGGATGAGATCGAGATATTCCTAGAGACTAGACGCGACTGGAAGCGTCCCGTCGGTGAGCATGTGGGTCGCTCGATCGTCGTTCCTGATGCTGCGGAGCGTTATATCGCTCACGCGATCGGCACGGTTGAGGGGTCCCTCATGGGGCTTCGTATCGCGGTCGACTGTGGGCATGGCGCCTCGGCGAGGACGACTCCTGCGGCGATGGAAGCGCTCGGCGTTCAGGTGACGGCTATCAACTGCGACTGGGACGGCATGGACATCAACCGCGAGTGCGGGTCTACGCACCTTGGTGTGCTGGCGGAGATGGTTCGCAGCGGCGGATTCGACCTCGGCATAGCGCATGACGGCGACGCAGATCGGATGCTTGCTGTTGATGAGACCGGCGCAGAGCTGGACGGGGACGTGATCATGGCCATCTGTGCCGCAGACATGATGGCACGTGGCGTGTTGAGTGGCTCAACTCTGGTGGCTACCGTGATGAGCAATCTCGGGCTTGAAGTGGCGATGCGGGAGATCGGCGTCGAAATGCTGAAGACCCGCGTAGGCGATCGCTACGTACTGGATTCGATGCGTACTAACGGTGCTGTGCTTGGCGGAGAGCAGTCCGGCCACATCATCTTTCTTGAACACAACTCCACCGGTGACGGTCTGGTGACCGCGCTGCAGCTGGCCTCGACCATTGCTCGCGCGGGAAAGCCGCTCTCGGAGCTCCGTCGCGTGATGAGGCGCTATCCGCAGGCGCTTGTGAACGTTCCAGTCACGGACAGAACCGGACTTATCGACAACGATGCGATTACGCAGGCTGTGCGTGAGGCCGAGGAACAACTCGGCGGCGAGGGCCGTGTTTTGGTCAGGGCTTCAGGCACGGAGCCGATAGTGCGCGTGATGGCCGAGGCAACCGATGAACAGACCGCGCAACAGATCGTTGCGCGTATAGTCGCCGTCGTCAGTCATGAGCTTGGGTAACCTTGCTGTAACCCCGATGAGCCGCGCGCTCTGGTAAAATCCTTTACAAGTCGCATGGCTGAGAGGAGATGCCGGCATAACTGACCGCAAGCGCCGGGCCTGAGCACGTTTCAGGTGACGAGGTGGGGGCTGATCGAAAGATTCGGCGGATGGCCCTCCGGCCCGGACCGGGGTCGAAACGTTGTCGACAAAGCCATCGGGCGACCGGTGAACAAAGCGGCAGCGGACCGGTAAGACTCTCAGCGTACGTCAGCGCCAGCTATCGGGCTCCAACGTATCGCTTGCTGCGGCGCACATCGCGCCCTGCCTCAGACATCAGACCGGGAGGACACTCCGTATGTGTGGAATCGTAGGATATGCAGGACCCCGTCAGGCGAGCGACGTCTTGCTCGGCGGCCTTGCCCGGCTTGAGTACCGGGGTTACGACTCAGCAGGCATGGCCATCGTGGGCGACGATACGCTCAAGGTCGTGCGGCGAATCGGCAAGCTCAAGAATCTGCGTGAAGCCGTCATTCAGGAGCCGATCGTCGGCAACGTCGGAATCGGTCATACCCGCTGGGCGACCCACGGTAAGCCGAGCGAGGAAAATGCGCATCCGCATTCGGACTGCACCGGGAAGATCGCTGTCGTACACAACGGCATCATCGAGAATTACACGCAACTGCGCGAAGAACTCGCGGCCAACGGCCACGTTCTGCGTTCTGAGACCGATACCGAGGTCGTCGCCCATCTGGTGGAGTCGTATTTCACTGGCGATCTGACCGCGGCCGTGCGTAAGACGGTCCGGCGTCTCAAGGGCGCATATGCGCTCGCCATCGTGGACATCGAGGACCCCGGAACGATTGTCGCCGCTCGCGTGGATTCGCCTCTCATCATCGGTCTTGGAGACGGCGAGAACATAGTCGCCAGCGACATCCCCGCCGTGCTCGAGTACACGCGCGAGGTACTGATCCTTGAGGACGGCGATGTCGCAACCGTGACCGCCGGAGCCGTATTGGTGACCGACGCTGCCGGCACTCAGGTTGCGCGTGAGGTCATGCATGTGGAGTGGAACCTCGATGCCGCCGAGAAGAACGGCTACGAGGATTTTATGCTCAAGGAGATCCATGAGCAGCCTCACGCTATTCGCGAAACGCTTCGCGGTCGCATGGGCGATGATGGCGTCATCCAGCTTTCCGAGCTCCAGATGTCCGAGGAGCGGTTGGCTGAGATCAACCGGGTGTTCATCGTTGCCTGCGGCACGAGCTATCACGCCGGCATAGTGGCGAAGCATCTCATCGAGCAGTGGGCGCGCATCCCGGTGGAAGTCGATGTCTCTAGCGAGTTCCGCTACAGGGATCCGATCGTCGATGAGGACACGCTCGTGGTTGCGATCACCCAGTCCGGTGAGACCACGGATACGCTGGCCGCAGTCAGAGAAGCTCGCAGGCGCGGCGCCAAAGTCTTCGCCATCACCAACGTCGTAGGCAGCCGTGTCGCTCGAGAGAGCGATGGCGTGATCTACACGCATGCCGGTCCCGAGATCGGCGTGGCGGCGACCAAGACATTCACTGCGCAGATCGCTGCGCTCAACGTGCTGGCCCTCAAGCTCGCCCAGGCGAAGTCTACGCTGGAACCTGAGCGCATCGCCTCGCTGTGGGAGGAGGTCTCGCGCCTTCCCGAGCTGGTCGAAGCTGTTCTCGGCGATGCGGACGGGATCGACGAGGCTGCTGCCGAGTATGGTCCGGAAGTCGTCTCGTCGCTGTTCATCGGTCGGGGAATGGGTGTTCCGGTCGCGATGGAGGGTGCGCTCAAGCTCAAGGAGATCAGCTACATTCACGCTGAGGCCTACGCGGCTGGCGAGATGAAGCATGGCCCGATCGCGCTGATCACACCGCAGGTTCCGGTGGTGGTCGTCGCAACGCAGGGGGTCACCTACGAGAAGGTTGTGAGCAATGTTCAGGAGGTGCGCGCTCGCGGCGCCCGGGTGATCGCCGTCGCCACGTACGGAGATGATGAGATCCGGCAGCATGCCGAGCATGTGCTGTATGTGCCGCGCGTTTCAGAAGCGATCTCGCCGATCCTGGCGACGATTCCGTTGCAACTGCTCTCGTATCGCATTGCCAAGCTGCGTGGCTGCAACGTCGATCAGCCGCGCAACCTGGCCAAGTCGGTAACGGTGGAGTAGCGGTGATCACCGGACTCGGCGTCGATATCGTTGAGATAGACCGCATGAGGTTGGCGCTTGAGCGTCATCCCCGGTTGAAGGAACGGATATTCTCGGCGGAAGAGAGACGGTATTGCGAAGGTCGCAATCGGCCGGAGATTCACTACGCGATGCGTTTTGCCGCAAAGGAAGCCGTGCTCAAGGCGTTGGGAACCGGCTTTGCCGGTATGCGGTTCACGGATGTCGAGGTGTTGCGCGACCAACGTGGCAAACCAGTTCCCCATTTGTGCGGAGCTGCCGCTGATATCGCTGATGTCAATGGCGTCGTTGAAATGCATCTTTCGCTGTCCTTCACGCATACGACCGCTGTTGCCTCGGCAGTCGCGATCACCGAGCGTATGAGGCCGCACGATCCAAAGCCTGAGCTCACTGATCGTGAGCGCCTGGCCGCGTCGTTCAAAGAGACGCGAGGAATATTGGACGAGATGGGTAAGGGCACCACGGAAGAGGTCTAGCTGGACCTGGTAGGGTTCGGCGGGGGGAGGCCGTCATGCTGCACGCGCTCACTACCTCGCAGATACGCGGCGCCGAGGATTACGCGGTCGCCAGCGGCGTCTGCACGATGCGCTCGCTCATGGAGCGTGCTGGTCAGGCGCTTGCCGATGTCGTCATGCAGAGATATCCCGACGGCGGTGTGGCGGTTGTCGCAGGCGGGGGCAATAACGGCGGCGATGGCTGGGTGGCGGCTCGGCTGTTGGCTGATGCGGGACGCGATGTGAAGCTGCTCACGCTGGCGGGACCGCCGATCACTCCTCTGTTGAAGCATGTCGCGGGTGAGGCCGCTGCTGCGGGTGTGACGCAGCGCGGTGTCGTCTCGGCGCAAGAGCTCTCGGCTGCGCTCGGCGGATGTGCTGTCATCGTGGATGCGGTCGTAGGCATCGGCCTGACGGGGGCCGTACGCGAGCCTGTCGCCGCGATGCTTGCGGCAATCGATGCCGCAGACGTTCCTGTGGTGTGCGCGGATATGCCCTCGGGCGTTCAGGCCGACACCGGTCGCGTGGAGGGCCTCGCCGTCCACGGCGATGTGACCGTCACGTTCTCAGCGCCAAAGCCGGGCCTGCTTCTCTATCCCGGTGCGGCGTATGCCGGCGAGATTATCGTCGCAGATGTCGGCTTGCCCGCTGATGCGCCCGTCGGCGACGCGATGGAGGTGTGGAGCCGCGAAGACTATCGCGTGCTCATGCCTCGTCTGATGGCCGAGGATCACAAGGGGTCGCGCGGGCGGTTGCTCATCGTCGCCGGATCGCGCCTCTACGCGGGAGCGGCTGTGCTTGCCGCCGGCGGAGCGCTGCGTATGGGAGCGGGCTACGTTCACGTGGCCGTCCCTTGTTCTGTGGTTCCTGTTATCCAGGCGTCTCTGCCTCAGGTCATCTGCCACCCGCTGTCCGAGACCGCTCATGGCGAGCTTAGTGCAGCTTCGGTGGCCGAGGTGGTCGCGCTGTACGATACCGTGGACGCAGTGGCGCTGGGCCCCGGACTTACTGTAAAGCCATCGGCTGCCGATGCCGCCCGGCGCATGGTCGCCGCGTGCTCGCTGCCGCTTGTGCTCGACGCGGACGGCCTCAATGCCTACGGGGTATCTGGCCTCGAGTCTGTGACCAGCCGTCCATCTCCTACGGTTCTCACTCCTCATCCCGGTGAGCTCGGTCGGCTTCTCGGTATCAGCGCGCATGAGATTCAATCTGACCGTCGTGCCGCGGTTCGCACGTTGAACGGACCTTCCTTTGCTTGCCTGCTGAAAGGCGCCCATACACTCGTGGCCGGTGCGGGTCGCTTGAGTGTTACCGTGGCCGGTAATCCTGGTATGGCGACTGCCGGAATGGGTGACGTGCTGTGCGGAATGATCGGGACGCTGCTCGCGCAGGGCTTGAGCGCTTACGAGAGCGCGACTCTCGGAGCGTACCTGCACGCGCGGTCCGGTGATCTGGGGGCTGAAGAGCTCACGCCTACGTGCCTGGAAAGCACCGATATCGTGCGTTATCTGCCCGTCGCCGTTAAAGAGTTAGCCGACGAGTAACTCCCGCATGAAACATTTGACGGGTATCATCTATAGAGTATTTAAAAACCAGGCTGGGGCTGACCCAGATCGAAGGATGGAGACGCAATGGCAACCATCAATGCACAAGATGTGATGACCAAGAATCCGGTCACCGTTGATAAGAGCCTTACTGTCACAGAGGCTGCGAGGCTCATGGTTGAAAAGAAGGTTGGCTCGCTTCTTGTGATCGAGGGAGACAAGCTGGTCGGCATCGTCACAGAAGGCGATCTGATCATGCAGGATGTCCGGGTCGAGTTTCCTACCTACATCCATCTTCTGGATGGATTTATCATGTATCCTCCGGCAACCGCCCGGTTTGAGTCTGAACTCAAGAAAGCGGTCGGAGCCGCGGTTGAAGACGTGATGAGCCGCAAAATAGTCTCCGTGCAGGTGGATGCATCGCTTGAAGACGTGGCGACTCTGATGATCGACCGCGACGTGAGCCGCGTTCCCGTTCTCGATGGCGATACGCTGGTGGGCATCATCAGCAAGTCCGACATCGTGCGATCTCTGGCGAGCAGAGAGTAGGGCGCATGTCGTATCGACGCTATGCGTGGGTGGATGTCGACACTGGTGCGATCGCTGCCAACGTAGCGGCGATCAAGACGCTGATTCCCGCCAAGACGCTGATGATGGCGGTGGTCAAGGCGGATGGATACGGCCATGGGGCCGTTCAGACCGCTACGGCTGCTCTCCAGGCTGGAGCCGACCGGCTCGGTGTCGCCACGGTGGACGAGGCTATCGAGCTACGTGATGCTGGATTCGCGGTGCCGGTGCAGCTGCTGTCAGAGCCGCCTGTCGACTCGGTGGACGTTCTGGTAGAGCGAGACATCATTCCCGCGGTGACCACTCGTGAGTTCGCACACGCGCTGTCTGTCGCGGCTTCGTCGGCGGGTGTCACTGCACTGCTGCACATAAAGATAGACTCCGGCATGAGCCGCATCGGCGTCCGTCCAGAGGAAGCGCCTGAGTTTGCGTTGTGGCTCAGGAATCTGCCTGCGGTGGATACGGAAGGCGTTTTCACGCACTTCGCCACTGCGGACGTTCTCGGTGATTGGGACTTCGCGCGTCAGCTCGCTCGATTCAATAAGGCGATAGCGGAACTACACACAGAGGGCCTGCGTCCTCGCATCGTACACGCTGCCAACAGCGCGACCACCGTATTGCATCCCGAGGCGCACTTCGACATGGTTCGCCCCGGTATCATTCTCTACGGGCTCCATCCGTCCAATGCGACTCATGGCGTGATCGATCTCTCGCCCGCGATGTCGGTCAAGGCACGGGTGTCGTATCTCAAGACCGTTGCGCTGGGAGAAGGCGTGAGCTATGGCCTCACATGGCGTGCCGCCGCTCCTACAGTGGTAGCGACGATCCCGCTCGGATACGCCGATGGCGTGCACCGGGTGCTTTCGGGCAATATGGACGTGCTCATCTCGGGCAAGCGATGCCCCCAGATCGGTCGCGTGTGCATGGACCAGTTGATGGTTGAAGTTCCGGGGGGCGTCAACGTCAGCGTCGGCGATGAGGTCGTCATCGTAGGTCGGCAGGATCATGAAGTCATCCCGCTCGATGAGCTGGCCGAGAAGGCCGGCACCATCAACTATGAGCTTGCGTGCGGCTTCTCTCGGCGGATGACGCGCTTTTATCGCTGAACACGCGCCGCGAGAATTTCTTGTCGCATATTCTTCTGTTCTTGGCAGGAGTATGCCCCCGACAACGCGAACACTCTCAATAGGCGACCAAGTGAACCTTTTGGTAACGGCTTGGGATTAAGTGCCGGCAGCGTTATGCCTGGGCCCAGTTTTCATGGGCGTAGAAGGGAGTCTCGGTGGACGACAAGGTTCTTGAAGACATCAAATTTCATCAGGACGTCGTCAACAAGGACGCGTCATCCCCGCTATATCAGATTCGCGAAAAAGAGATGGAAATCTCTGGTCGTGTCTTGGCGGCTCGCGGTGAGGCGGACAAGATACTTAGTGACAGTCGCAAGAAAGCCGCAGGAATCACCGAACAGGCCGAGGTTGATGCGAAAGCCGCTGCAAAAGCGCGTGTAGTCGAGCTTATGGAGACGTCTAAGCAGGAGGCTGCTGAGATCCTGAAGGCTACTGAGGACGAAGTCGCTTCATTGACCGTAAGCTTGCGCGAGCATCACGACGATGCGGTTTCATACATCGTCGGGCTTGTGACGGCTTCCTGAGGGCGATACGCTGCGCTCTTTAGAGAGCCGCAGCACTGGGGGAGGGTACGCATATGCTGGTCCCAATGGCTAAGGTCGAACTTATCGGACCTAAGAATCGGTTTCTCGATCTGTTGGGCTTGCTCCACAACCAGGGCACTCTTCATATCGAGGACCTTACCGACAAGATTCAGTCTGGGAAAGTCCCTCTGGAGCATATGGAGCTTGTTAAGAACCAGCAGTCCGAGCGTGAGAGCATGGAAGATCTGCTCGTCCGGCTCCGCTCTATTCTCGCCGCGCTGCATCTGCCCAACGCTGTAGTGGACGACGCAGGGCATCAACGACAGTATCGGGAGTATTGGGGTCTTGACACCCACGAGCTGGCTCAGCAGGTAACGGAGATCATCGAGCAGGTCGAGGACAAGACTTCGAGCCTGGCGCAGGCGCAGTCTTCGATGGAAAGCGAGCTCGCGCTGCTCGCTCGCTACGAGCCGATACTCCACAAGATTCAGCCGCTTGCACGGCAGATCGTCACCACAGGTGCTTTTGACTCGGTGGCATTGCTCGTTGAGCGTAGATACAAAGGCGCCCTTGATGAGCTGAAGAAAGAACTCGACGAGATCACCCAAAATCAGTGTGAGATCGTCTCCACTGATGTTGACGATGACACCACTGCTGTGATCGTCGTGTTCGCCAAGAAGTTCGCCGAAAGCGTGCACAAGTTCATGGCGATGGAGAACGTCAATCAGATTCGGCTTCCATCGCAATTCCAGGACGTGCCGTTCGATGTGGCCTATGACCAGCTACGGCAGCGCAAAGAAGAGCTTCCTAAAGTGCTTGCAGATGTCCGCGCGGACCTCGATTCGATGTCCAAAAAGTGGTATCTCAAGCTGACCTGCGTGAGAGATGTGCTTGTCGACAAGATTGCCGAGCTAAGCGCGATACCGATGTTTGGCCAGACAGCGTACGCATTCGTGATCACCGGTTGGCTTCCGGTTGACGACGTGAAGATGTTGCGGCGTCTGGTGTATGAGAACTTCAAGGACGATGTCATCATCAATCAGCTTGAGATCACCGTTGATGAGTATGAAGAGACTCCCGTTGCGTTGAAAAACTCCAAAGCGGTCACTCCGTTCCAGACGCTTTTAGGAATGCTTGGCGGAGGGATGCCACAGTACGGAACCGTCGACCCATCGAGTATTGTTTTTCTCTTCTATCCGCTGATCTTCGGCCTGATCGTCGGCGATATCCTGTATGGCTCAGTCATGCTGGCTGTGGTCGTCTGGCTTCGTCACAAGTACAAAGACGTCCAGGGAGTTCAGGTGGCTACCTCCATCCTCGGTCCCTCGTCTATGGCAGCAATCATATTCGGTTTCTTCTACGGGGAATTTGGCGGCAACACGCTGCAGATGCTCCACTTCATCAAGCCGATCACGATCTTCGGTCTGACGCTGCCATTCGAGAGAACCAAGGCAGAGATGATGATGCCGCTCATAGGCCTCGCTCTTGCCGTTGGTATCGTCCAAATTGCGTTCGGGCTTATTTTGGGCGTCGTGAACGCGATTCGTACTCGACAGGTGCAGCATGCCTGGGTTAAAGGCGGCCTGCTCACCATGATGGTGGGTGCCATGTTTGTGGTACTCGCCATGCTACCGGCACTTGAGAACGTTAGTCCGGTAGTGCAGGCGGTTGGAGGCATCGGCTTGGCTGCCGGTATCCTTCTCGTACTTCGTTTCGGTGCGATCATGGGATTCGTCGAGATACTGGAGTCCGTCTCAAACATTGCGAGCTACATCCGAATCATGGCCGTAGGACTTGGCGGCGCGATCTTCGCGGATGCCATTAACCAGCTGGTCGTACAGCTTGGGCCACTGGCCGGGAGTGTTGCAGGGCTGATTCTACATACGCTCAATATCGCGATTTGCGCGTTCAGCCCCAACATCCATGCATTGCGTCTTAACTTCCTGGAGTTCTTCGGGAAGTTTTACGAGCCCGCTAAGGAAGAGTACAAACCGTTCCACAAAACCGGAGGAGAAGAGCACGCATGATCAGCAAAAGGCTCACAAGAACGATATTTGGTTGCACGACTGTCTCTATTTGGATGGCACCGGCGCTTGCTGTCGCAGCTACAGCTGCAGCGGATGCGCCTGCATGGCAAGCGAGTGTCGGCCGAGCTGCTGCGGCTGCTGTGACGATGGCGGTCTCCGCGATTAGCGCGGCGTATGCACAGGCCAAGATCGGTAGTGCTGCTGCAGGTACTCTCGCAGAGCGACCTGAGGCTGCCACGTACCTTATCGTGCTCGAGGCGCTGCCTGAGATTATCGTTCTCATGGGTTTCGTCATCGCGTTCATGATAAACAACGGTTAATTTCGCTGGTACGACACGATTGCGATGAAGCACAAGGAGGAACCGGCGGATGGCGATTGAGGACATCTTCAGGGCGCTGGATGAGCAGGCTGATGTCGAGTGCGAACAGATCCTGCACGGCGCCCGAACCCAGGGCGAGGCGATTATCTCGGAAGTACAGGCCGAGGCCAGCCGGATATTGGATCAGAAGATCAAGGCTGCTGAGGATGCGTCGCGGCGAACGACTGCCCAGATGGTCAATGCCGCCAGGATCGAGAACATGAAGTGCATCGGTACGGTCCGCGAGCAGGCGATCGCGCAAGTGTATTCCGATGCCGCCGATCGGCTCACGCATGTCCGTGAGCAGCCGGCGTACACCGATATCTTCCGAGCATTGAGTGCTGAAGCACTCGCTACGACGGAAGGTGAGTGTGTACTGATGGTCGATCCCGCCGATAAAGCGCTTGCTTCACAACTCGACGGTGTAATCGTCCAGACTGAGATTCAGACTGCGGGCGGCGCAGTGGTCACGCTTGATGGCGGACGTATCACGCGACGCAATACATTCGAATCTCGATTGAACAAGCTTCAGGGATTCGCTGGTGCGAGCGTTGCGGAAATACTTCAGAGATGAATGCCGTGGCGAATTCGATAAGCGTTACGCGTACCAAGAGAGATTACGGATATTGTAACGCGCGTGTCCGTGGAATGAAGTCGAGGTTGCTTAAGCCCGCCTTCTTTAATTCTCTGATGGAATCGCGGGATATTGCGGCAGTTATCCAAGCACTTGTGGGCACGAGCTATGGTCCTTACGTCGAGGCCCAGATGCTTCACGGAAGAACGGTTCAACAGGTTGATCTGGCGTTGCGAGACGAGATGGTCGAGACTTTTCAAAAAGTCCTTGGAATGGTCAACCGAGAGGCGCTCGAGCTAATCGAAGTGCTGCTCGGTAGGTGGGACTTGTTCAACGTCAAGACGATCATCCGGGGCATGCACATGGAGCTTTCCGGAGATCAAATCTCAGAGAGCCTCATTGCTCTTGGTCAATTGTCGCAGATCGACCTTGAAGAACTGGCGAAGCAGCCGTCTGTGAAAGCCGTGGTGGATACGCTCTCCACGTGGGAGATACCACTCGCTGTCTCGTTACGCGCTGCGCTTCCCGAGTACAACGAAAACGGCGATCTGTCGGTTCTTGAGCTGGCTCTTGATAAGTACTACACGCACTGGGCGGCAGCGAAGCTCGCCGGACGAGGCGTCAATCGCAAACTGGCCAGGCGTTTTCTTGGCTCTCAGGTAGATACGATCAACCTGCTCACTTGTTTTAGACTGCTTAACGCCGATATAGCGCCCGAGGACGTGCCACGGTTCTTCTTGAACGGTGGTCTGTACGTGGACGAGCGGCTCTATCTTGATCTTGCCGCTATGTCGGACGTTGACGAGGTCTACGTGCGTCTGAAGAACACGCCGTATGGCCGTCCCATTGATGCTGTGGCGATGAAGTATATCGAGCGCGGTTCAGTGTCCGTCTTTGAGCGGGCGCTTGAAGACTTCCTTATGCGGAAAGCTTTCGCAGCAGGGAAGGGAGACCCGCTCGGAGTGGGAATTGTGATGAGTTATCTGTGGAGCAAGGCGAACGAGGTCACGAACCTGCGCATCATCGTCAAGGGAGTCTCAGTAGGCATGCCTACTGAGCGTATGCGGGAGGAGCTCATCATTGTATAAGCTCGTCGTGCTTACGGACCCTGACAACGCCGATGGATTTGGCTTGGCTGGCGTTGATGTTGTGACCGCTGAAGACCCTGAGCAGGCTCGATGCCTGCTTAATCAACTCATCGATGACGATACGAGCGGTATCCTCGCGGTTAATGAAGCATTCATGGCTGAGATCGACGAGCGGACACAGCAGAAGATCAGTACCACATATCGGCCGATCGTTATATCGCTGCCGATACACGAGAAACTTGAATCAGAACAGGACCATCGTGCGTATCTAGCTCGCCTGATCCGACGGGCGATTGGATTCGACATAACACTGAGGCGGGGCTGATGATCACAGGAAAACTGGCTAAGATCACAGGTCCGGTCGTAGTCGCCGACGGGATGTGCGGCGTCAAGATGTATGACGTCGTGCGTGTCGGCAACGCCGGGCTGATGGGTGAGGTCATCCGGCTTGAGGGTGACCTTGCTACTGTGCAGGTATATGAAGACACCTCAGGCCTGAAGGTGGGTGAGCCTGTTGAATCCACTGAGGCCCCTCTCATGCTTGAACTCGGGCCTGGACTGATTTCGTCGATATACGACGGTATCCAGAGGCCGCTGCCCATGATCGCCGAGCAGACTCACAGCGATTTCATAGCGCGAGGCACGATGGTGCCCGCACTTGATCATGAGCGCCTCTGGGAGTTCACGCCGTCAGTTTCACCGGGCGACGTGCTATCTGATGGTGATGTCCTGGGTACGGTGCCCGAGACTGCGAGCGTGGTGCACAAAGTGATGCTGCCGCCTGGCGTCGCGGGGACCGTGGCGACGGTGGTCGCTTCTGGGTCGTACACGATCGATGATGTCATCGCGGTGCTTGATGACGGCCGCGAGGTGCGGATGGCGCAGCGCTGGCCGGTCCGTCAGGGTCGCCCTTATAGGCGCAAGCTTGACCCGACGACGCCGTTCCTCACCGGTATGCGAATCCTGGACACGTTCTTTCCCATTGCTCTGGGAGGCAACGCCATCATCCCTGGCGGCTTCGGGACGGGCAAGACAGTTACCCAACAGTCGCTGGCCAAGTGGGCTGACGTGGACATCATCGTCTACGTAGGGTGTGGTGAGCGCGGCAATGAGATGACCGAGGTTCTCAAGGAGTTCCCGGAACTCGAAGACCCTCGCACCGGAAACCCGCTTATGCAGCGTACGATCCTGGTAGCCAATACATCCAATATGCCTGTTGCGGCACGTGAAGCCTCTATCTACACGGGCGCTACGCTGGCGGAATACTATCGGGATATGGGATACAACGTGGCAATGATGGCTGACTCCACTTCTCGATGGGGCGAGGCTCTGCGCGAGGTATCTGGTCGTTTGGAGGAGATGCCGGGCGAAGAGGGTTATCCGGCATACCTGGCAACACGGCTCTCGGCGTTCTACGAGCGTTCGGGTCGGGTGCAGCCATTGGGAAGCGATGAGGAGCGAGTAGGGTCGGTCACGATGGTTGGGGCCGTTTCACCTCCCGGTGGCGATATGTCCGAGCCGATGACGCAGAACTCGCTGCGGGTAACGGGCGCGTTCTGGGCACTTGATACGTCTCTTGCTCATCGCAGGCACTTCCCCGCGATCTCATGGACCAAGTCTTATACGCTGTTTCTCGGACAGGTCAGTCCGTGGTTTGAGTCAGAAGTGGCGTCGGATTGGGCGGCTGTCCGCGAGAGAGCGATGTTCATCTTGCAGAAAGAGACGGAGCTGCAGGAGATCGTGCAGCTCGTCGGCCCGGATGCCCTACCTGAGACTGAGAAGATAATCCTCGAGGTCGCGAGAATGCTGCGCGAAGATTTTCTGCAGCAGTTCGCGTTCGATGCAATCGATGCGTACTGTCCTCCTCGTAAGTCCTACCTGTTGTTGAAGACCATTTTGGGATTCAACGATGCTGCAACTCAAGCGATGTCGCGTGGCGTTTCGCTGCGGCAGATACTGCAGCTTCCTTTGCGAGATGAGATATCGACACTCAAGACCATGCCTCATGAAGAGTCGATAAAGCGCATGATTGAGATGGATACACAGATCGCGGACGAAATCGCCGGAATCGAGGTACTCTAGATGCCTGGACAGACGCTTGAGCGCTCACTGCTGTCAGTGGAGTATCGCACGGTGAGTTATGTGACTGGACCGCTGATCTTCGTTGAGAACGTCCACGACGTGGCCTACAACGAGATGGTCACTATCATAATGCCTGATGAATCGCACCGCAGTGGTCAGGTTTTGGAAGTATCGGGCACTACCGTCGTCATACAGATGTTTGAGGGCACGCAGGGCACTGACATAGACCGTACGCGAATCTACTTCCAAGAAGAGGTCGCCAAGATCGATGTTTCCACGGACCTTCTCGGACGGACGCTCGACGGCACAGGCAAGCCGATTGACGGCGGGCCGCCGATCATAGCCGAGTGTCGCCTGGAGATCACCGGATCACCGATCAACCCGTACATGCGTGAGCAGCCGGCGGACTTCATTGAGACGGGTATCTCGGCCATTGATGGTCTGAATACGCTGGTACGTGGTCAAAAGTTGCCGATCTTCTCAGGTTCCGGACTTCCAGCCAACGAGCTCGCAGCGCAGATCGTACGCCAGGCTCGCGTGAAGTCCGGCGAGGAGTTCGCGGTGGTCTTTGGGGCTATGGGAATCACGCATCGTGAGGCGGCGTACTTCCAACAGCAGTTTGAGAGCACCGGAGCGCTGCAGCGAGTCGTATTCTTCCTCAATCTTGCCGACGACCCCACGGTCGAGCGTCTTCTGACTCCCAAGTGTGCGCTGACTGTTGCGGAATACCTTGCTTTTGAGAAGGGTATGCAGGTCCTGGTAGTCCTTTCGGACATGACCAACTATTGCGAGGCTCTGCGCGAGGTCTCAACGGCGCGCGAGGAGGTCCCAGGCAGGCGAGGGTTCCCGGGTTACATGTACACCGACCTCTCCACCATTTACGAGCGCGCGGGTCGCATCAAAGGACGCGCGGGTTCGGTAACGCAGCTCCCTATCCTCTCAATGCCTGATGACGACATCACGCATCCTATTCCGGACCTTACCGGCTATATCACCGAGGGGCAGATCGTGCTTTCCCGGCATCTTCATCGCCGTGGCATCTATCCCCCGATCGACGTCCTTCCGTGTTTGTCGCGCTTGATGAACCTCGGTATCGGCGAAGGTAAGACCCGTGAAGATCATCGTGCCGTTGCCAATCAGATGTACGCGGCATACGCGCAAGGTCGCGACCTTAGGCGACTGGTGGCCATCGTCGGCGAGGAAGCTCTGTCGGATACCGATCGTCGCTACCTCCACTTCGCCGATGGTTTTGAGAAGCGCATCATCGGCCAAGGGCAGGAAGGCCGTTCTATCGAGCAGACGCTGGACATAGCGTGGGAGTTGCTCTCTGAACTGCCGATCGGTGAGCTGAAGCGCGTTCGCGATTTCATTGACAAGTATCACCCGTCCGTTGCGGCTGAGCCGGCCAAAGAAGTCGCTGCTGAGTAAATGTGTCTCCACTGAGGAGGGTCGCGCATGGAAGAAGTTCGTCCTACCCGTTCTGAGCTCCTTGAACGTAAGCAGCAGATCACGCTTGCCCAGCAGGGCATGGACTTGCTGAAGCAGAAGCGCGATGCGTTGTTGATCGAGTTCATGTCTGTCATGGACGAGACCTTGAGGCTGAGCAACGATTTGCAGCGTACTACCTCAGAAGCTCAGTACAGCATGGCGATAGCAAAGTCCGTGGACGGTGTAGTGTCCGTGCGTTCGGCGGCTATGGCAACGCGGGGGCAGGTCACGGTCGACATGACCGGTACCAAGATCATGGGCGTCCCGGTGCCGGTCGTGACAAAGGGCGAGAGCCCTATGCGCACATCTTTCACGCGTGGATATGCGATCACGAGCGTTTCATCACGTATCGATGAGACCGCCGACAAGTACGAGCACATTCTTGATGTGATCATCGAGTACGCTGACATCGAGACCAGGCTCAAGCGGCTTGGCGAGGAGATTCAGAAGACCAACAGGCGCGTCAATGCGCTTGAGCAGATCACCGTTCCGGTGCTCAAGGAGCAGGTCACCTACATCAGACAGACGCTTGACGAGCGGGCACGCGAGGATCTGTTCAGACTCAAAAAGGTCAAGAAGAAGATCCAAAGGCGAGAGGCCGAGCGCGCCGCTGCAAGCTAAGCGGTGCGCTCGTCCCGCATACGGATGATATCGCCGATCAGCTCAAGCGTTTCGATGGTGTTCACCGGAGCCGTACGCAGCTGGTGCGCATAGGTTACGATGGTCCGCACATCCTCGGGCGTGAGTTTGCTGAAGCGCAGGCTATCCCAGTCTGCGCGCTTCTCGTATGCCCATAGTTCGCCCATCACCCACGCTAGATCTGCACCGTCGGTCGTGCTGAACAGGTTCCATGCGTCCCGAAGCCCGAACCTGAGCCGCTCGATTGCTCGCTCAGCTGCTTTTTCCTTACGCAAGTGGAAAGCGCGCATGCCGATATCTTCATCGCTTACATCTGGACGGTTCATATTCATAGTACGTCACCTCCTGCTGTAGTTGTTCGCCGTACGGGGGCGTTGTTCCTGCTATGCCGTCGTTGCAGCTATGGAGTACGAACTCTATAAGTTGTGGCGCAGCGGTTCCCTCTCTAGAATGAGGAGAACGTCCGCGTGAAACGCCGGACGGCTATTGGATGGTCGCGACGGCAGGGGTCACATGGAGTTTTCCGAGGTCTTGAAAAAGCGACGCAGCGTTCGCCACTTCAGTAACAAGCTCGTGGTGAACGACGAGGATCTGACGGCGCTTCTCGAGGCGGCGGTCAGTGCGCCTACCGCGGGTAACATCCAGCCGTGGCGCTTTGTCGTCGTGCGCTCGCCTGAGGCGCGCGAGCGGTTGGCAGGCGCTCTCTCCCAACGCTGGGCGACGGGCGCTCCGGCGGTGATCGCCGTGTGCGTGGATCCTCGTCCGTGTGCGGCTCGCTATGGCGATCGCGGCGAATATCTCTATTCGCTGCAGGATACCGCAGCCGCAGCCGAGAACATCCTGCTGGCAGCTGTGGATCGCGGCCTGGCATCTTGCTGGGTGGGCGCGTTCGATGAACAGGCCGTAGCCTCGGCAATCGGGTTGACAAGCCCTCTGACACCCGTTGCGCTGCTGCTTATCGGATACTCGGCTGAATCATCCACCCGGCCCGCGCGAAGGCCGCTCAGTGAGATCACCACGTGGTTGTAGACCGACAGTCGCGTCAGGCTGCCGACGCTGATGAGCGTGGCGTGCGGGTCGCTCGAAACCGCGACGCGTTAGAGGCGCTGCGTGAGCGGCTCGGAGACTGCCATCGTTGTCCGCTCGGCGAGACGCGTACGGCGCTCGTCTTTGGCGTAGGCGATCCGGGCGCCCGGCTGATGCTGGTCGGCGAGGCGCCGGGACGCAATGAAGACCTTCGCGGCGACCCGTTCGTGGGGGCGTCGGGTAAGCTTCTGGATGAGTTGTTGGCAAGCATCGGCATCGATCGGTCGCTTGTCTACATCGCCAACATCCTGAAGTGCCGTCCGCCGGGGAATCGTGACCCGCAGCAGGTGGAGATAGATGAGTGCACGCCGGTGCTCGATGAGCAGATCCGCATCATCGCGCCGCAGGTGATAGCGACGCTCGGCAACTTTGCCACGAGGCACCTGCTGAACACCGCTGAAGGTATCTCGCAGCTGCATGGCCGGTTGTTTGAGACGGATGAGCGGCGCATAATGCCGGTCTACCATCCTGCTGCGGCGTTGTACGCGCCCGACAAACGGCAGGTGCTCTTTGGTGATTTTCTGAATCTGGGCCAGGTCTTGCGCGAGTGCGCGCAGGGTGACGGGCCGGGTCAGCCGTAGACGCTGCGGTTTGACCGATGACCGGGAGGAAGACCGATCGATGCGCCCCGCAATCGAGACTCATGACCGTGAACAGACGCAAGCCGCCGGTAGGCGACTCGCGAGTCTCCTGCTGCCTGGCGACGTGATCACTCTTGTAGGCGACCTCGGCGCAGGCAAGACGACGCTGACGCAGGGCGTGGCCGAGGGACTCGGCGTGAA
>Ga0123339_10000425_pt1 | contig 33574 bp, 23 predicted proteins | sample lystaG_FD_89956 | JGI IMG/M metagenome (GOLD analysis project Ga0123339, IMG submission 89956) | Glacier valley bacterial and archeal communities from Borup Fiord, Nunavut, Canada, to study Microbial Dark Matter (Phase II) -... | ecosystem: Environmental > Aquatic > Freshwater > Ice > Glacier ...
GCTTCCGGTCTATATCGAGAGCCGCATCTTCAACGCCATGTTGCAATCCGCGGCATCCGAGCACGCTGCCCGGCAGCGGGCGATGAAGTCGGCGAGCGACAACGCCGACAAGCTCATCACCACGTTCACTCGGCTGGCGAACAACGCTCGCCAGTCAGAAATAACCCAGCAGATCTCCGAGATCGTCGGCGGCGCCGACGCACTCTCGGTCAAGAAATAAGCGCTGAAGCGCTCATCAGAAGCCCAGGAGAATCGAGAAGCACATGACTATCACAGCCCCTGCTGACCAAGCCACGGCTCAGCCCGCCGGAATCGGACGCATCGCTCGGGTCACGGGCCCCGTCGTCGACATCGAGTTTCCACACGATGCCATCCCCGGCATCTATAACGCGCTGAAGACCACGGTCACCATCGGCGAGGACTCGAACGAGATCACGCTTGAAGTCGCCCAGCATCTTGGCGATGACCTCGTTCGTGCTATCGCCCTCAAGCCCACTGACGGTCTCGTGCGCGGCCAGGAGGTGCGCGACACCGGCGGACCAATCACGGTTCCCGTAGGAGACGCCACCAAGGGCAAGGTCTTCAATGTGATCGGTGAGGTGCTCAATGGTGAGCCCGGTGCGACTTACGAGTGGGCCGACCGCTGGTCGATTCACCGTGAGCCCCCGCCTTTCGACCAACTCGAGTCCAAGACCGAGCTCTTCGAGACCGGCATCAAGGTCATCGATCTGCTCACGCCCTACGTGCTCGGTGGCAAGATCGGACTCTTCGGAGGCGCCGGCGTCGGCAAAACCGTGCTCATCCAGGAGATGATCCAGCGCGTCGCGCAAGACCACGGTGGAGTGTCCGTGTTCGCCGGAGTGGGCGAGCGCACCCGTGAGGGCAACGACCTGATCGCCGAGATGGAGGAGGCGGGGGTCTTCGACAAGACGGCCCTCGTATTCGGCCAGATGGATGAGCCGCCGGGGACCCGTCTTCGCGTCGCCCTCTCTGCCCTCACGATGGCTGAGTACTTCCGCGATGTGCAGAACCAGGATGTGCTGCTCTTCATCGACAACATCTTCCGCTTCACGCAGGCCGGTTCCGAGGTCTCCACACTGCTCGGGCGCATGCCGTCGGCAGTGGGATACCAGCCGACCCTCGCCGACGAGATGGGTATCCTCCAGGAACGCATCACCTCGACGCGTGGACACTCGATCACCTCACTGCAGGCGATCTACGTGCCCGCCGACGACTACACCGACCCGGCACCGGCGACAACCTTCGCGCACCTGGACGCGACGACCGAGCTCAGCCGTGAGATCGCGTCGCAGGGCCTATACCCGGCCGTCGACCCGCTCACCTCCACCAGCCGCATCCTCGACCCCCGTTACCTGGGCGCAGACCATTACCGCGTGGCGACGAACGTCAAGGCGATCCTGCAAAAGAACAAGGAACTCCAGGAGATCATCGCGATCCTGGGCGTCGACGAGCTCTCCGAGGAAGACAAGATCACTGTCTCCCGCGCCCGTCGCATCCAGCAGTTCCTCTCGCAGAACACCTACATGGCAAAGAAGTTCACCGGTGTCGAGGGCTCGACAGTGCCTCTCAAGGACACGATCGAGTCGTTCGACGCGATTGTCAAGGGTGACTTCGACCACGTCGCCACCCAGGCCTTCTTCAACGTCGGCGGCATCAACGACGTCGAAGAGCAGTGGGCCAGGATTCAGAAGGAGAACGGCTAAACATGGCCGCAACTGATGCTCATGAACTACAGGTGAGTGTCGTGTCGGCCGACCACGAGGTCTGGACCGGCACGGCATCGATGGTGGTCGCGAAGACTACAGAAGGTGAGATCGGCATCCTTCCGGGTCACGAGCCGTTGCTGGCGATCCTGAGTGCCGGCGAGGTACGGATCACCACTGGATCTGGATCAGAATCGGGTTCGGTCCGCGCGAATGCCGAAGATGGTTTCCTCTCGGTGGAGCACGACACCGTCACGATCGTCGCTCGCAACGCTGCCCTGGTTCAGGGGTGACCGACGCTCATGCTGATTGCGATGGCAGGACTGCCAGCCACGGGCAAAAGCACGCTCGCTGATATTCTCGGCGCACGTCTTTCCGCCTCGGTGGTATCTGTCGATCCGATCGAGTCCGCGATCCTCACAGCAGGGATCGACCAGGATCAGCCCACTGGACTGGCCGCCTATCTCGTGGCGGAGACGATCGCGGGGTTGGTCCTCGAGTCCGGTCACGATGTCATCGTGGATGCCGTGAATGGCGTCGATCCTGCTCGTGAGCAGTGGGTGGGGCTCGCGAAGTTGCGCGGCGAGACCCTGCGGTTCATCGAAGTCATCTGCTCTGATCCGCAATTGCATCGTGAGCGTCTGGAAGCACGCGAACGACGGCTTCCGCACGTGGAGGAGTCTCGCAGGCACGCCGTCGAGCAGAGCCTCGACGAGTACCTGCCCTGGGCCGGGACAAGCGCGGTAATACCGAGGATCACGCTCGATTCTGCACGGCCGCTCAGCACGAATGTGGATGCCGCGCTCGCTTTCATCGCAAGCTAGTGCTGCTGCTTCTTCCCCCCTCCGAAACCAAGCGCGACGGAGGCGTTGTCGACGAACCGCTCGATCTGACTCGATTGAGTTATCCCGCGCTCACTGGTCCTCGGCGTTCGGTGCTGGCGGCAACTCGGGCGCTCTCTCGCAATCGGGCCATGATGTCTGCCGCTTTGAAGCTCGGCGTGAGCCAGCAGTTCGAGATCACCCGAAATCGTGAGCTTCGTTCATCGCCCACCGTTGCCGCCCTTGAGCGCTATACCGGCGTGCTCTACGACGCGCTCGATGTGGGCACTCTTGATGTCTCGGCACGGCAGTTCGCAAGCGACCACGTGCTCATACACTCGGCCCTGTTCGGGCTGCTGGGAGCGGATGATCCGATTCCCGCGTACCGCCTTTCTCACGATTCGAGACTGCCGTCCCTGCCGCTGAGAAAGCTCTGGCGGGAGCCTATCTCCGCTGCACTTGAGGCCGCGGAGGGCGTTATCCTCGATCTTCGCTCGGAGGCCTATGTCGAGCTCGGCCCGGCCCCGCCCGGCTCCCGAACAGCGTTCTTGCGTGTTGTCACAGACTCCGCCGGTGGACACCGCCGAGCTCTCAATCACTTCAACAAAAAGGGCAAGGGTGAGTTCGTACGTGCGCTGTGCGAAGCGGCGATCGACCACCAGAGCATCGAATCTGTGCTCGAGTGGTGCTCGGGTACCGGCATTGGCCTCGAGCACGGGGCGGAGGGCGAGCTCGCCCTCGTCGTCTGAATTCGGCGAGCCGAATGCCGCAATCCGCGACTGCGGCGGGGGGCTGAGTCTCAGACCGCCCGCCAGCATCCTTCGACGTGATCATCGACCATGCCCGAAGACTGCATGAGGGCATACACGGTGGTGGGGCCGACGAATCGCAGCCCGATCGCGCGCAACTTCCTGCTCAGTGCAGTCGACTCGGCAGTCACGGCCGGTATGTCGCCAAAATTCACCGGTCGAGGTCGGGAGCTGCGGGGTGTGGCATAGCCCCAAAGCAGCCGGTCGAAGGCGCCCGCATCATCCTGCACCAGCTGGCGCACGATGCCGGCATTCGCAATCGTCGCCTCGATCTTGGCGCGATTGCGGATGATGCCGCCGTCGAGCATGAGGCGCTCGACATCCGGTTCGGCGAGCGCGGCGACGAGATCGATATCGAAATCGCGGAAGGCCACCCGAAACGTGTCTCTGCGGCGCAGGATGGTGATCCAGGAGAGCCCTGCCTGAAATCCTTCGAGGCTCAGCTTCTCGAACAGCGGCCGATCCCCGCGGAGTTCCACCCCCCACTCCTCATCGTGGTAACGCCGATACTCCTCGTCGCCGGCGCTCCAGGCGCAGCGGCTTATCCCATCGTCGCCGAGCACCACGACCGGTCGCGGCTGGCTCATTGACCGTGCCCGATTCCCTCATGATTGAGCAGCCAGACCTTGGTGGGGACGCCGTTACCAGCGCTGTACCCGGTGATGCGGTTGTTTGAGGCAAGCACCCGATGGCAGGGAACGAGGATCGGCACTGGGTTGGCTCCGACCGCTCCACCCACTGCGCGACCCGCGCTCGCGCGGCCGGTCGCACGGCCGAGTTCACCATAGGACGTGACCTCGCCGAACCGCAGTTCAGCGAGTCGGCTCCAGATTGCCTTTTGGAACTCGGTTCCCCGCAGGGCCACCGGCACATCGAACGTGGTGCGGGTACCGGAGAAGTACTCAGAAAGCTGTGCCGCAGCACGGTCGAGCACGGCGTCGCTGTGCTCCCTGTCACCGTCGTGGGGAAGGCTGCCGTCACGCTCGATACTGAGCGAGACGACAGCCGTGCCGTTGCCCATTAATTCGATGCGCCCGATCGGGCTGTCGACTCGACGAAGAGGCGGTGCGGACTCGACAACCGGCAGAGCGTCCGCGGTGGTGGCGGTGGTGCCGGTGGTGGCGGTGGTGCCGGTGGTGGCAGTGGCAGTGGTGGTCATGATTCGACTGTAGCTGCGACATTCCACCGTCCTCGGGCGGCTTTTCGACATCACTGAACCGCGTCCGAGGCGCTGAACTGTGAAGGAGAAGTCCCACCTAGGCTGAATACATGGCTGCTATCGACTATCGCGCACTCGGCGACTCCGGACTCATCGTCTCCTCAATCGGCCTCGGCTGCAATAACTTCGGTCGGGCGAATACCGCAAGCGAAAGCCAGGAGGGCACGGACGCCGTGATCTACGCGGCTATCGACGCGGGTGTCACCCTGTTCGATACCGCGGACATCTACGGCTCGGAGCGCGGGTTGAGCGAGACGCGCATGGGGTATTCGCTCAAGGGTCGCCGTCACGAGATTGTGCTCGCAACGAAATTCGGCATGGATATGGCTGGCACCAACGGCCCGGACTGGGGAGCGCGCGGGTCGCGGCGGTATGTACGGCTGGCGGTGGAGGCATCCCTCCGCCGGCTACAGACGGACTGGATCGACCTCTATCAGCTGCACGTGCCCGATCCGCTCACCCCGATTGAGGAGACCCTGTCCGCACTCGACGACCTCATCAGCGAGGGGAAGGTGCGCTACATTGGGCACTCCAACCTCACCGGATGGCAGATCGCGGATGCTGAATACCGCGCGATCCTCGGCGGTCACCCGAAATTCATCTCAGCCCAGAACGAATACTCGCTGCTCGTGCGAGGCGTCGAGGCGGAGGTATTGCCCGCTACGAATCACTACGGACTCGGATTCCTGCCCTTCTTCCCGCTGTATAACGGCCTGTTCACCGGCAAGTTCAGCCGGTCGGGAGGTCCGGCCGACAGTCGGATCGTGAACCTGCGGCCGCACCTGCTCGAGAGCGCGCCCTGGAACACGATCGAGAAATATGAGACGTTCTGTCGGGATCGCGGCACTAACATGCTCGCCGCGACTCTCGCCTGGCTACTGGCCCAGCCGGGTCTCACTAGTGTGATCGCTGGCGCGACGAAGCCCGAACAAATTCTCCAAAACGCCGCGGCCGCCACCGAGTGGGCACCGACGACCGAGGAGATCGCTCAGATCTCGGCCATGTTCACCGATCCGGCCTAGCGGGAAAAGCCGGCGAGGTGCTCAGGGAAGGGTGAGAACCACCTTGCCGCGCAGGTGGCGCGTCTCGAGCAGCTCGTAGGCCGTTCGCACCTCTGAGAGCGGAAAGGTCGCGGCGATGGGCATGATCCAGGTGCCGGAAGCGACAAGTCGCGCGAGATCGCCGAGATTTTCGGCGGTTTGGCCGCCTCCTCCGACGGTCGTGATTCCGTATTTCTCGGCACCGGCGAAATACACGATCGAGTTGATGCGCGCCGGATCGACGCCGAGTGCGATCGCCGCGACTACCGTCTCTTCGCCAGCGTTATCGATCACGGCGTCGATTCCTCCCGGAGCGGCGGCTCGCAGTCGATCGACCAGGCCCGGTCCGTAGGCAACCGGGATGACACCGAGGCCGATCAGGTACGGGTGATTCTGTTCACTGGCGGTTCCAATCACCGTCGCTCCATCGGCTAAGGCAAACTGGGCGGCGAACAGTCCGACGCCACCCGCCGCGGCACTCACAAGTACAGTCTCTCCGGGCTGGGGTGCCACCGCCCGCGTTGACCGCTCCGCGGTGTTGCCGACGAGACCGAGGCCACCTGCAGTCACCCAATCGAGACCGGGGGGCTTGGTCGTGACGTGACCGGCCGGCACGACCACGAGATCAGCTTGAGCGCTGAAGTTGCTCCACCCGAGCACCTCCTCGCCCAGCATCACAGACGTGACTCCCTCGCCCACCTCGTCGATCACGCCCGCAAACTCGGCACCCTGGCCGCTTGGAAGCGTACGATTCGGCAGCACCGAGGGGGATCGGCGAGCCTTGGCATCGAAGTTGTTGAGGCCAGCGGCCCGCACCGCGACACGCACCGTTCCGGCACTGGCATGCGGTTCATCGACCTCCACGATATCGAGCACTTCCGGGCCACCGTAGCGGTTGTACTGCACGATTCGCGACATGGCCCGAGTCTATGATCCATCGGGTGTGTCGGCACTCACTCCGCTGCTCTGAGCGGATGACGATCCTCAAATCACCCCGCACGAGGCCGTTTTTGCTCAGGAAGCGGATCGACGCGGTTAGCGGCGTGCTTCCGGAGAGTCCGGCGGGAATTAGCGGCGGGCATTAGAAGTGGGTGGACGTGCCCGCGCGGAAACCGCGATCCGGGCCCGCCGGGCACATCTGCACAATGACCGTTGCTCAACCAACAAGCCTCGCAATCCCGCTCGCTTTTTCTCGGGCCGGGTGTCGGACGCAGGCAGTGACGAGCGATCAAGCGCGTGTCGCATCGAAGCGGATGACTGGCCAGTGTCGCTAGCCCCCGCCCAACGCGGGGGGTGGAGTTGGGATGGTGGCGGTGGCTGGGCCGTTGTTGAGAGCAATGTTCAGTCCGTCAGTCTGCGCCGAAAGGATTTTCATCTGGGCGAGGTCCGCGTTGTACTCGGCTGTTTTCGCCAGGACGTCGGCGTATCGACCGTCGAGGGAGGTGCGTCGTGCCTCGAGGGCGCCCTGGACCACGTCCGCCTGGCGCTTCGACGTGAAGTCGGAGCGGGCATTGAAGCGTCGGATGTCTGCATTCAACTGGGCATAGCCGCTCGTATACGAGGCGTACTCGTCACTGATCGCGGCCCGGAGGGCATCCATCGATGCCGACAGCTCGGTGGAGCGCTTTTCTAGGTCGGTGAAGACGGCATTGGTCTTGCCCTGCAGCTGCACAAGGGCCTGGCGGTTGCCGAGCCATTTCGCGTAGTGAGCCTTGAGCTCGGGCGAGATCGAGGCGATCTCGGTGCCGATTATCGAGTGCAGTTCGTTGTCGCGTTCGCCTGGTTCGTTCTTCGCGTAGTAGTCGAGGCGCGCCTGGAACGCACGGTCTCCTTCGAGTTTCGACGCCTCCCGCTCGAGGAGGGGAACCAGCTGTTGCTGTTCGGCAGGAGAGAAGCGATCCCAGGCGGCGTGAAGCATCTCGTGCGCGGCGACGACATCCGTCAGACCGGCAAGTCGGGGTTCGGTCACCGCAAAGAGGTGGATCGACCGGTCCCGTGGCAGATAACAGCCGAGGATCCCACTGCCCTCCTGGTTGCTCGCGCAACTCGACGCGAAGATGACTGACGACTCGATGACCGGTTTGCTTGCCAAAAAAATGAAACGGCCTTCGTCGGTCAACTGGGATGACGCGATGAGGGAGGACACCGACTCAGAGGGGCGAAAGGTCCAGACCGTGTATTGGTCGACGAGGCGTTGGAAACAGAGGAAGGCGACCGCTCCCGCGGCCACGAGTATCAGTGCAAGCACAGAAGGAATCAGTCGTGCGGGTCGTGACCGTCGGCGCGGATTCGACGGCGACTCATAACCGTCTTGGTCGAACAGCGTCATGATCCCCCGATCGCCCGCTTGGCACGGCGCCTCGGCCCGGTGAATAAAAGCGTACCAGCGCTTCGCGCCGGGATCAGGGCCCTGTCGGGGAACGCGGGCCGATGAGGGCAACGTGGGCCTGTGAGAAAACGTGCGCTTCTAGTGTCCGGTGAGCGGCGCCATCAGCTTGGCAGTGAGGGATGCGCGACCGGTCAGTCGCTCTTCGGCATCTGCGATGGCCATCGCTGTCGTACCAAGATTCGCACCAATGAAACGTAGCGGCTCGGGCTCCCAGAGCGGCGAACGATGGTTCGCCCAGGGTAGACGCGAGATCAAAGTATCCCTCTGCAGGATGAGGTCGGTGAGGGTGCGCCCGGCGAGATTGGTGGTGCTCAGTCCATCGCCGACATAACCGCCCGCCGTCGCGATGCCGGAAGCAGCGTCGAAGGTCGCGCTTGCATGCCAGTCGCGCGGCACCCCTAGTGGACCACCCCAGCGATGCGTGATGGCCACGTCGCGGGCTGCGGGGAAGATGTCTGCGAGGGTCCGTGCCAGGTGGTCGAACACTTCCGGTACGTGATCGTACTCGGAGCGGATGCTGCTTCCCCAGTGGTATCGGGCGCCCCGGCCGCCGAAGGCGAAGCGATTATCTGCCGTTCGTTGGCCGTAGACGAGCAGGTGCCGAAAATCGGCGAAGGTCTGGCCGTGCTCGATGCCGATCTCCTCCCAGGTCGCGTCACTGAGCGGCTCGGTTGCAATCATGAGCGAGTAGAGCGGTAACACTCTGCGGTGGGTCTGCGGCAGGCTGGCTCCATAGCCTTCGAGAGCAATCACAATCGTCTCGGCGCGCACGACAGCATGCTCGGTGAGAACTTCCCGCGCGCGCCAGGACAGCACTTCGGTCTCTTCGTAGATCGTCACCCCGAGTCGCTCCACCACACGGGCGAGTCCGCGCACGAGCTTCGCCGGGTGCAACCGGGCGCAAGCCGGATCGAAAGTGGAGCCCAGCGCCCCGGCCGCGCCTCGAGGGCTGTGGGCGGCATCCTTCATTTCGAGATCGTCTACGCCCCAGCGGTTCGCTTCGGCGACCTCCGCGTGGGCCGCGGCCCACTGAGCCTGACCGCGCGCAAGGCTCACCGTGCCACCCCGCACGAAATCGCAGTCGATTCCTTCGGCTGCTGTGACACGACCGACCTCGTCGACGGTGTCAATCATCGCGTGCCGCATCGCTAGGGCCGCATCCCGACCATGACGGCGAGCAAGTGATGCTGTCGATGCAGGAAAAAGGGCGGAGCACCATCCGCCATTGCGTCCGGAGGCTCCGAATCCGGCGATGTGTTTCTCGAGGACCGCGATGCGCAGATTTGGCTGCGCAGAGGCGAGATAGTAGGCCGTCCAGAGGCCAGTGAGTCCGCCCCCGACGATAGCGACGTCCACCTCGAGAGGGCCGGACAGCGGTGAGCGGGGGAGCAGATCATCCGCCCCTGCATCGCCGGTGCCCGCCCTCGGCAGGGAGTCGAACCAGAAGCTCAGTGGGCGATAGTCGAACATCGTTCTTCTTCCTACGCCTCTGGCGCGGTGCCCGGATGGTCCTTGACCGGAGCTGTTGAGCCGGAGTGTCGCTGAGCGGGACTCGCTGACCCGGAATGCTGCTGAGCCGGAATGCTGTTGAGCCGGAATGCTGCTGAGCCGGTGTGCGACTCACCCGGAGTGTTCGAAATGCAAGACAGAGTGTGACCGTTGAGGCAGGAGTTCACGAAGAGCAAACTCTCGCATCAGAGGAGTCTGCATTTCGAACAGCTAATCGGGTCATGTGGCCGGATGCAGCGGACCAGCACCCGCGGACCAGCACCCGCGGACCGGCACCCGCGGACCGGACTCAGCGGACCAGACCCAGCGCACCAGCACTCAAGCGCCGGATGCCGCGGACGCCTGCGCCGGCCTGCGGCCGAGACTACAGTCGCGTCCAGGCCTCGGTGAGAACGCTCCGCAGGATTTGCTCGATCTCGTCGAATTCGGGCTGGCCGATGGTGAGCGGTGGAGCGAGCTGGATGACAGGATCGCCCCGGTCATCGGCCCGACAGTACAGCCCGGCATCGTAGAGAGCCTTGGACAGGAATCCGCGCAGCAGGCGTTCCGACTCGTCGTCGTCGAAGGTCTCTTTGGTCACCTTATCTTTCACCAGCTCGATGCCGAAGAAGTAGCCGGCTCCGCGAACATCTCCGACGATGGGCAGGTCGTTGAGCTTTTCCAGCGTGGCGCGGAAGGCCGGCGAGTTGAGCCGCACGTTGTCGTTGAGCTTCTCCTCTTCGAAGATGTCGAGGTTGGCCAGCGCGACCGCGGACGAGACCGGATGTCCTCCGAAGGTGTAGCCATGATAGAACGACGTGTTGCCGTGCTTGAACGGTTCGTAGATGCGATCGCTCACAATGGTGGCACCGATCGGCGAGTACCCGCTCGTCATGCCCTTTGCGCAGGTAATCATGTCGGGCACGTAGTCGTAGGCATCGCAGGCGAAGAACTCACCGATGCGTCCGAACGCGCAGATGACCTCATCACTCACGAGCAGCACGTCGTACTGGTCGCAGATCTCGCGCACTCGCTTGAAGTAGCCGGGGGGCGGGGGAAAGCATCCCCCGGAGTTTTGTACCGGTTCGAGGAAGACGGCGGCCACCGTCTCGGGACCTTCGAACAGGATCATCTCCTCGATGCGGTTAGCGGCCCACAGACCGAAGGTCTCGAGGTCCTCGGTGGGGGCTCCCATCTCGGCGGCGCGATAGAAATTGGTGTTCGGCACGCGGAAGCCGCCGGGGGTCACCGGCTCGAACATCTCCTTCATGGCGGGGATGCCGGTGATCGCCAGTGCGCCCTGGGAGGTGCCGTGGTAGGCGACGTTTCGCGAGATCACCTTGTGCTTGGTGGGGCGACCCTGCAGCTTCCAGTAGTACTTAGCCAGCTTGAATGCGGTCTCGACAGCCTCACCACCACCGGTAGAGAAGAACACACGGTTGAGATCACCGGGCGCGTAGCTCGCGAGGCGGTCGGCGAGCTCAATGGCGCTCGGATGTGCGTAGGACCAGAGCGGGAAGAAGGCGAGCTCTTCTGCCTGCTTGGCCGCAACTTCGGCAAGGCGACGGCGCCCGTGGCCGGCATTGACGACAAAAAGGCCGCTCAGTCCGTCGAAGTACTTTTTCCCGGTGGAATCCCAGATGTGGTGGCCCTCACCCTTGACGATCATCGGCACGCCATGGCCGTCCTCCATCACCGACTGGCGAGTGAAGTGCATCCAGAGATGGTCCTTCGCCTTCTGCTGAAGCTCAGCTTCAGTGAATTTCGAAGAACCGACCGTCTTTGCGCCCGTGAGTGTATGCGATGCTGCAGGGGAGTCGGTATGGATTGCCGTATGGGTCGCGGTATGGATAGTCGTGTCGGTCAGGTTGTCGATTGTCATTTTTCTTATCTCGTTCCCCAGTTGTAGAACTGCTTCTGAAGTCTCAAATACACGAACGTCTCGGTTGATTGCACGCCGGGGATCCCCCGGATCTCCTTGTTGAGCAGATCGATCAGGTCTTCGTCGTTCTCGCAGACAACCTCGGCAAGAATGTCGAAACTGCCGGCGGTGAGTACGACGTAGTCCACGGCTGTGATGCGGCCGAGGGCCTCCGCTACCGTGGTGGTGTCGCCGGTGACCCTGATTCCGATCATCGCCTGCCGGTAAAAGCCGAGTTGCATCGGATCGGTGACAGCCACTACTTGCATGACGCCGGAGTCGGTGAGCTTCTGCACGCGCTGCCGTACAGCAGCCTCACTGAGCCCGACCGCCTTGCCGATTTCGGCGTAGCTGCGTCGACCATCGACCTGTAGCTGCTCAATGATTGCCTTCGACACCTCATCGAGGTGCACAGGCTTGACATTCAGACTCATCCTCTGATTCTGTCAGTGCAGCGGCCTTGTTACAAGTGAATCCGCATCCTTGAGCGTATTTTGCTGCGGAATCGGTAGTCTGCGACGGTGGTGCCTGCAGCCTCTGCTCACTATGTTGGGAGAATGAGCACCCCCCAACTCCAGAACTTCATCAATGGCGATTATGTGCAGGCCACGGCAGAATCGACGTTTGACCTCATCGATCCGGTAACCGAGGAGGTTTACGGATCGTCACCGGTTTCGAGCGCAGCGGATGTCGACTCCGCCTTCACCGCGGCTGCGGTGGCGTTCAAGGAGTGGGGCGAGACCACCCCGGGTGAGCGCCAACTCGCGCTGTTTAGGATCGCCGATGCGATGGAGGCGAACGCGGAGAAGTTCGCCGACCTTGAGTCGAAAGACACCGGTAAGCCCCGCGCAACGCTCGTGACCGACGAAATTATGCTCTCGATCGACCAGATCCGCTTCTTTGCCGGGGAGGCGCGGCATCTGAGTGGGATCGCCTCCGGCGAATATCTCAAAGACCACACCTCGCAGATCCGTCGTGAGCCAATCGGCGTCATCGGGCAGGTGACGCCGTGGAACTACCCGCTCAACATGGCGGTCTGGAAGTTCGCGCCGGCCCTCGCTGCTGGCAACACCACAGTGCTCAAGCCCTCGGACACCACTCCCTCGGCAACCCTGTTCCTTGCCGAAATCGCCGCGGAGTTTCTGCCGAAGGGCGTGCTCAACGTGATCACGGGCGACCGCACCACCGGGGGAGCCATGATCACCCATCCGATTCCCCAGATGGTGTCGATCACCGGGTCGGTGCGCGCGGGTATGGAGGTAGCGAAGGCGGCTTCAGCTGATCTCAAGCGGGTTCACCTCGAGCTCGGCGGCAAGGCGCCGGCGATCGTCTTCGACGACGCGGACATTGAATCGGCGGTCGCAGGAATCACGAACGCCGGATATTTCAACGCCGGCCAGGACTGCACCGCGGCGACGCGCGTGCTCGTGCAGGCCGGCATTCACGACGAATTTGTTGCCGCCCTCGCCGCCTACGCCCGCGAGAATGCCCGCACCGGGGGGCTGGGTGATGCGGACATCTTCTTCGGACCGGTGAACAACGCCAATCAGCTCGCGCAGGTCGAGGGCTTCATCGACCGCCTGCCGGACACCGCGATCATCGAGCTCGGCGGACACCGTCAGGGCACGAGGGGATACTTTCACGAGGCCACGATTATTTCGGGCCTGAAGCAGACGGATGAAGCGGTTCAGAACGAGATCTTCGGCCCGGTCATCACCGTGCAGAAGTTCACCGACGAGGCCACGGCACTCGAGTGGGCGAATGGCGTGAACTACGGTCTGGCGTCGAGCGTTTGGACGCAGAACCACGGTCGAGCTATGCGCTTCGCCAAGCACCTCGACTTCGGCTGCGTATGGATCAACACCCACATCCCGATCGTGGCGGAGATGCCGCACGGTGGTTTTAAGCATTCGGGCTATGGCAAGGATCTGTCGAGCTACGGTTTCGAGGACTACACGCGCATCAAGCACGTCATGAGCTATTTCGGGCGCTGACCCTCTTAGGTGGACTGCACCCCACCCCCTCTCCGGCGACAGAATGGTAGGCATGCACCCGGACGACGCCGACTTCACGGTCGTTCGGCCGCGCCCGAAGATAGTCCCGTCGCAAACGGGGGATCTCGAGGCGGACACACTCGTGCCGCCGCTGGCTCGTCGGGAACCCGAAATCCCTGTGGGGCTCCCAGCCCTCGTGGAGCCACCAGCCCTCGTGGAGCCACCAGCCCTCGTGGAGCAACGCCGAGGGTTTCCGGTCGTGGTCGAGCAACCGGTCTCGCCGCGAGTGGGACTTCCGATCGATCCCGATGGGTTGACTGTGCTCTGGTATCGCATCCGGATCAATCGGCACGAACCAATTCCTCTCAATATCCCTGCGCTGATCGGCCGTCAACCCGTTTGCCCGCGCATCGCGATCGGAGGAGTGCCGCGTCTAGTACGGGTGCCGTCTCCCCGTTGTGAGGTGTCGAGCACGCACGTCGAGTTGCGGCAGCACGGAGCATCCGTCGTCGTCACTGACCTGAGATCCACCAACGGCACCATCGTTTCGATCCCCGGATCCTCGTCCCAAAAACTGCGTCAGGGCGAGTCGCTCGTTGTGTCAGCGGGCACAGTGGTGGATATTGGGGACGGTAACACTGTTGAGATCCTTCCCATCCAACGCCTGGTTTGACGAGCCGACCTCGCCAATGACTCTCGAAAGGCTTCCGTGACCGAGATCGGTGAGAGCGTCGCGCGGTTCCGAGTGAACATTCCGGAACTCCCGAAAGCCCGGCTTGTGCTTGCGTGGGGAGCGGCCACCGACACGGGGCGTCGCCGGGCTCACAATGAGGACAGTTTTCTCGCACGGTCGCCGATCTTTGCCGTCGCAGATGGCATGGGTGGGCATTCCGCCGGCGATATTGCGAGTGCGGCAGTCGTTGACCGGTTGGCTGAGGCGGTAACCGATTTTTTCACCGATGCCGACACGATCGAGCGAGGGCTGCAAGCCGCCACCGTCGACATCGGTATGGTGGCCGACGAGAAGGAGTTGGGGGTCGGTACCACTGTTACCGGAGCCGCGCTTTCGCTGCAGGGCGACGAGGCATTTTGGACGGTCTTCAACGTCGGCGATTCACGCGTCTACCTTTTCGAGCGCGAGACACTCGTGCAGGTGACCGTAGACCATTCGGTCGTGCAGGAATTGGTCGATGCCGGAGCGATCCGCCCCGAAGACGCCGAATTGCATCCCGACAGCAATGTGATCACCCGAGCCGTCGGCTTCAATATCGAGGCGGTACCCGATTACTGGGTCGTGCCCGTGCGGGAGGGACTTCGGCTGCTGGTGTGCTCTGATGGCCTCACCAAGGAACTGGATGTCGAGGCTATCCGCCAGATCCTCGCCGCCGGTCACGCCGCCGAAGAGACCGCCTGCGCTCTCGTCGCGGCAGCGCTCGAGAGCGGCGGGCGAGACAACATCACCACCATCGTCATCGACGTGCTCGAGACCTTCGGTCTCGGTGAGTTTGAGAACACCATCCCCCGCACCTCGTCCACTCCGAGACTGTAGGCCTGGCCCCCAAAAGGGGGCCAAAACACTCCTTTGATCAGGAGATTCTTTAATTGGCCCCAAACAAGGCGTGATTACAATGGAGGGTCTGGATCCCCGGGCCCACTGCATGGACCGGTCTCAAGCCGGTGTTGCCGAAGGAGGAGAGATGGCACGAAGATTGCCCTCCCAGCCTCCCGTGCTGCCCGGATTCTCGACGATCCATGTGCTCGGTTCCGGGGGTTTTGCCGACGTATTTCTCTATGAGCAAAATATGCCGCGTCGCCAGGTCGCCGTCAAGGTGATGCTGAGCGAGGTGGTCAACGACCAGGTCCGACAGATGTTCCAGGCCGAGGCGAACCTCATGGCTCAGCTCAGCTCGCATCCCTCGATCCTCACCGTCTATCAGGCGAGCGTGTCTTCCGACGGTCGTCCCTACCTCGTCATGGAACTCTGTTCTTCTTCGCTGAGCGAACGCTATCGCCGCGAGCGGATTCCGGTACCGGAAGTGTTACGTATCGCCGTAAAAATTGGCAGCGCAATCGAAACCGCTCACCGCGCGCGCATCCTGCATCGCGACATCAAGCCGTCGAACATCCTGCTGACTGCCTACGGGCATCCGGTGCTCTCGGACTTCGGTATTGCATCCACACTGAGCGAGGCGGACACCCACGAGTCGGTCGGCCTCTCAATTCCGTGGTCAGCGCCGGAGGTGCTGATGGATGAGACGTCCGGAAGTATCGCCTCAGAAGTCTGGTCGTTCGCAGCCACCGTGTACTCATTACTCGCCGGCCGATCGCCGTTCGAGATCCCCGGGGAGTCGAACAAGTCCGCCGACCTCATCTCACGCATCAACCGTGCACGGCCCCAGCTGATCGGGCGCTCTGACGTGCCGCCGAGTCTCGAACGGGTGCTCGCCCAGGCGATGTCCCGCAAGCCGGAAAACCGGCCGGCGAGCGTGCTTGAGTTGGTGCGCGAACTGCAGTCGATCGAGACCGAACTGGGGGTACCGCAGACGCCAATCGAGGTCGCGATGGACGACTGGGCGCTCGCGACCGTCTCAGACCTCGAGGATCGCACGCGGGTGCGCGGCGTCGGAGGAGTTGTCGCCACCGCCCGAGGTCGCCGCCGCCGTTCTCCCAGCGTTCCCTACGCGCCTGTCGGAACCATGATGTGGCAGACAGGCGGGGACAACAACACTCGCGAGAAGGGCCGCAGCAGTCGCCAGAAGGGCCATAACAGTCGCCAGAAGGGCCAGAGCACTGGAACGCGCCCGGCAGAGCGCGGGCGAGGGATGCGCGTTCTGGCCTGGGGGCTGATCGTGAGTGCGGTGCTCGTGATCGCGCTCGGAGCGACCGCAACTTTTGTGCTCATCCGCGCCAATTCTGACCGAATCCCCCTCGTGACGAACATCGTCGCCACGGAGGGCTCAGGCGCGATCAAGTTCAGCTGGTCGGATCCTGGGCTGACGGTCGATGACTCTTACCAGGTGACCACGGGCGACGGTCGATCGGCATTGCAGACCTCGTCCGACTATTTTGCGCAAGACGCCAAGGCAGGAGATCGGGTCTGCATCACGGTCGCGGTCAACCGGCAAGGCAAGACGGGACCCACAAGCGCGGAGAAATGCGTTGATTTTCGGGGATGACGAGACGTAGATGACTCTGAGACAGTGGTTTTCCCGCCATCGCTCCCTCGTCGCCACCGCGACGAGCGGGTCAGTGATCGCGGCTCTGGTCGCCACCGTCGCGATCGTGTCGACCGGATACACAGCGCAGCGGCTCGATCTGAACGACGGCTCAGTGTGGGTGGCCAACGGTGCCCGTCAGGTAATCGGTCGGGCCAATACGCAGGTGCTCGCTCTGAACACGGTCGTCACTTCCAGCGGCACGGACATCCAGACGATTCAGCGCGGTGCGACAGTACTGCTGTTCGATCGCACCGACAATAAAGTAGATATCGTCGATCCAGCCACCTCCAAGGTGATCGACAGCGTGCCGCTACCGCCCCAGATTCCGCAGCTCTTCCTCGCCGGCGACAATGTCGTGATAGCCGCCGGAGGCACCGGCCAGGTGTGGATAGTACCGCTCGCCCAGTTACCCACCTTCGATGCGCAGTCGCCGGCCACCCTCGATCTTGGGGCGAATGCGGTCACGAGTGTGACCCCGGATGGCATGCTGTTCGGCTATTCCGCCGATACCCGCCAGGTCTACCGGGTGGATGCAGCGCACTCCGACGTCGTAGCCGAATCAGCGCGCGCGCGATTCGGTGGTTCCCGGCGGGATGTCTCGGTGACCTCGGTCGGCGGCCACTGGGTGCTCTTCGACTCGGTGAGCCGCACTATCCTCACGGAGAACGGCACCGTCGATCTCTCCGGTCTGATCCCTCCAGCTGACGACGCGGTGCTGCAGCAGGCGTCCACTTTGGGCGACTCAGTGCTCATGGCAACGGCTACCGGGCTCCTTCAGGTGCCACTGGGCGGCGGCAGCCCGGTGCAGCTTGTCACAGGCCGAGCGGGTGTCCCGGCAGCCCCGCGTGTGATGGGCGAGTGCGTGTTCGCGGCGTGGTCGATCGGTTCGGCCTGGCGGCAGTGTGCCGGCGAGGCTGCGACGACCATGTCCCTCGACTCGGTGCCAGTATCCGCTTCCGGGTTAACTTTCGTCTCGAACGTTGACCGACTCGTGCTGAGCGATCCCCGGGGTGGCGGAGTCTGGGCGGTGCAGCAGCGCGGCGAGCTTATCGACAACTGGGCTGATCTGGTTACCGTGCGCCAGGCCAAGCAACAGGTCGAGCAGAACAGCGAAGACACTCCACCCGACCTCAAGAAGACCCAAGTGCCGCCGGTCGCCGTAGACGACTCGTTCGGGGCGCGACCCGGTCGTACCAGCGTGCTCCCGGTTCTTCTCAACGACTACGATCCAAACGGCGATGTGCTGGTGGTCACGGATGTGACGGCGATCGACCCGTTGATCGGTCGTATCGACATCCTCAATGAGGGCCAGCAATTGCAGGTGACCCTCACACCGTCGGCAAGCGGAAAAGTAGCGTTCGGCTACTCGATTAGCGACGGACGCGGAGGAACTGCTGCCGCCACAGTGACGGTGACGGTGCGACTACCGTCGGAGAATTCTCCGCCGTTGCAGGTGCGGAAATCCAATGCCCTGGTCTATTCGGGTGGAAGGGTGACCCAAAACGTGCTCGGCGACTGGGTGGACCCCGATGGCGATCCGTTCTATCTCACCTCGGCTATCACCACGGCACCGGCCACGGTAACTTACAAACCGGAGGGAACCGTTGTTTTCACCGCCGGTGGATCCATGACCGGCCTGCAATCGGTCGCCCTCGTCGTGTCTGATGGCAAGGCGAGCGGAACCGGGGGACTCTCCGTCACGGTCAAGGCGGTGGGATCGGTGCAGATCATCCCCGATCCCTACGCAAAGCTGACCTATGCGGGCCAAGAGATCACGCTCGCTCCTCTTGAGCATGTCCGGGGAGGTTCGAGAACGCTTCGACTCGCCAGTGTGCCCGCAAAGAGCGGCGTCACCATTACCCCGAGTCTCGAGGCAGGCACCTTCCGTTTCCTGAGTGACCAGGTGGGCACGCATTACATCGACTACGTCGTCAACGATGGAGATCAGACGGCCAATGGGGTCGTGCGCATCGATGTCGCCGCCCCGCCGGACCCTAACACCAAGCCGATCACGATTCCGAAGAATATTTTCGTGCACTCCCTGAGTACGCAGACTGTCGATGTGGCGTCCACCGACCGTGATCCGGCTGGCGCGGTGCTGCTCGTGACCAGTGTCTACAACCTCACCCCCACCTCTGGCGTGACGGCTCAGGTGATCGACCAGCGGTCGATTCGAGTCACACTCACCGCCCCACTCCAGTCGGGTCCCGTCACTTTCAACTACCGCATCACCAACGGGCTTGCCGAAGCTGAGGGCGTCGTCAACGTCGTGGAGATCCCGCGACCGAGTCGCCTTCAGCCGCCGATCGCCAACGATGACAGCGTGACGGTGCGCGTTGGTGATGCGATCGATATTCCGGTTCTCAACAACGACGTGCAACCGGACGGGGAGGAGCTCACGCTCAACCCGCTTCTCTCCACGCCGCTCGGAGGCAATTCCGGACTGTTGTTCGCGTCGGGCACCGTGCTGCGATACCTTGCGCCACAGAAGACTGGTGATTTCACCGCGGTCTACGAGATCTCCGACCCCTATGGCCAAGTCGCTCAGGCGCAAGTGAAGATCTCGGTGCGCGAGGCGGTGGTTGCCACCAATAACCCGCCGGTGCCCCAACTGGTAACCGCGCGAGTGCTCGCGGGCGAGTCGGTGCGGATTCCGATCCCGCTTACCGGAATCGACCCGGACGGGGACTCCGTGCAGTTGCTTGGGCAGGCGACGAACCCCACCAAGGGTTCGGTCTCCGTGGTCGGAACCGACTATGTCGACTATCTAGCTGGCGACTACTCGGCGGGCACGGATTCCTTCACTTATACCGTTATCGACGCTCTCGGCGCACGGGCAACGGGAATCGTGCGAGTGGGAATCAGCCCGAAGCTGCAGGGAGCTCGGAATCCCATCGCGGTCTCTGACGAGGTGCGCATCCGGCCGGGAGGCACGGTCGCGGTGCAACCGCTACTCAACGACTCCAATCCGGATGGTGGCCCCCTCACCATCACGAAGGTCGAACCGAACACGAAAAACACGGTCGCCCGCATCGAGGGCGACATTGTCAAGGTGACTCCACCAAGCAAGCCCGGGATCTACGGCCTCGTCTACACGATCGAAAACGCCTTTGGTGGGGCGAGTTCCGCCTTTATCACCGTTGTCGTGAGCACGGATGCGCCGCGAGCCTTCCCGGTGGTACGCGACACCGTTCTCTCCCTCTCGGATGTACTCGGACGCGAGTCACTCGATGTGAACGTGCTGAAGAACGTCTTTTTCGCCGATGCCAACGTCTCGACCCTTGCGGTATCGGTGCTGCCCGGGTATTCCACCGAAACCCGGGTGACCGCGAACAAACGAATCCACGTCACGGTGCAGAACAAGAGCCAAATCATCCCCTTCGCCGTCGCGCATCCGGATGACCCGAGTGTTGTTTCCTACGCTTTCGTCCGGGTTCCGGGGCTGAACGACGCCCTTCCGCAGCTCAACCGCAAGGCGATCCCGCTCACGGTGGTGAGTGAATCGACCCTTTCGATCGATCTCAACGCTTACGTGCTCGCGGTGGGGGACAAGCAGGTGCGTATCACCGACTCGACCAGCGTGCAGGCAACTCACTCCGACGGCTCCGGCCTGGTACTCAACGACCACACCCTGCGGTTCACCTCGGCCGATAAGTACTTCGGGCCCGCGTCGATCTCGTTCGAAGTGACCGACGGTACCTCCGCGACCGATCCGAATGGCCGCAAGGCCACGCTCGTGCTGCCCATCAAGGTGACCCCACGCCAGAACCAGCCGCCGGCCTTCATCGGCGGCGTCATCGACTTCGAGCCTGGGATGTCAAAAGAACTCGATCTGCTCAAGCTCACAAACTATCCATATCCGAATGATCTTGCCCAGCTCTCATACTCCGTACTCAGCCCATTGCCTCAGGGTTTCACCTATACGAAAACCGGGCAGAAGCTCGTGCTTCGCGCCGACGAGGGGGCAGTAAAGGGAGCATCTACCGCTATCGTTCTCGCAGTCTCTGACAACACGGGCGCCGGCCAGCAGGGTCAAATCGAACTGAACATCGTGGCGTCGAGCCGCCCAGTCGCAGTTCCGGCGCCGGATTCCATTCTTGCGCCGCGCGGCCAGACCACGACCGTGGATGTACTCGCCAACGACGAGGCCACCAACCCGTTCCCGGGCAAACCACTCAGAGTGCTCGCCATCCGTGGGCTTGACGGCAATTCTGTGCCGAGTGGGCTCACCATCACACCGAGCACAGACAACCAACGGGTGACGGTTACCGCGTCGTCTTCTGCCCAGCCGGTGAACACCACCCTGCAATACGAAGTCGCCGACGCGACGGGAGATCCCAACCGTTACGTCTGGGGGTCCATCACGGTCTCGGTGCAGGATAAACCGGACCCGGTGACTTCTCTCAATGTGTCTTCATTCGGCGATCGTGTTCTGACATTGCGCTGGAGCCCGGGACTGTCGAACAACTCCCCGATCAGCCGCTTCGACGTGATCACGACCTCCGCCGGAGGGACGGTGCTGTCGACGACCGCCTGTGCGGTGGCCGTCTGTGACATCACTACTGCCGGCAATGGCCCCGTTAACGGAGTTCGGCTCACGGTCAAGGCGATCAACGGGATCGGATCCTCGGATGCAGCCGACCTTGGTAGCACGGTCTGGTCGGACATCATCCCACCGGTCGCCACTGGCCTTATCGCGGCTCCGCTCGATGGAGGCCTCCGAATCAGCTGGAACGCGGTAACGACTCCGTCCGGCGGCAGCGCCGTGAATAACTACCGCTTGGGGGTCGGCGGTACAACAACGGACGTAGATCCCTCGGTCTGCAGTGCAGGAACGTGTTCGACCGAAGTCTTCGGCCTGACGAACGGCCAGAACGTGTCTATCTCCCTGAGCGCACGTAACTCGGCGCTCGCGGCGTTGGCGACCTGGAACTCTACAAGCACAAGTGGCACTCCGGCCGGGCTCCCGTTGTCGGTGTCGTCACCAACGGCGACCGCTGCCGACAGCTCGATCGTGATGGCCTGGGCGGGCGCGTTCTCTGACAACGGCCGGCAGATCACCGGTTATCGTGCGATCGCCTATACCAAGACGCGACCGACCTGTGCCGCGCCTGGCCCGTCCGGGTCGAGCTTGCAGTCCGTCGGTACCTCGACGACGGCCACTTTCGTCGGACTCTCGACCGAGTCGAGCTATTCCCTTATCGTGTTGGCAGACAACAGCATCGGGTGTACCTCGAGCCCTGTCGTATCCGCCCAGACAAGTCCGGGGGTAATCACCAAAGCCTCCTTCAGCGGACCGAACAAGAACGGCAACGCCAACGATTTCACGCTGGTCGGTGCCTCGATCGGGTCGCCGCTATCGAGCGACTACAGCTTTTTCTACCGGCTCCGGGGAACCGGTGTTGACAGCTCACAGTCGGTCAGCGCTGTGCCACTGGGTAGCTTCCTCACGGCGAACGGCACTCAATACGGACAGGATGTGTCGGTCGAACTGCGTGCCTGTCGCTCCTATGCTGGATCCGGCGTCATCTGCCAATCGAGCTGGTCTGCCGCGTTCCCCCTCGGGACACCCGTAGATCCCCAGATTGGACCGGTCACCTTCACGCCGCTGAGTGTCCCGGCCAATCCGGCTGATCCGAGTGGCACATTTACGTGGCCGCGCTGGACCTCGGCGATCTACCCCGAAGTCCAGTATTCCTGCGGAAGCGGGTTGAGAGAGACGCCTCTTCCCGCGGATACCAGCCAGGGCGGTACATGTCTCGCGGTTGTGACGCCCGGGCAGGAGCCGCTGCTCACCATCATCGTCAATTCGGGCGGCAGTGCTTACACAATCCGGTACGACATCAACGGTAATGTCCGATAACGTGCGGAGATCCCCGCTGAACCGAGAGGCATCCGAATGACGATGACACCCGAGCAAGCCGCGTGGTTCTCCGGCATCTTCAATCGCCTGGTGGCGAATGTCGACCAGGTGCTTCTCGGAAAGACCTTCGTCATCAAGCTGTCATTCACAGCCCTTCTGAGCGAGGGGCACCTGCTCCTTGAGGACTTCCCCGGAACGGGAAAGACGTCTCTCGCGCGCGCCATTGCGCAGAGTGTGAAGGGCTCGACCAGCCGCATTCAATTCACCCCCGATTTGCTTCCCGGGGACATCACCGGCGTAAGCATCTATGACCAGGGAGTGGGAGCATTCGAGTTCCACCGTGGCCCGATCTTCGCCAATATCGTGCTCGCGGATGAGATCAACCGAGCGAGCCCCAAGACCCAGGCGGCACTTCTCGAGGTGATGGAGGAGGGTCGGGTCACTGTCGACGGGACATCCCACGATGTAGGCGCGCCATTCATGGTGATTGCCACTCAGAACCCCATCGAGCAGGCCGGAACCTATCGGCTGCCGGAAGCCCAGTTGGACCGCTTCATCATGAAGGCCTCCATCGGTTACCCCGACCACGCTTCGACCGTACGAATCCTGGAAGGATCCGGCGTGAAGGCACACGACACCATACTGCCCCCGATAGCCACCGACGAAGTGATCGTGGAAATGGGCGCTCTCGCCCGAACAGTGCATGTGGACGCCACAATCAACGACTATGTCTCGCGCCTGGTCGAGGCGACGCGCTCGGCGACCGAAGTGCGCCTCGGAGCGAGCGTGCGCGGCGCTCTCGCCCTGATCCGCACGTCCAAGACGCTTGCGGCCTCGAATGGTCGGCACTACGTGATTCCGGACGATGTGAAGGCTCTGGCCGAGCCGGTGCTCGCCCACCGGCTCGTGCTCGATCCCGAGGCAGAATTCGACGGGGTCACCGCGACGAGCATCGTAAGCCAACTGCTCATCGAGACGCCGCCCCCGAGTGACCGGCAAGCGGTGTGAGCAACCGGGGGGAGTCGGCGCGTCAGACCTCGAGCGCACGAGCGGTACGGGGGCAATCTGGCCACACATCGAGGGCATCGATGTCTTCCGCGCGCTTCGATTCGGTGAACAGCACTGCCACGGTCGGCCTCACCAACGCTCGCAGTCGCATTGTCGGCGATCGCACCGGCTTTCTCGCCGATGCGATTGTCGCTCTGGTGCGACTCTTCCGTGCCATCGGCGGTGTTTTCGCCGCATGGTTTGGACGCGTCTCTGCCGTCGTAACCCCGCTGGGGTGGTCGATGCTGTTCTTGGTGCCCGCTGCCTTCGTTTTCGGATACGGACTCGGCTGGGTGGAACTTGTGGCGGTGGCTTTTGCCGGCACTGTTCTCATCATCGTCGCGGCGATCTGCCTGGTCGGTCGCAACGCGTTCACGATAGAGCTCTCCGTTCCGCACAGCCGGGTCGTGGTCGGCGAACGCGCCACCGGACTCATCATGGTGACCAACCCGACCCGCCACCGACTCATCAGCGTCAAGGTCGAGGTTCCGGTCGGCCGCGGCCTCGCCGAGATCGCTATGCCAGGGCTTACTCGCGGCGCCTCCTTTCGCCATGAATTCGTTGTGCCGACGACCCGTCGCGGTGTGCTCTCGATCGGTCCCGTTCGTACGGTGCGCGCCGACCCGGTGGGGCTGGTACGCCGGGAACTGGTCTGGACCGATGCCCAAGAACTATTCGTTCATCCGCGCACCATCGGTATTCCCTCTACGAGTACCGGATTCGTGCGTGATCTCGAGGGTAATCCGACGAAAGACCTGTCGAACAGTGACGTATCGTTCCACGCTTTGCGCGAGTACGTACCTGGTGACGAGCGCCGCTATATCCACTGGAAGAGTACGGCGAAGACCGGCAGGTACATGGTTCGCCAGTTCGAAGAGACCCGTCGAAGTCACCTCGTCATCGCCCTGAGCCTCGCCACGGCCAACTATGCCACCGAGGAGGAGTTCGAGATGGCGGTGAGTGTGGCTGGGTCGCTCGGGTCGCGCGCGATTCGGGATGCGCGCAACGTGGCCGTCGTCGTGAGTGAAAAGACCCCCGAATTCGCCAAGCGCAAGGTGCTTGCCGTACGACACCTCAACACCCTCACGCGCACCCGCCTGCTCGATGACCTCGCTGTCGTCGAACTTTCCGAATCGGCTCTTGGCATCATGGATGTCGCGCGCGTTGCGGCCGACGAGGTAGCCGGAATCTCCGTGGCCTTCCTTGTCTGCGGATCTCTTGCTACCCCCACCGAACTGCGAGCAGCCTCGACCAAGTTTCCGCCCGGGGTGGAAGTGGTCGCAATCGTGTGTGACCCCGAGACGATCCCGGGGCTTCGACGGGTCGCCGGACTCAGCGTGCTGACTATCGGCTATCTCGAAGATCTTCAGAAGTCCCTGGCGAGAGCAGCGGCCGCGTGAGCACCGGTTCCGACAGCATCCGCCGGATCGACAGCAAGCGCCGGTCCAAGGTCGAAACACGCCGTACGGGCAAGCGTCGAAAGGGCAGTCGCGAGCGTCTCGCGGCCGGATTCTCCGCGATGACAATTTTCATGCTCTGGCTGACCACTCTTATCGCGGCAACAGCGCTCTGGCCTATCTACCAATCGATTCAACTTGTTGTTCTCGTGGGAGCAAGCGTGCTCTTCGGGACTGTGATCGCCGTCTCCGGGGCGCTGTTTCGCTGGTCGACGCTCACGCTGACAGCGGTGACGGTCAGCGTGTACCTGCTCATCGGGGTCCCTCTCGCCATCCCCGATCGTGCGCTCTATGGAATTATTCCGACGATTCAGGGCGAGGTCGATCTCTTGCGGGCCACCGCCCTTGCCTGGAAACAGTTGCTTACCATTACCCTCCCGGTCGGTTCCTATCAGTCGCTCCTCGTGCCCGCGTTCATCCTCGTGCTGAGCGCTACAGTGGTGGGTCTCTCGGTGGGACTTCGCGCGAGGTGGGGCGAGCTCGGTGTTCTCGCGCCAATCACCCTCTTCATTACGGCGATCGTATTCGGCTCCGCCAAGGCGACATGGCCACTAGAGCTTTCGCTCGGGCTGCTCGCGACGTCGCTCGGCTGGCTGGTCTGGCGCCGGTGGTTCCGGCGTCGGTCGTCCATCCGACTTCTCGCCGCACAGGCACTCGACAGCGAAGGACGCCCGCTTGAGACAGTGGGCGACAACAACTTTGCAGGGTTTCGCACCTTCATGGGTGCGGGCGTGATCGTCGTGCTTGCTGCCGGGAGTGCTGTCGCTGCGACTCTGTCCCTGCCGCCGACTGTGCAGCGCAGTGTGCTGCGCACGGCCGTTGAACAGCCCTTCGATCCGCGAGTCTTTGCGAGCCCGCTCAGCGGCTTCCGGCACTATGAGCAGACGATCGAGGCGAACTCGGCCATGCTCACGGTGACAGGCCTGCCGATCGGCGGTCGCATCCGCATTGCCACTCTCGACACTTACGACGGAATCGTCTACTCGGTGGGCTCTTCGCAGGTGTCGAGCCAATCCGGATCGTTCACGCGCGTTCCCTCTCGCTTCGATCAGTCCGGCACCGAAGGTTCGCCGGTGACGATACGGATCACGGTCGACGGCTACTCCGGTATCTGGCTGCCGACCGTCGGCAAGTTCGAGAACGTTTCCTTCTCCGGAGCGGATGCCTCGGAGCTTCGAGACTCATTCTTTTACAACAACACCAGCGGTACTGCGGCTGTCGTGAAGTCCCTGAAGCCGGGGGACAGCTTCTCTCTGTCGGCGATCGATCCGCGACAGCCTTCGGCCGACCAGGTCGCGATGTTGCGGCCAGGCACTGCCGAGGTCCCGCGGACCGCCGAGCTTCCCGATCAGCTGTCTTCCACCCTCGACGAATGGACGCGGGGGCAGTCAACGGCCGGGGCGCGGCTGGCGGCGATGGTCTCGGCGATTAAACGGACCGGCTTCATCAGTCATGGGGTGGATCCGGAGAAGCCGCCGAGCCGGTCCGGTCATGCTGCCGACCGCATCACCCAACTTCTCACCGACCAGCGCATGATCGGTGACCAGGAGCAGTACGCCGTGACTGCCGCACTGATGGCTCGCCAGCTGGGCTTCCCCGCCAGGGTAGTCTTCGGATTTGTGCCCGAAGTCAATACCCAGGGCCCCACAGAGGTGCTCGGCAGGGATATCTCCGCCTGGATCGAGGTCGATACGGCCCGGTACGGCTGGGTCACAATCGATCCGACACCACCGGTGCGTGACATCCCCCAGGAGCTTCCGAAAGATCCAACCACGATTGCACGGCCGCAGTCCCCGGTGCAGCCTCCCATCGAAGATCCCACGCGGCCCGCAATTCAGCTCCCACCAGACAGCACCCAGGACCCGCCGCCGACCGAGAATCTGCTGATGCTCGTGCTTCTCGCCGTGCTCCAGGTGTTGGGTTGGGTTCTACTCGGTGTGGCGGTCGTCCTCGCGCCATTTATCGTGATCGTTGCGGCCAAGGTGCGAAGACGAATGCTGAGGCTCCGAGCACCGACTGCCATCCAGCGGATCAGGGGCGGCTGGCAGGAGTTTGAAGACGCGGTGGTGGACCACGGATTCGACCCACCGATGTCCCTCACCCGCACCGAGGTCGCAGCGTCCGTGGGTGGCCTGCAGTCGCTCGTTCTCGCGGCGGTCGTCGATCGAGCGGTCTTTTCACCAGGGAAGCCGCGTGATGACGAGGCGGATCAGGTCTGGCGCGCGGTCACCGACCTCCGCGAGTCGATGAACGACAGTCGTACCCGCTGGCAGCGCATCCGGTCGGCGATCTCGCTGCGATCACTCGGTGGATATAGTGTCAAGAGACTCTTCCGGCGTTAGTCGAATGGGTGCAATGGAGGAGGATCGGCGAGAAATGACGTGCACGTACTGCGAGACCGAACTGCCCCCCGGCGCGATTTTCTGCGGGGAATGTGGTCGCGCAGTCACCGGCTCGCCGACGATTTCCATCGGGCTGGCACCTGCGCCTTCTCCGTCAATCGAGCATCGACAGAAGGTCGGCTCCGCACAGTCTCCGCTGCGGCCGACGGTTCCGCATCCGGTTCCCCCGCTTGTCATCCCCAGGTCTGATGGGGCCGCGACCGTCGTCTGTGAACAGTGTGGGTTTCCCATGTCAGAAGATGATATTTTCTGCGGCGAGTGCGGTTTCGTCTCCCGCGCCGCAAGCGAGGACTTCGGCCGTTCCCGTGATACTGCGATCATCCAGTTGTCTCCTCCGCGCGTGCCGACAGGGCGACCGCAGAGCGCACCCCTCGTGGATCGGCTGCCTGATTTCCCCGCTGCGGAGCAGTCAGAAGCTTCCTCGGTCATTGAAGTGCCCCCGGTGTCGCCGGGCGCGCCGCCGGTTCAGCCCGCGGATCTTGTGCTGCCGCCGGCGCCCTCGTCGGCCGGGTCAACCCTGCAATCCAGCACGAATACTGCGCTGCCGTTCGACGATTCCGTCGATCTCGAGGCCACTCGCATTTCGCGCCCAGGACGCGCGGGCGAACGATTCGTGTTGCAATTCAGCACCGGTGAGAGCTTCACCGTCTACGGCAGCGGGCTCATTGGGCGAAATCCGCGATCTGAGCCGGGAGAAAACTTCGATCAGCTTGTTCGATTGCTCGATCCGAGCCGATCGGTCTCCAAGGTGCACCTTCAGTTCGGCCAGGAATCCGGTCGATTCTGGATCATGGATCGTTTTTCCGGCAACGGTACGATTGTGCGCGAACCTGAGTCCGAACCGGTGCGATGCCAGCCTGAGAAGCGATTTCGTATCGGCCGCGGTACCCGCGTCGACATCGGGGAGCAGTTCTTCATTGTGAGTTGAGTCGCTCTACTCCTCGAATGATGGGGTGACCGACCACCTGTCCCGAGATTGCGCGGGAGGGATCGATGAATGCAGACCGCACTGATTTTGTTGCCTAATGCCAGGCTCATCCACTCGAGAGACGCTCCCGCTTCCGTTCTTGCCCCCATCTCCTCACGCGCCGCCCGCCGCGGCTCCGTCGGGGCGCCCGTACCCGATCGCATTTCCGCGAGTACCCGAGGTCGCGCGTCCTCACAGCTTTCCGGTCATCGCGGTACTTGCACCGGTGATCGGGTCCCTGCTGATCTGGGCACTAACCCGATCGCCATTCGCGCTCGTCTTCGCCCTCCTCGGACCGCTCATCGCCATCGCCAGCGTGGCCGACGCCCGCATCCAGTCCCGGCGAATGGCACGCCGAGAGTCCGTCCGATTCGACCGCGACATCGCGGCGACACGAGTCGCAATCGGGCGATTCCATTCGAGAGAGCGCGAGAGCCTGCTTCGCGCCGCACCGGGAGCTGTCGGTCTCACCGCGCGATCGATCCACGACCCCGAGCGGTGGCGTAGTCCCGCAGTAACGGGCGTACCGGTGCGCCTGGGGATCGGTCGCGCGCCGAGCGCGGCTCAACTTGATGGTCGCTCGACCGCTCAGGGAGAAACGGATGATCTGATTCGCGACGAGTTGGAGCGGCTGCTCGATACTGCTTCGATGATCGATGGCGTGCCGATAGTGATGGATGCTCGGCTGGGCCTCGGACTGTGTGGACCGAGCGCTCTCGCGGAGGCCGTTGCCCGCGGTATTCTGATGCAGCTCGGCGACCGTTTGCCACCGAGAACGACGACCTTTTGTGCTGGGGGAGCGGCAGCGCATCGCTGGGTGGAGAATCTACCGCACCGATCCATTGAGACATCGCCCGGATGCCGGAGTGCCGCGGTCAATTGGACCTCCGACGGGGAAACCGGAGTCGTCGCTGTAGCTTTGCGCCTGGAAGACCTGCCGGTCGAATGCCGGGTGGTCGTGGAAGTGGGTGCCGGGCGCACCGCACGGATTATCCGCTGTCCCGAGGGAACCTCGCTCCCTCCCTTTCCGCTGCTGATCTTGACTGAATTTGTCTCCGCCGAGCAGTCACGGGAATTAGGGCGGTTTCTCGGGGAATCGGCCACAATCCTGGGGCAGAATGTTTCTGATTATGAGCAGGTGGGGGAGCAGGACTTCCACTCTCTTCCGCTGCCAGATATAGCGTCAGCGATCCCGGGGTCACTCGCCTGTATTTTTGCTCGGTCGAATGACGACGGCGCAGGAGTGGTGGTCGACCTCGTGGCGCACGGGCCCCATGCCGTCGTCGGGGGCACGACGGGCAGCGGCAAGAGTGAGCTGCTCGTGAGCTGGGTGCTCGCGATTGCGCGCATGCACCCTCCATCGGCGGTGAATTTTCTGCTCGTGGACTTCAAGGGCGGTGCCTCGTTCGCTTCCATCCGTGCCCTTCCCCATGTGGTCGGGATTGTGACCGACCTCGACGAACGAACCGCTCACCGAGCGATGCTCAGCTTGCGGGCTGAGCTTCGCTTTCGGGAGAGGCTGCTCGCCATGATCGGTGCCCGGTCAATTGACGACCCCAGTGTCGACCTCCCACGCCTCGTCATCGTCGTGGACGAGTTCGCCGCCATGGCTGCGGATTACCCGCAGCTGCACGAACTGTTCGCCGACCTTGCGGCGCGGGGTAGATCACTCGGACTCCACCTTGTTCTGTGCACGCAGCGACCAGCCGGGGCAATCCGGGACGCGGTGCTCGCCAATGCGACTCTTCGACTGTCGCTGCGGGTCAACAATCGTGCCGACAGCGTCGCGGTGCTCGGCACGCCGCAGGCCGCAGAATTGTCCGGCGATAAACCCGGCCGGGCCTTGATCTCGATCGGCGGTGATGCGGCGCAACTGGTGCGGGTGATGCGTGCAACCGATGATGACGTGCGACTCGTGATAGAGCGGTACCCGCTCGCGACGCGAGAAATTCGCCGCCCCTGGTGCGATGATCTCGCGCCGGTGGTGCTGCTGTCGACGCTTGAGCGAACCGGAAGCGGTATTCCCTTTGCCCGTGTCGACCTGCCGGAGGAACAGCGCCAGGAGACGGCCAGTTACGAACCATCTCAGCGGGGCAGCCTGCTCGTTATCGGAGCTCAGGGCTCGGGCAAGAGTGAGTTGTTCGCCACCCTGGCCGCGGCATCCGACGTTGTCAGGCTTCCCACGGCACCCGATGAGGCCTGGGACACAGTCGAGATCGCGGTCGGCCGAGTGCGGGCGGGAATCGTTGGCCCACGATTATTGCTCGCCGACGACCTGGATGCTCTGATTGGGCGCTTTGGCGAGGAATACCAGCCGACCTTCGTCGAGCGTTTGGTGGAACTTGCCCGCGACGGCTCGGTGGTGGGGTTGCAGCTCGGACTGTCGGTTCGGCGGATTTCGCCCGCGCTGCACACCCTCGTCGCACTGTGTGATGAGCGGATCATCCTGCGGCTCGGTTCACGCCAGGATCACCTCATGGCGGGCGGCAGCTCAACGGGATACAGCACGGATGCTCCGCCCGGCGCGGGCGAATGGAGGGGGTCGCGAATTCAGGTCGCCCTGCGATTGCCTGTCCAGCCGCACTCCACGATCTCGGCATCGCCCGCAGTCGCTCCCTTCGATCTCGCGATCTACGATTCCGTAATCGTTGTGACCACGCGGGTGGCCGAGTTCACTCGTCGCCTCCGTGCGCTGGTGGCACCGGCTGTTGGGGTGCGCGATCTCCCTGCGCCGGGGGCCTCGGTTTCCTCCGTGAGCGCCGGTGTGCTCGAAGTCGTGGATGCCCATGCGTCAGACGTGGTGGTGGGCGACCCAGACGGCTGGCAGGCCAGTTGGGCTCTACTCGGTGCCCTTCGCTCCCGTGCACTCATTGTGTTCGATCGGTGCAGCGTCGCTGAGTTCCGCGCGATCAGCGGTCGAAGAACACTTCCGCCCCCGATCCGGGCCGGAGCCGACCAGTGCTGGGCATTAGAGCCAGATGGTTCCGTCAGGCGCATGCTGGTGCCGTCCGCCTGATGCCCGACTCACTGCCCGACTCGCCGCCGAGCGTACTTAGGCCAGCACGCTCGCGAGTGTGCGGAAGCCGAGGCCGTGGGCAGCGGCGACCGGCTCGCTGATCATCTCACCAGCGTGGGTATTGAGACCGAGCGCGAGCGATGGGTCAGCGCGTAGAGCTCCGACCCAGCCGTTGTTGGCGATAGCGCGCACGTAAGGGAGGGTCGCGTTTGTCAGGGCATAAGTGGAGGTGTTCGGCACAGCGCCTGGCATGTTGCCGACGCAGTAGAACAGCGACCCGTGCACGGTAAAGGTGGGGTCAGCGTGAGTGGTCGCGTGCGAATCGGCGAAGCATCCGCCCTGATCCACCGCGATGTCTACGAGCACGCTGCCTGGTTTCATGCGCGATACGAGTTCATTGCTCACCAGCCGGGGGGCTTTGGCTCCCGGCACGAGAACAGAGCCGATAACCATGTCGGCCGTGACGCAGGCTCGGTCGATTTCGAACGAGTTGGATGCGATTGTCTTGACTCGGCCGGCGTACAGGGCGTCGAGTTCGCGGAGACGCTGGAGGTTGGTGTCGAGTACCGTCACTTCGGCTCCGAGGCCGACGGCGACAGACAGAGCATTGGTACCTGCCACACCACCGCCGAGGATGACGATCTTGGCGGGGTGCGTACCGGGAACTCCCGGAACGAGCAGGCCGGGGCCACCGTTGGGCTTGAGCATCGCGTTCGCGCCGACAAGAGGGGCGAGCCGACCGGCGACTTCGCTCATCGGCGCCAGAAGAGGAAGAGCGCGGGAGGGCAATTGCACAGTCTCATAGGCGATGCCGGTGGCGCCGCTCGACAGGAGTTCGTCGGTGAGGCGACGTTCCGCGGCGAGGTGCAGGTAGGTGAAGAGAAGCAGATCGTCACGGAAGTAGTGATATTCGCTTTCCACCGGCTCCTTGACTTTGAGGAGCAGGTCGGCTGCAGCCCAGGTGGATGTCGCATCCGGGCTGATCGCCGCGCCCGCTTCGACGTACGCTTCGTCCGTGATGGAGGACCCGAGACCGGCACCGCTCTGCACGAGCACCTGATGGCCGTTGGCAACGAGCTCATGCACGCCTGCTGGCGTTATCGCCACCCGGAACTCGTTGTTCTTGATCTCGGACGGAACGGCGACCTTCATGACACTCCTGGGAATTAGCGGTGCAACCATGCCACAGCTCTGTGGCAATCACGCCCTCGAACCGACGGTGCGTGCCTCATCAGCGTAGCGGCGTGTGACGCGTGATTCCGCATCGAAATCAGGCGTCAAGGTACTGATTTCGTGAAGATTATGTTTCAAGATGGTTGATTTGCCCCTTTTTGAGTGCACTCGAATGGTGTCCTGTGCCAGTATCAACCAACGGGAGCGCCGATGACCCCGATAGCTCAAGTCGTGAAGGAGTCGTACCTCAATGACCCGCTCAATTCCCACGGATCCGATGGTCCAACGCTTGATTCGGGAGGCGCGCAGCGCCTCCCTCACCCGTCGTAATATGCTCACCGGCGCGGGTATCGGGGCTGCGGCTCTGACATTGGCCGCTTGCTCGACCGGGGGAGCAGCGGCGAAGCCCACCGCCGCGATCGACAAGTCGAGTAGCAACAAGAACATCAAATGGGATAACTGGGCGCTTTACCTCGACGAGGCCAAGGATGCCAAGAATCATCCGACGCTCGACGCTTTCGAGAAGCAGTCGGGGATTACCGTCAAGTACGACGTGGCGGTCGATGACAACAACACCTATTACGGCAAGGTCAAGGATCAACTGGCTCTGGGTCAGGACATCGGAGCAGATCTGGTCTGCCTCACCGACTGGATGGTCAGCCGGCTCATCAAGCTCGGCTATGTGCAGAACTTCGACCTCTCGAAGATTCCGAACGCCAAGAACCTCACACCGTCGCTCCAGCAAGTTGATTTCGACCCGGGTCGCAGGAAGTCATTGCCCTGGCAGGGCGGTTTCGCCGGTATCTGCTGGAACAAGGAGAAGGTGCCCGGCGGCCTGAAGTCGGTCAACGACCTCTGGGACAAGTCCCTCAAGGGGCGCGTCGGCGTGCTCTCGGAGATGCGCGACACGATGGGCCTCATCATGGCGCAGGACGGCGTGGACATTTCGAGCAAATGGGCAGACGCCAAATTTGATAACGCGATCGACGTCTTTCGCAAGCAGGTCAACGACGGGCAAATCCGCAA
>Ga0123339_10000427_pt1 | contig 33547 bp, 47 predicted proteins | sample lystaG_FD_89956 | JGI IMG/M metagenome (GOLD analysis project Ga0123339, IMG submission 89956) | Glacier valley bacterial and archeal communities from Borup Fiord, Nunavut, Canada, to study Microbial Dark Matter (Phase II) -... | ecosystem: Environmental > Aquatic > Freshwater > Ice > Glacier ...
AGCAACCGACTTCAAAGAGTGGGAGTCGATCCGCCAGTGGATGGCCGAGGTGGCTCATGAGCGAATTGAAGAAGCTGCCGATCCCGGCCTGGGTGTTACGCGCGCTGAACAGCGGTACGTCGATGCGCAAAAGGCGCGCGGGATGACCGACGTGCAGGCGAGCCGCCAGCTTGAAAAGCGCCGCGACGGAAAGGCCGATTTTAAGCGCCTGACCGATGCGATCAAGGAGGTAGTCGGTCAGTCGCCCGACTATGGGCGTATTGTGAACGTTGAGTACGCTGCACTGTTCGGCATGATCGCCGAGGAGTTGCACACCGTGTTGGGAGACGGCGAGATTCGCGACGCGTTGCCGTCGTTGCAATACCAGTACATTTGCACGGCTGAACAAGGCGTGCTTGCGCTGCTGCAAAATCTCCCCAACCTGACCAACGAGCAAGTGATACGGGCAATGAAAAAAATAGCCGAGCCGCTGGGCGCACACTTGGCGGACGTGTGCGATCTGATCGGCATCGACCGCGTTACGGGCAGATCGCTTTTCCCGGCCGTCCCGCGTTGGCTCGACGGCGGTGCATGAACCGCCAGGATGTCGCGCACGCCGCTTTGCCGCGCGAAGCAGACAATGGCGAATGTCGTTCGTACACCGCCCGTTTTCCAGCCTGTATCGTTCGCTGAACCAGCAAAGGACAAAACAATGACCACGCTTGCGTTTACCGCAGTGATTGTAATCTTCGTAACTTTGATCCGTTCTGTCGCGATCGAAGCGCAGCGGATCGCGCGCCTGAACAAAGAGGAAGCCGAGGATCGCAATGGCGATTAATGTCAAAAAGACTCCGTTGGAGAAGGCGGTGTTGAAGTGCGTCGATCGGCGCATGGAACGCACATGCTTTACTGTTTCGCGCTTGCTTCCCGGCCTGAATATTCGCGGAGTCGATCCGGTGTTTGGCGCTTTCGCCATGCTCATTGTGCCGTCGATTGCCGATCTCGCCGCGCTGAACGAGATCCGATCGCTATTCGACGCCGCTGACGCGCTTGCCGCCGAGCCGCCCTTTGTGCGCGGACTCGCCACCGCCGCCGATCTGATCGGTGAGGGCGTTGCAGAAGCGTATGCCGCCGATCGCACCTGGTCGCTGAAACTTCATTTGATCGCAAGAAAGGACATACTATGATCTTCGCTGTTAAGGGTCATATCGGACAAATCGCTACTGCTCAGAAAACGCAGACTCGGCGCGCGCGTAAGCCGGGCGACACGCTGGAGTTTCAAACGGGACGCGATCAGCAGCAGATGGCTGTATCCCTCGACTCTGGCCGCCTGAAGTGGGAAACGGGACGCGACTACGCGGTTGTCCCCGGACGAGGGAAGCCCGGCGTCTGGTGGCGCTCAGATACCGGGGAAACTGCGGAGCGCCGTCCGTCGATGTCAATGGTCGCGCGTCCCGACGAATTGCAGCTATGGCAGTTGCTGCGCATTCAGGTGTTGACGCTCTTGCCGGATGACATCCGTGAGATCGGCGGTGAAGACGCTGCTGCTGAGGGCGGTTACACTGCGCTGCAATATCGCACGGTATGGGAGTCGCTGATCGGCCATTCATGCTTTGTGGATGCCGACGCCGGGCGAGTACACTGGCTGGAGGGCAAATTCAGCGGCAAGTCTCAGACTTACAGCGAATTTGTGCAGTGGCAGGACGCACAGCCGGACGCCCTTTACGCTGCATGGCGGATCGAATTCGAAGGCGTAAAGAACAAGGAGGTAGCCAATGCCTGATCCCATTTTGCCGTCGCAGCTCCGCGATCAGTACTTGCACGAAGCTGCGCTCTTCGAAGAGAAGCGCGGTCGCCTGTACACCGGGACCGTCGCGATTGATCAGCGCAAGATTGCGGCGCTGTTCGCGTACATCGCCCACCTGGAAGCTGAACTAAAGATAAAGGGCACACCCAATGACTGCGATCGTTGACATGGAGGTTCGCTTTATCGACTACCTTCTGGCGTCGATCGGCGACGGTAACGATGTGCGGATCAAGAAAATTACCGACGAGCTGTATGCCTGCCATTATCCGGCGGCGTACATCCTGGCATCGATAGGCCGAACGCCGTCCGAGGCCATTGCTAAGGCCGTCGCTGCCTACCAGGAGCGCAAGGAAAAGCGCGGCAAATAGATAGCCGCTCACACCAGCCCGATCATCGACATACGAGCTGGTTCGACGATTATGAGAGAAAGGCGAATATTCAATCCCGCCCTTGACACTATGCAGCAGTGTGCTATAATTACTGCATAGATAAGAGAGAACACAAGGGACACACAACATGACAACACGCAACGCACTAACACGGTATTTCACAAAAGCTCAATTCCGCTCGACGACAAAAGCGTTCTCGCGCGACAACAAAGACGCGGTCGAGACAATGGACTGGGCGATAAACCTAGCATTCGCGACGGCACAATTTAAGTCGATCTCATTTATGCGGATCTACGATGTGCTGAAAAATGCGGGCGAGTATCAGGTTGCACGCCAGCTTCGGGAGTATCTGCAGGGCTAACATGCCGCGACAAACCCGCGAAAACGTTCGCGGGTCGATCGGGTAACACCAGCTGGAATTATACAGTCCCCTTTGTTCAGCCTGTAATTAGCCGATACTACGGACAATAAACACATGACCGATCTCGTTTCAACTGCCTTCGTGCAGCCTATAGCACCTACTTATTATCAGTCTGGGTTGTTTACCGACCGACGTCCCGCACGGCCCATCATCAAATGGGCTGGCGGCAAAAGTAGGCTGCTCAAACAGTTTGACGCTTTCTTTCCTGCGCCTGCCAGCTACGAACGTTATTTTGAGCCGTTCCTGGGTGGTGCCGCTATTTTCTTTCAGCTACAGCCGCCCGACAGCTATCTGTTTGATCTCAACTCGGATTTAATCGAACTCTATACAATGGTACGCGACCAGGTAGAAGGCGTCATCGACGCGCTTGCCATTCATCATAATGAACGCAGTTACTTCAATGCCATTCGCGCACAAGATACCGCTGCACTGAGCAGCCTAGAACGGGCCGCCCGTTTTATTTTCCTGAACCGAACTTGTTACAACGGCTTGTACCGGGTAAACAGCAAAGGGCAGTTCAATGTCCCGTTCGGACGCTACACCAAGCCGCCGATTTGCAATGCTGAAACGCTGCGTGCCGCGAGCAAGGCGCTGCGCACTGTGCATCTGAGCGTGTCGGACTTTGAAGCCAGCGTAGCCCACTGCCAGCACGGGGATTTTATCTATTTCGATCCGCCTTACGCGCCGCTCAGTGCCACATCCAGCTTTATCAGTTATACAAAACAGGGCTTCGACGCCGACGATCAAAGACGTTTAGCCGATTTGTACCGGGAACTGGATCGACGCGGCTGTCTGCTTATGCTGAGTAATTCCAGCGCGCCACTGGTTTATGAGCTTTATGCGGGATTTGCGTTACATGAAATTGAGGCACGACGCGCGATAAACAGTCGCGGTAACGGACGTGGGACTGTGACTGAATTGCTGGTAACGAACTTTACCAGATAATCGATCGGCTGTTTGCGATAGATCGGCAAGCAGCCGGGGAAACAGTAAAGCGCTGACAGCCGAGCCGCCAATGTCGAAAACTGCTGTACTTAACCCTTGACACCGTATAGCAGTGTGATATACTACAGGCATAGATAAGAATGATCCGGCGGCGCTGATAACACCCCGGACATGGTAAACCAAAAGGAACTTGGCTCACAATGAACAGTATAACACACACCGTCACCCGCGTCAACTTTATCCGCACAGTCGCGGCGCAGCCTGCGCTTCGCGACGAAGCCACCGCCGCAATGCGGGCGCGCGCTTACGATTTGCGGTCGCTGGGCACGCTGCTGAACAGCCAGGCGGCGGACTTCTGGCAAATCGGGAACAGCGATACGTGTGTCGGGCGCAAGTGCCAGGAAGAAGCGCAGAAATTGCACGCCGAGTCGAATGCGCGGCTGGACGATGCCGATGCGCTGCTGCGTGCGATCGCGTTCTGCGATCTGAAACAGGATGCGGCAGCGTTGGTGGCGGCCTGGATGGATGAGATCGAACAAGAGAAACTACAGGAACAGGAAAACATCGAATGGCAGCAGATGATAACGATGCAGTTCAGCGACGAATCGATCGCCGCGCGCTAGAGATCAACGAACTCCGCCGTCGGACTGCGGGCGGCGTTCGTCGATCTTCAACACGTGTGCATTACTTGCCCATCATTTCCGATACGGTAAATGCACGAACTAAAGGAACAACACGATGAACGCACGGGCCATGTACGATATCGGATCTAAATACGCTGCGGACTACGATAGCAGCGATGACGCCTGGGAACATGCGATCAGCAATGACGAGTGGATGATCGCGACGTTGCGCGGGATGTCGATCGATGAACGACATGAAGCCGCCGACAACTTCGGTGCGGGCTTTGCCGCCGTTAACGACATCAGTTTGGACGAGCCTCGTGCTGAGGTTGAGCGCATGCAAGCGCTGTACAATTGGCGGTGGCCTATGCCTCGCTCGATCCGACCGATGAGTGCCGACGCTGTCGCCGATGCCAGCCCGGAAGACGACATCAGTTTGGACGAGCTAAGTGCTGAGGTTGAGCGCATGCAAGCGCTGTACAATAGCATTATTTATGTTGCGCTGGATGCTGCCCTCAAAACCGCCGGGCACACCTACACGGCTCGCCTCAACGACACGCTAGACGTTGACGATCCTGCGCAACGAGGCACGCCCGAACATCTGGCGCTAATCCGAGAATACGAAACGGCGAAGGCTCAGATCGAGGCATGGAAGAAACAGCTTAAGTAGATTGATTGCCAGTAACAATAAAGGCGAAGAAGCCACGTAAAAACAGAAGCGCGCTTGGCTGTTGTAAAATCGGACTATACTGTTGTTGATAGGGTCTATGGAGCGTTGAATGTACTGGAAAATCGTAACTCGATCTGATGGTCGTGCGCGGTCCCTGGCGGATAAGCATTATTCCCGTCAGCATCCTGGGGCATTCGAATTTTGCCCACCGGGGAACAACATAGTGCTGTTAGGGCAGCACGACGATGCTCTATGGGTGAGCCATCGATCCGATCCCAAAGCGCAGCTGCGTATGCCTCGAATGGATGGGTTCGACTGTTGGGACAATCCCTATTTTCGTAATGAGAGCGGCCAGCTTGCCAGCGAAATGATCCGTGAAGCGATTGCAATTACCTTGTGGTGTTGGGGAACTTGCAATTTGCCCCTGGATGGTTTCCATTCGTTTGTTGATACGCGAAAGGTCCGACCAACAATACGTCGCGGCCGCCCAGTGTTTGGCTATTGTTTCGAGAAGGCGGGATTTACTGTGTCGCCCGTTTTAACTAAAAAGAGAAAGCTACTGAGGTACATCATCTCTCTGGAAGAACTCAGAGCTATTATGCCCGTCGAGCCGGAACGAGAGAGGCAGCTGCGGCTATTTGCATAATGACATGATGGAACCCGCCGCAAGCCACTGGGCTTTAGCCCGTGCGGAGTGTTCACATGGATCAGACTTCCGTTTCAAACCGCAGTCTGGATTACGCTGCCAGACGGCGAAGACCCAGATCGAGGCATGGAAAAAGAGCTTAAGTAGTCGTAACGGCGTCGAAGCCAGCCCGGAAAAAGGAATCTAAAACTGATGATCGACGAGATGACCGAAGGCATGAATTTCTGGCAACGCGCTAACTACGCTTCGCGCTGCTTCCTTAACCCGGAAGACGCGATCGGCGACATTGCTGATCGCGATGCAGAATGGCAGATGCTCAGCTTTGTCGCCGCTCGGTATTACGCGGACGGCGTTGCGAACTGGCCGAAGCCGCGCTGGGGCAGTTTCGAATCAATGTTTGTCGGCGCGATAATCGCGCGCATAACGGCGTTGTGGCTCGGCGGCGTGAACTTCAAAGCGCAACATAAGCGTTGTCGCGTGCTGTACAAAGGCATTATCGGCGAACAGGCGCGACTTCAGCGAGAACAATATGCGCACGATCGGACGTGCCGGGCGATCCGATCAGAGATTGCAGTGAAGAGCGCAATCATCAGTGCTAACGGGAACACCTATGCGCGCTGGAAATACGGAGGGATGTCGTCGAAGACGGCGCTTAAAGCCTTTCTTGTTTTCGACGCGGCGATTTCCCGACGCGGTAAATCCGGCTCGCGCCTTACCTGAGGTGGCGGCGACGGTTAACAACCCACAGAAGCGCGCCGATCAATCGCTGATCGGCGCGCTTCTGTGTACTACGACTGCTCGGCTTTGTCCAGTTCGGCATTGTAGCGCTGGATCGCGCAGCGCGCTTGTATCTCGGCGTCCTCCCAGCGGTTGCGGCTGGCATTAGTTCCACTTACCATATAGGTCACCCAAGCCTCGCTTGCATTATGCTGTGTCTCTATCATTAGAATGTATGCGATCTGCAATGCGAAAGTTATCGCGCCGTGCCTTTTCTGTGTCTCATAGATGCTTTTTAACACATTATTCTGCGCGCGTCGTGTCGAAGCTGCGGCATACATTTTCGTACTCCTGCGCAGCCAGCACCTGACGGCACTCAGCTTCTATCCAATTCTGGCGTGTTTCGCTACTCCCCTGCCGTTGATACTCCGCCCAGGCGTCTAAGGCGTCCGATTGTGCGTTTAATGCGCACACCCGCGCGACGTAGACGATTATCGGCCCTTTGGCGGTTCGCATTTTGGTCTCATCGTCATTCATTAGTTTTACCCCACGTACAAGCCACCCTGATGTGGTGCGGGCGATTGTGCCAGTGCTTGCGCGAACTGTTCGCTTGGAACAGCCCAGTTGTGCCCTTGATCGCGTTTGTTTGCCCACCAGTCGGGATCGTTCACGTACACATTGGCCGCATCGTAGCCGGTGATAAGCACGAAGTGGCCGCCGTGATCGGCTTGATTCTCCCGGCCTGTCAGCGGCGCATAACTGATCAGCGCGAACGGTGGCCGTCCGCCGTCGATCTCCGCCTTGATCAAGTCGATCGTCAGGCTGCCCGTCTCGGTGAGCGTTAGGCCGTGCCGTCCGGCCAGTGCGATCACGGCGGCGGTGCTTAGCCCGGTATCATTCTGTGCGAGCGTCGTTTGAGCGGCCAGAGTGTCGATCGGCACGTCGGGCTTACCCGTGAAGCCCAGGTACATCGCCACGACTGCCGCGCCGCAGTCGTTACGGAAACGCCGCGCGTCCGGATCTTCCTGAGAACGGTACGGGACGGCGAGCATCTTCACCCCGGCAGGCGGCACAATTGCCACCTGCCGGGACTTAGCGAACTTTGCCAGTGCCGTCAGTGCTGTATCGATGTCGGCATCCTGCCACCCGCCGAAGCTACCGACAGTCCAGCAGTTTACCGATACCAGCTCCTCAAAATCCTTACTGGCATCGAGGTATACACCCACGAATGAAAGTAGGGCTTCCGTACCCTGAAACGCACCGCGCGTGAAGGCGTCTGCAAACTCCATGTACACCAGCGGCGGACGAGCGTTCACAGGTACAGCGGCATACAAGCGCTGCGGACGGAACTCGTAATACTGCCCCTGGCCGTTCGGGGATAGTTCCCCGGCGGGCGTGTTTGGCGCACAGTAGATATGCAGGCCGACGATGTGCCCGTTCGACTTGGCATAGGTAAGCGCTTCGGCCATTGTTGCCCATTGATCCGGCTCAGGCTGTCCAACGGCATATCCGCCGATCGCCAGCTTGTAGCCGAGCGTGTCGGCTTCCTGCATACAGCCAAGCCAGAACTCGTTATGCCGATCGGCAAACGGGACTTCGTTCGCTACCTGAATATAGCCATGCGCGATACTGTGTACAGCCTTGAAGCCGTCCCACCCGGCGATCTTTTCCGAAATGAACTGTCGCCCGAAGGCGATCGCCGCTGCCGCATCGGGTGGGACGTTGATCGTTTCCGCGTCCGCGCCAAACTTACGCAGGATCACGTACTGTACACCGTCCCGGATCAGCTCGGCGGCCATATCGGGATCGTCCAGCACGGTCACGCCTGCCGGGATCGCGCCAGCGGCAATGTAGCCGCGCACGGCGTCCCGATCGTTTTCCAGAATGTGGAGGCCGATCCGGTTTTGCGGCGACGGCTTAGACTGCGAGAGGTATTCCCCTGCACACCAGCCGAACGCGCCATCAAACGTTTTTACATACTGCCAATGATGTCCATTTGCGATATGCGCCTCGGCTGGCGTCAGCACGTCTACCGGCGTTCCGTGCGGCATGGTACGCAGGATCGGGGCAGTCGCAGCCGGGGCGGCGCGCATGTTTACGGCGTCAGTTGTGTAAGCAATATACAAAGTCGTTTGCCCGCCGACATTTACCGTCACGCCGAGCGCCTGATCGAGCAGGTTGGCCGACAGGGTAATCGACTGACTATTCAGCGTGATCGTGACAAGTGACGCAGGATCACATTTCGTCAGCGCGGCTTTGAGGGCATCGAGGGTATCAGTCATCGTGTCTCCTTAGTAAATGATGCGGTCGCTAGTTCGCCCGGCTTGGCGGCGGAAGTACTTTCGCGCTGAGCGTCGCAAACACCGGCGCGCCCGGCGAGATAGCGCGGCAGTAGCCGAGCGCGATTGCGGCGGCGGCGTTAAACGAATAGCTTACCTGCGCTGGCACAGTGCCTCCGACGTTCGTGAGAAGCACAACGATCGGCTTATCACCCGCTTGGATATTCAGGCCAATCGGATATTGCTGATTGATATACACCAGCAAGTTTCCCGTGAGGCCCGCCGGGTGACTGATCGCGACCGCCGCGCAGTCCGGGCTAAACGTTGCATCCCAGCCGGATTGAGCTTTGATGTTCAGCGCGGACGCCATCATGATCGCCACCAGGGACGAGGCGACAAAGAGAGTAATTTTCCGCGAAACAGTAAAACGAATGCGCATTGTCGTTCCTTTGCCTGCCGCTAAGCCGATAGAACCAATTGGTTCTGTGTTCAGGAACGCTTCGGGCGGGAAGCCCTCGCGAACCTGGTACGACACACCGAGTATTATATCGCAATTATGCTTTTATTGCTGCGGAGGCAACCCGCGATGAGGGCGGATTAAGCGAATAGTCGAGCGGTCGGTGTACCAGACGCCCGCAATCTGGCGCTGCTCGAAAACCAGACAGCCGATTGAGGCCGGAGACCATTTGGGTTGGTAGTTTGTTTTATATCGTTCAACGCGCGGCTCAAACGCTGCGCCAGGTTCGACAAGCACCTTGTTCCCGGAGTCGTGTTCAATCAGGCAGACGCGATGAACGTGCGCCTGCACCAGCAACGCGGGCGCACGCAGACCGAGCGTATCCCTCCACTTGTCAACCCATAGCGACAATTTATTTACCGCATCACCAGCCTTAGAGCCACAATGATTCATGTGCGAAATGATGCAATCGCCCAGCACCAGCATATATTGCGACTCGCCTAACTCTTTCGATGTGCTGTCCGGCATGTGATATTCCCACCGGGTACACGCGCGCTCGACGCGATCGGCAGGAAATCCCTCGAACAGCACATCGAAAGGATCTTGCCAGAAATCCAGCAATTCGATCGGAAGCAACTCGGCGGCTTTGCGAGCCGCCCAGTCGTCATGATTTCCCCTGATGCAGCTTATCCTTGCGGTTGTCCCTTCCAGGAGCATTTCAATCCACGCGCGAACGTTGGCGATCTCGGTTCGGAGTTTCGTGCGCTTGTTTAGCTCAGCAGGCATTGCCGGATGCGCCGATACTTCCTGACTGTCCAGCAGGTCGCCCGCCAGTACGATAAGATCGGGCTGTTCGGCGATCGCCGCGCCGAGGATATCGGCCGACGGATGACCGTGTAAATCTGCAATCACCATCACCTTTCGCACATCTGCAAAAGGCTGGGCGGGCCTAGCTTGAATATCCGACGAAGCTCCCAGGTAAGCCCTCAAAAGCGCTCTGCGATCATCTACGGTATAAGTAAGTTCGCCCGTGCCAGCGAACGTCAAGGGGCGCGAGTGAGCGGCGGGCGGCTGATCTGGCTCGGCGAACGGCTCTAATGGTCTGTTGAGTCTTGCCCAGCGCCGGACGGCACTCCGGACGGCTTCGCGCTCAATAGGCGGACTGAACGTGCGAGCAATGTCGCCCCACGATTCTTTACCACCATTGTCTTTGTGCCGCGCCCAGAGTGCGCCGCCGTCGAGTTGCAGCATATCAGCCCTGCGGCGGAATGGTTGTCACGGGCGGGAGCGACTGCGTGATGCTGCGTCTGGCGGCTTCGGCAGTCAATTGATCGAACAGCGAGGAAACGTTCTCAGCGCCATGAACCACTGCCGAAGTCACGAGCGCTGTGGCCACAACGACGGGCACTTCCGAGACGATCGGCGCGACTGGCGGCGCAATTAAGGCGGCAACCTTTGACGCCAGCCAGGATTCATTCGCCCGGACTTTGACATCCAGATCGTCCACCGCCTGCTGTACCAGCGACTCCCATTCGGCTTGCGACACAAAGCGCTTAACGAGGCCAATCGGCAATAGTACCGTCCCGGCGTGGATCACCGGCGGCAGAAGCGCGTAAAACTGGTCGGCGATCGCTTTTTTGTCGGCGGTCGTCAGTGTCTTGTCGATGTCTGCTAACAGGCTTTCGGAAAGACTTGCCGCGCCCGCAACGGCTTCGCGCGCATATGACTCAAGAGTGCGCAGGATGGCGATCTTAGTTGCGCCGTGCGTGTGTCCCAAAATGCGGCGGATCACGAGTAAGCTGGCGACTGAGGCCAGCAACAGGGCAAAGGCGACTACGAACGCAGTGGCATCCTGGGTGGTGAAGATCATGAGATGGTTTCCTTGTGCGGTAAAATTACGAGGTTACGGCGTGCAGCTAAACACACCTTCGGTAAGCGTTAGGCTGGCATCCCAATAACTTTCCGGAGGCACTTGGCCGTTTGCCGGATCGTACTGATACGCCATTACATGCAAATGACGAACGGCGGCAGGGAATGCGATCGTTTGCGTAAACTCATTCATCAGCCCTATGCCGGAAGGCGGCGCGGGATAATGCGCGCTGGACAGCCACGCGCCAGAGTCCGCATCCACTAAGCCGATCTGGTACGGCAAATCCTTAGCCAAAATACCGTATACCGAAGCGGCGGTACACGGTGAGCGAAACGACACGCTGCTGTTGTAGGGGCGGATCGTGGCGGCTCTTGCCCTAATTACGATCAGCATCAAAACGGACAAGAGTAAAGTGCGTGTTTTCATGGCGTTCCTTTTGATTTGCGAGGCGCGACAGGCGAGTGAATGGTAGCCGGGCTGGGCGGATCTACTTCAGGGGTTGATAATTCGGTTGCATTACTTTGTGCGCTAGTCGCTACGCTGTGGTAGCGCTGAAGATCCTCTGTTAATGTAGCATCTTCGGCCTCGGCGGGAAATACGTTAATATCTACCAGCGGTCCCGTGCCGGCCTTCGACTGTTCTTGAAGTTCCTTGACTTTCAGCGACAATTCCTCGGCCAATTTCCGGCTCTTTGTCGATTCCGCCTTCAGCCGATTAACTTCATTGCGCAGCCGCTCAATCTCCCTCGTCTGATCGCCCATTTTCTTCTCAGCGTCCGCCAGTTCATCGGTCTTATGCGCCATCGCCGTGCGCATGTCGTTCAATTCTTTTTGCAGCAGCTCGACCTTTATTTCCTGGCGACTGGTCGCGTCGGCACTTGCTCCGAGATCCTTTACAAGCCGGGCGATGTCGGCGCGCATTGCTTCCATTTGTCCGGCGCTGCTGGTCTGGAGTTCCTTAAGCTCGGCTTCGGCAGCCTTTGCCTGTTCGTGTGCGGCGGCAATTTCGACGCGCGCCAGTTCCAGCGCGTGTTCCCACAGCTTCGATCTATTGATGTAGTCGATCCGCATATCGTCTACCAGTTTGCCGATCCGATCGCGCTCCTCGCGTTCGTGCTTAGCCGACTCAAGCACGAAGTCGTGTTCCTTGTCCTGGCGCGTGATCGCTGTGATCTGCATTTGCTCGATCGCGTCCTGGACTTTTGCGTGATCCTTGATCCGTTCAGCGCGCGCTTCGATCGACGCTTTTACCAGCAGCAAGCAAGCGCCGACAACCGTCACGCCGATCACGACTAAGGCGATCACGGCAGTGCGTATCTCGACGGGAAGCGACGAGAGAAAGCTATTGAAATCCATAGCCGCGCCTTATGTGATAAATTCGATCAGATCGGCCAGCGTATTTGCCAGCCGCTGGATGCCCGGATTGTTCAGTTCAACGGGGAGCGCTCTGATCCACGCCAAATCGTCCGCCAGGCTCGCCGTCAATTCAGCCTTGCGCCGCGCCAAAGCCGCCGCCGCTTCCTGATCGGGATGCGGTTTACTGGCATCGTGCGCGCCAATGACGCGCTCGACGGCGGCGATCTCGTCGTCCGTAATATCCGGCGTTACAGTTACGCGGACTGTCTTTGTTGTGTTTGGTTCGATCGTCTGTCTTCCAAACATATCTGTTATCAGCACGCCGCTCGCGTGCCCGATAAAACTTACCAGCTTGCCGCCGATCGCAGCGTGCAACTCTTCCATGATCAGCGGAACGTGATAAGCGTCCAGCTTGTGAACAAGATCCGTGTTTTCTGTCATTTGGTTTAGACTTCCCATAAGACGCTTCTTATCCAGCCCGTCACTGCGCTGGTCACTGTTCCGGCGCTAGGTGTGTTAATTTCCCAATTGCGCCAGTAAAGCGCTACGGAATACGTTGTATTGGCGACAAGGCCAGTGAATACAAACGGCACTGTCACGAAGCCGCTGGCATTAATGGCTGAGTTATTAAGCGTATAACTGCCTTGCCCTGCCGTTAGCGGGCTGCCTACCGATCCGGTGTCGTAGGTAACGAGTGAGCCGTTGTACGCACCGAGCAGAAGACCAACAGTAAACCATACTGTCGCGGTTTGGTTCGCGGGCGCTGACAGGTTGGAAAACGGAAAAGTGTACAGCCCGGCGACGCGCCCGCTTTGGGTGACAAAAGAGTTGTGCGCCGAGGCGCCCGCTACGCCGCCCGTCCCGTTATCCACCTGGGTAAAGAGTGCCGTTCCCGGACTGGTGGCTGTGGCCGCCGTCGCCAGCGTCACATTTGAATAGAGCGCGATGGTGCTTCTCAGCAGCTTTCCGCCGAGCAAATAGGGGAAGTTGGCGAACATCTGGTTTAATTCAGTTGCGCCAATATTGTCGCCACTGAGGTGGCTAGTGTTGGGTGTTGTGTATGGCATCGGTTAAGTTAGCCTTTACAGGGATAGTCTGGTAGTTGAGCCGAGCAGTCCATACACGGGATCGCCGAGCGTCCAATACGTGTTATCGTCCATCTTTTCAGCGATCACATCTTGCTGGATGTTCGTAAGATCGGCCTTTAGCGTCAGCCCGATCACTTTATAGCGCTCACTGGTACTTCCTCCGGATACGTTCATATACAGTTGTTGGTTTTGCAGCGTGATCAGCGACTCGATGTCATAGCCCAGCGCGGCGACATGTTGCCCGTTGAACACCCCGGCGATGCTGTTCCAGTACGACGGCGAAAAATGGACTTTTGTTGCGCGAAATACGGGCAGGTGATACCGGCTCAGCAAATAAGAGGCGTACACCTTCGCAAAAGTCGCGCTGGTGTTCAGTGTCAGCTTGGTGGTCGTGTCGTTGTAGCCATAGAGGTTGATGCTGCTTGCGTCAAAAGCATCCATTGTGATGGGGTTGTCCTGCACAAGCAGAGTGCCGCGCACTTGCAGAGTCGTCATATACAGAGTACCAGTCGCGGCATTGGTGATCGTCAGGTCGAGTTGCGCGCCGCTGATCCGGTACTGGAATGTTATTTGCAGCGGTGCATAAAAGGTGTAGTCGGTCGCTCGGCCATCGGCGCGCTCATTGGCTACCCAATCCGTACCCGCTACCAGGGGAAGTATCAGATCCTTAGCTCCCGCCGCCTTGCCGGATGTCTGATTAACAAACGGCAGACTGACGGTGATCGATCCTTGTCCTGGCACGGCAACAATGGCAGTAGCCTTAGCAACTACTGTACTCGTAATGGTTTGGGCTGGCGTGATGACAACGTTGATGTGGTTGAATACTTCGGTGATAGGTATCCCGGCATCCACCGTATACCCACCTGGGGCGGCAGTAAAGGTAGAGGTAGCTTGCCGGAATTGCCGTACGTTGTTGCGCCATACGGGGACGCCGTAGGGTGTCACAAAAAAGCGCCCACCTTCACTCTCGGTCACTTCCTTGATCGCGTCCCAGGCGGTCGTGGAATACTTGCCCCACTGCATTCCTGCGTTGGGAAAGAACTGCGTCCCCACGTCGATCGAGGTCATCGGTACGGCGTCTGCTACTGCTGTCGGCTGCGTGAAAGTGAACGCGCCCGATCCGCTGAGACTGAATTGCGTGGCAACGTTTCCGGCGAGTGTGCTGGTAATGACAACGCTTGTCTGTCCGGCCATTGGAACGTTGTCGTATACGGTCGCAATCACATAACTAGGTAACGCGCTTTGTGCCCCGTAAATGACGTTTATGCCTTCGATTTGGTTGATCGAGGCTGCAAAGTCGGTAGCCGCCGAAAAGCGTGTTGCGCCGATATATACGCTGTTCGGAGTAATACACGGATAGGTATTCGTGAATGTATACGTGCCAAACTTCCCAAGCGTTGCTCCGCTCAGGTTATAGTCTGCATCCAGCACATAAATAACGTCCCCGACGCTCGGAATGCCGGTAAATACGACTGTCCCGTTTTTAAATGGCGCATTAAGTGCATTATTGATGATCACCGGCACGAGGTTGTCCCCGGTTCGATTATATAGCAGCGGCATATTGATCTTAGAGTGCTTCAACACGCCGATCAGATCTTCCAGCTTCAATATCGCCTCCTTTTGTGGAATACTACTGGAAGTTGGCACTATATCGACCATGTAGCCGGTAAAGATCGTCTGGCTGCTACCGCCCCCGATCGGCCCAAGCGAGACTGTCGTTTGCTGGCGCGGCACGATCGGGTGAACGGGGTTGATAAATAAGCCGCTGCTACTCTGTTGAAAAAGCGGCGAGAAGATCGGCCAGCCGCCCACGCTGTACGGCGCGTTGGGCACACCGCCATTGTCAAGCGTAATGTCGCATGTCCCGCTGTCGGCCATAACCTCGTGTGGCGTGCGAAAGCCGCGCGTCAGCACAAGTTTTTTAAAATAGCCTTCGATCGGTTGGGCGGTATGGGCAGGGTAATATCCCCAATTGATGTAAATATTTGAGCCAGTTAAAATAGTCATGCCCTGGCACTCCCCAGAACTACGCCACGCTTTCCTGCCTCGTTTTGCAGCCTGTCGAAGAAAGCAGACACATCCGTGACCCCGTGAAACTGTGGGTTGTGCAGGTTGATCACCGTCTGGGTGCTGGCAGCGCTATTGCCAGCGCTCTGGGACGCAAAAGCCGCACCAGAGGCCGCCGAATTCATAGACTGCCCGCTCGACCCACCGCCACCGTTCGCCCAGCCCTGCCATGCGCCACCACCACCACGGCCACCACTGGGCGCCGGTGGCCCCATCGCTCCCGGTAAATTGGCGTTCATCGCCGCGTCGGGCGGAATGCTCGCTAAAAGCGCTTGCGCCGCGCCCATTCCCATTGTTCCGCCGGGCAAAAGCTGCAACAGTGGCCCCATCGCTTTTAAAATATTGATGATGGCGTTTAGGACGGTTCTTTCCATGCTGTGGAACGCATTGGAGATAACGATCGGTAAATTAAGAAATGCCAATTGGATAGTGCCCGCTGCCGTCTTTAGCGCGTCTCCTATTTTATTCCAGCCTGTTTTTACCGTTTCAGGATCGATACCCAGCAAAGTAGTTACAAACTTTACGAAGCCGTCTATCACTCCGCCAACGATATTCCCCAGCGCCGTCACGATATTTTTGATGCCGTCTGCCAGTGCCGAGAATACGCCGCCAAGATCGCCCTTTCCTAAACTGTTTACCGCTTTGATAATGTCCGCGATCGCTGCTCCAAACGGTTGAAGGGCGTCTGCGATCCCCTTAATTACGCCTGCTCCCAACGTAACTACCAGAACGCCGATCCCAGCGGCGGCCCCTGAGATGATCTTGAAAATATTTTCAATACCGGACAGGTCGAGTCCCTGAAAGTTTTTGACAAAGCCCTGTACCCCGGAAACAATAGCGTCTACTGCCGGTTTAATGGAGTTGGTCCAGAGCGTGTTAAGAGGTGTTGTAATAGACGTCACCGTGCTCGGATCAATATTGAATAACTTGACAAAAGCCTTGCCCACCTCCGGCAAGGCCGAATTAGTGACCCAACTTCCCAAATTTGACACAATTAAAAGAATACTGGCGGTAATAGATGGTAACGCCGTGTTTCCCCAAGCAACAACAGCCGCAGCTATTGAGGGAATGTCCACGTTGAACAGTTTGGTGAGTGCCGCCGCCGCTGCCGGGATACCTGTAGTGGTGATCCATTGGCCGATCCCGGAAACGAACGCGCCAATGCCCGCGAATACGCCCGGCAATGTCTGCGCGCCCCACGCGACTACACTGGCTACCATCGTCGGGATGTCCACGTTGAACAGTTTGGTAATCGCCGCGCTGATAAGCGGTATGCCGGTACCAGTTACCCATTTGCCAATGTCGGAGGCCAAGTTAGTCAGCACGTAAGTAACTGTCGATAGCAGGCTGCCCGCCTCATTGCTCACTCGCGTACCGAAGTCAGGGATCAGCACAGCGTCCTGTCCGCCGCCGTCGCCCGCATCGCCGCCCATCTGCCTTCCGCCTGCCCTTCGGGGCTGCCGCCCGCTTTGCTGGTTATCGCCCGGCATACCGGTTGCCGCTTGGCTTGATGGCGGGTTAAAGATGTACTGCAACCCGTCCATTACGTCCGTGCCGATCGCCTTGAATTTATCAATAGTGGGCTGTATGGCGTTCCACACGCCGAGCACCGCATCGCGCACACCGCCGAAGTTCGTGGCAAACGCCGCCGCGAGTCCCGCAATGCCCAGGATGATCAGCCCGACCGGAGACAAAACAAGTCCCAGCACTACGCCGATCGAGCCGATCGCCGCCACGACTGGCCCGATCGCTGCGACCAGGATACCGATTACAATCCCGGCCTGAATAATGCCCGGATCTAAGTTGGTGGTAATGGCAGATACAACGCTGGTAATGCCAGTTATGATGCCGGACAGTACTGGAAGCATCTGTTGCCCAATTACAGCTAGCAGATCGGTAATAGCATGGCTGGCAATGTCCAATTGTCCGGCGAATGTGCCGCCTGCTGCTTGCGCTGCGCCGCCGAACTCATGTTCAACTTCTGCGAGGATGAGCTTTTGAGCGCCCATCATATCACCCGATCGCTGCATGGCCTTAATCTGTTCTTTTTGCGCCTCGGTGAACGAAACGCCGATCCGCATTAAAGCCGTTAGCCCTTTGGCGGGATCTTCCAGCGCTTTGCCGAGTTCGACCGTAGAGGACTTAAGATCTTGCCCCATCGCGGTGGACATATCGAGCACTGCCTGCGTCGCCTGCGGGAATACATCCTTTCCTACACTTCGGAAAGTCAGCATCATCGCTTCACTGCTGATGATCGAGTCTTTGCTGTACCGCGTTTCCTCGCTGAACCCTTGCGCTAACTGCTGTAAGGCGTCGCTCGTCATATGGGTAACTTGCGCTGTTTGAGCCGCTGCATCTACCCAAATTTTTTGACCGACGGTGTTAGCGCCGAGCGCCGCATTAAGTTTGTCGCGCTTTTCGATCTCCTGATCAATTGTCACAGACAAGATCTGATGAGCGCCTTTAGCCCTCCCTAATTGAGCTTCATGCTGCGAGATCTGAGCGTTCAACATCTCGACTTGAGAACGCATTTTGTCGGCTTTAGCGCCAGTGGCTTCGGTCGCCACCGCCCAGTGTCCGGTAGAGGCCGAAGCCGCTTCGGTATGATCGGCAGTGACAAACAATTCTTGATTTAGCTGAGCTAAAGCCGCCTCGTGATCACTGGCAGCCTTGATCGCTAATCCGAATCCGGCCACGATCGGCGCGGTAAGGCCGATCGTGGCGGCAGCGCCAAACTCACGCAAATTTCTAGTGACGCCGGAAAATGCGTCACCAAAAATACCCAATGCGCCCATGCTTTTTTGAAGCGCAGGGGTAAAGTCGTCTTGTAACGACAGCACGCCAAAAAGCGAGGCGACTTGCGTTCCGTCAGGCATCAGTGTTCCATTGTTCTGATAGTTTCGTCTGCGTCAAGCAGATCAAGAATGCCGCAGGCGTCCGAGTAAGGCATGGCGTCAATTTCGGCGGGCAGGACATGCAGCAGCATGGCAAGCCTTAAGCGCACGATCGCCTGATTCTCTTCAGGCAGAAGGCTTACCTGAAGAGGGAACAGGGTCGCCTCTGTCAGTGCGCTGCCGATCCCCCCGATGCGTTCCCCGTTTCCTGCGCGGCATAGTACGCCGCGATCATCGGCTGGAACTTGTCACCGCGCAGCCAGTCGAGCGACTCGCCTTGCGACCAGTCAATCGACGCCGGAGCGTCTTTTACGATCCAGCTAGGTGGCACGTCGATCAGCGCTTTGCAGATATAAGTCTGCATTCCGGCAAAAGCGTCGATCATAGTCTGCGGATCAGCGGACGCTTGCGCGTCGTTCATTTTTTTCTGAATGAACAGCGCTTGCTTGGCTTCCTTCCAGGACACGCGGCTAAAGTCAAAGGTCGGCACGGGTTCAACTGGCACAGCAGGCAGATTTGGCATGTCGCTCATCAATAAACTCCGCCGCTAAACATATCGACTGTTGGTGCGGCTGCCCCGACTGCGCTCATCGCGAACATAACCTTGTCCTTAACGACTTTCTGAGTAAAGCCGCCATCTGACCACACGATTTGTTGAACATGGCGCGGTTTCGTGCTGACGTTTCCTTCAGGTCCGTATTCGAGTGTGTGCAGTGTTCCCGGCGCGAGGAGACCGCCCAGCAACGCGCCGACACTGCCGACGATGTACGCAAGCGTTACCTTCCAGGCCGTTTCGTTAATTCCGGCGGCCATCTGCTTATGTACAGCGCCTGTTCCGGCGGTGACATCCATCGTCGAGTTTTTCACGCTGGGGTTGGCTTCGCACCAATAAGCACCGATGTTCACGCCGTCGATCGCGATGTAGGGCGTGTTACCATTGTAAGCGGGCACAGTTAGTTCCTTTCCATTCTGAACTTGTATCGCGCCCCATCGTGATAGATGGGGCGTGCGTTTTCCACGTTTTCGATCATGTGAAGCGACTGCTCTTTAGTGGCCGTCGCAATGTTCCAGAACGAGCCGCCGAGCAACTTGCTCGGCGGCGCGTACCCTGGCAGTCCGTTATCGATCGTTCCGGCATCGTGCAGCAGATCGTTAATACGGCCTGCTCCTGCAAACGAAGTTTCCATGTCATCCGCAACGCACTTGATGTACATCACCGTGATCGCGCCCGGTACGCGCGTCCACATCGGCTCAATGTCGCTAACCATCACCATAATCACATACGGGCGCGTGTTTCCGTTTCCGGTCTGCGTGCTTTCCGTGTTGTAGATCCGGCTGCCCCACATCTCCGTGCCGTTTTGCGCAAGCTGTTGGATCACGGCGCGATACAATGCGGCTACGTTGGTTTCAGCCATGTATGTTCAGCGCCGTCCGCGCGTCCGCTTCCAGTTTGCCGCCCGTGCTCCAGTTGTCGAAAACGGGACCAATGAACGGGCGCGCTTCCATGTTTCCAGTGCCCAACTCCAGATAGATCCCGTAAGAAACGCCATCACCGACGTAAACCGTATGTTCACGCTGCGAGTCTTTTTCCCATCGGATCGATGCCTGCAGAGCACCGGTGACAGGCGTTGGAGGATGTCCCGCAATTGAGGCTACGTGCTCCACGTTGCCATACATGTAAGTGCGTCCGGGCGGTGAAGTCCCCATGCTGAGCTTTACTTCTTCGACCATCTGCTCGGCCACTCTGGTCATCCAGTTATCAACGTTGCCGCCATTTTGGGCGATAATGCGGGCAGCTGCGCTTACATCCAAGCGATAGGTTGCTTCACTGTTCACGGTTGATCCCCTCGTTCTCGCGTGATATAGGCCACGTTTGCCACGCTGTCGGTATCCGCTTCCTGCAAGCTCGCGATGTCATAGCGAAGGCCCTTCACGGTGACGCGCATCCCCAGCCCTAGCGCCGTCAAGGGGCCAACGATCAGCCGGTAGTTGTCTTTGATCGACAAGGCATCTCCGATCAAGCCTGACATCGGACGTACCCGCTTTGTGGTATCGATCAGACGGCACGGAACATTCGTCGCGATAATCACCCATCGGTTGATCTGTTCGCCGTATTGCCCCGTGCCCGGAGCGCGCTGCTCGATCAGGCAGATGTCCGTCAGAAAGCGACTGAGCGCTTTAGCAACGACGCCTAAACTGTGGGTGGGAACAGCGCGCGGCATTTACCAGCCCCATCCGCCGAGACTGCCAGCGTTCGGATCATACTGATTGTTCTGTCCCTGCTGCGTCTGGCTGTAGTTAGGCGGCGCGCTGTTCCCGGAGTCGGGACGGTACGTGTGTACCGTGCTTCCGTTGATCGCCGGGATATTCCACTGGCGCCGATAGTTTCTCAGCATGGCGTTATAGGTGTCTAACGCCTGTGCCGGGCTTACCGTCAGCCAGTCCGCCGTAAACGTTCGTTCCGATCCCAGCTTGCTTATCAACTGTTGGATCAGGACGATCGTGGTCATCTGATACGAGCCATACTCGCTCTGCATAAACGCGATCTCGGTGTCATCCCAGATCGGGTTAGTCGGATCACTATCACCGGTGTAAAACCTGATCCGCGCTAAGTCGGTATAGGGCGGAACAAGGTTGTAGGTAAACGGCATTACCAGCCTACCATTCCGATACCACTGGTCGCAGCGCTGTATACGCTGACGTTTGTCACATACACCTCGTTCGCCATGACGAACGATCCAACAGCGTTAGCCGCCCCAAACAGCACAAAGTCGAAGTTTGTAGGGCTGACAGTCGGCGCTGCAGGGTTATCGTTGAACTTAAAGTAAGCGACGGACGCGGACGCATTCGAGACGATCGCGTAACTCTGTCCGACAGGGAACGAAAGGACACTGGCGGTACTCGCTGTCAGTACCCCCGTTGCCTTAGTAGATGGTCCGCGCGCTTGTGTCAGTCCCATTAGCTCACCGTTACGCCGTTGAGTGACACGACGTAGAAGTTCCCCTGATAGGCCATCAGGATCGCGCTGTTGCCTTTAGCCGCCGTCCACGTCAGGACACCGGAAGCGCCCTTAGCGTTGAAGCCGACCGTGCCTTGCGTCACCGTGTGCGCCTGGGCAGTAGCAGACACGATCGTCAGCATCTTATAGTCATCGGTGCCGACGACTGGTGCTGGGATAGTCAGCGCTGCCGCCGCGCCCGCAGTGATCACGAATGCGGCATTGCCAAGCGGAACGGTCATTGCACCGGATGCCGCGAGCGCCGTTCCCGGCTGAACAACCGCTCCGGACAGTCCGCCGGGGAAGTTGCCTTTACGCAGGGTTCGATCGACTAGCCGCGTTACACCATCATCGGCCTGAATGTGCGCGTTGAGAATGTCGAGGTTTGTTACAGACATTGGAACCTCTTAATAGGTATTGCCATACACAAAATACGGGTCATCCCACCCATACCCGAAGCGCGTATAGCCCCGGAAGTTAGCCTGCAAGTTGTAGTTCGCCGCCGGATCAACATCGAATTGAAGCGGGATACGGTTGAACCACCACAGATGCATTTTCGCCATTTCGCTGTCGATCAGGAACCACGCATTGCCAGTCTGGGAAGGCAGGTTCATATAGCGCCACACAATCACCTGTCGGATCAGCCCTTGTCCGCGAACATAGTTCACGTCGTTGTTGGCAGTACCTGGACGGTTCATGCTGTTCATGATCGTGTACGCCTGATCTTCCAGTTCGGGACCTACAAGCAGCGTATCCGGCTCAATGCCGCGCAACTGCCCGCGATCGTCCACAAACCGGCGCATTGTCTTCCGGGTGGCGATGATGTTGTCATACGTCAGCGGCAGACTGCCCGCGTTGGACTGCGTAATTGTCGGGTTGGCCGGGTTGATCGGATGTACCGTGCTGCACAACGGAAGCAGATCCGCGCCGAGCGGCTTCTTTCCGGTAACGGGCGTCTGGTACAAACCAGTCAAATCCGTTGTGTTGAACGCATTGGTAAACACAGATGCGCCATGCTTTTCGGTGGTACGGGCGAACGCCGTAGCTAACATTTGTGTATTACGCGCGATCACGTTGTACTGATCATCGTCCATCAAGCGACGCTGTACGGTCAGTGCGTCCGTATACTCAATATGCGGTATGTCGGTCTTGAAGCCGGGATCGAACGCATCGTATTCAATGCGCCCGTTGAACGGCAGCACGTCGCCAAACCCGCCAACGCCGAGGACATGCTCAACAGCTTTGCTGCTGTCCGTCACATTGAACAGCTGAGGAACAGGGCTTTGCGCAACCAGAGCTTCAGTCTGCACGTAGAAAATTTGGCGTAAACCCGGCTCAAGCAGGTACGGCCAATTCGAGGCAACCATAGGGGTAGGCATTGTTTAGTCTCCTTGACCTTGCTCAGCCAGCGGTAGTATTGGAAAACGAAACAAATGCCAGAATGTTGCCCACGTCGTCAAGCGTGGAAATGGTCCACAGGATTATTGAACCCGTACCCGGAAGGGCAGAGAGTTTAACCTGCTTCTGACTTACCAGTTCAATTGTCTTGTTCGCGCCGTTAGCGATCGCGGTCGTCGTGGGCGAGTCGCTTGATACCCTAAAGATGTGCTCTTTACGGATAATGCCGACTTCTACCAGATCGCCGCTTGTCGCCCCTGCCGTCGGGCGAGGCGCAAGCGCGTAAGCCGTCACTTCGCTGACCGGCGCGGCGCACGGCTTGAGATACCCGGTAGTTGGATCGACTACGAGCAGATCGCCCGGCATAATAGCAGTCGTGCCAAGCACCGGCAACTTTTGCACGATTGGGGCGCGGTTCGTCCCGACGTTGTTGCTGTCGAAAATAAAGCCCTGCGTGGGCATAGTGTACTCCTGTGATCGCATGCCGATCTCGCGGAAGCGCTTTCAGGGTCAACCTGTCAGCAAGTACACTCTGCGCGCCAGGCACAGGGTGGTGGGGTGTTTCAAACACCCATATATGCGAGTTATTAACACCAGTTTATCACTCTTTTGCAGAAGTCGACTAATTATTTATATAGTCCTGAAACACTTTTTATATACAAAGCAAGTTAACGATATGTCGATCCTGATAAGAACTCTTATCGGAAGCAATATTAGGTGGTTGAACGGGTTCAGCCCACCTAATTGACAGGAGCTAGACTTGTTCGACTTTGCGCTTGCGTGCGGCGTATTGTGCCGGTGTGATACCCAGACTTTTCGCGATGGTGATTTCTGCGCCTGTCAGGTCGGACATTTGCACTGCTTCGCCGCTAGTACCTGCATCCAAGTTCGGAGCGCGGCGCTGTGCCAGCATCGGGGTCGCGGTATCAAGCCACTTTGCCAGCATCACCGGATCGTAAGCCGACGGGACAAGCGAGCGGACAGACTCAGGCAGCCCGGAAATGCGGCGGTTGTTCGACTCAACGATCGTCTGTTCGATCGCCGCCGCGCGAGCCGCCTGTGCTTCCAGTTCCGTCACCCGTAGCGCTCGCTGCTCAGCGAGCGTCTGCCATTGTCCGGCCTGAGCGAGACGCTCTTGTTCGGTCTTAACGGCTTTCTCCTGAGCAGTACGGAGTTCCCCTCGCCGATCGGCGGCCTCTTTACGCGCGTCGGCGATCAGTTTTTGCCCCCACGGCGGGAGCGATGAAATATCTTCGGCCTGCAGGGTTACGGGAATTTCTGCGACAACAGGTATTGTGTCGATCGGCTCGGTCGGCGGTATAACAGCGTTTCCCATGTGGTTTATTCCTCTATCCAGTGCCAGGTATTCGGTAAACAATGATGTGCGCGATCGGGTTTCGCGTAAGTGAGGCCGGACATCCAACGCACTTCGATCCCAGCGCTACCGTTTGGATCGTTCATGCCGTCGGTGAACGCCTGAACGTTTATTGTCTGATCGTCGTCGCCGTAGATGCGCGTAATGATCGCTGGGCGGGCCGACATCCAACTCAAATGGTTCAACTTCAGCGAGTAAGCGATCACTATTGCGCCGATAAACGGCTTGCGCGGTTCGGCCAACGTAACAGGCAGCTCAGCGATCACCTGTTCGGCGATCGCCGGAATGTCTTGCGGGATAGGAACTTTGTTATTGATCGTAGTAGTTTTGGGCGGCATCGCCGAGTATTCCTTTAAGACTTGCTTCCTGGACCATATCCCCGAACAACGGATCTGACGTGTGCTGCACGAAGTCCATGAGGCTAACTGCGCCATCCTGCCACGCCGCATAGTTGGCGTTGCCCATGATTGTCTGTTGACGATCGTCCGTTTGGGCGTTAAGCCAGTCTTCGCCTGACTGAACATCGACCGGACGACCTTTCACAATAAAGACGGACGTGCAGCGTCCGTTCCAATGGTCATCAACTCGTTCGTCAATGTCCATCTCCGATCCGTTCAGCGCAAGACAACTCAGACAGGTCCTATTGTCCAATACTGCAATGCGCACCTGTCCTTGCAGAATGTCGGCGTTAGCGAGGCCATGCGCTACTTGCGCATCCCGATAGCCCGTCATTTGAAGAGTACGCATCATGGTTTGCGCGGTGCTGCATGGGATCGTGCTGACCGAGTTGGCAATATCTTTTCCGATCTGACGCGGGTTCATGCCCGCCAGGATCTCGCGTAACGCCAGATTGCCGATCAGCAGAGCGACTCCCGTACCGTACCGATCAAGCATGTCTCGCCATGCCTGATCGGTGGTGTACTGTAAGATCGCCCGGATAGCTTCGGGATCGGGTGATGCCCATTGGTATTGAAGCGCCTCAGCGCCGCTTAGAGCAGCGCGCGGCACGATCTGAGCTGCGGCGCTGATCGCACTATACAGCAGCGCGTCGGCTGACATGTCGATCAGGCGGGCATTGCTCTTCAGCGTATCGCCCAGATCGGCCAGATATGCACGCAGGATCGGGTTATCGGCAGTTAGCTTTTCTTTCGCCGCCATCAGCCGATCGATCTCCTGCTGCAACTGGTGGTCGCGCACGAACATTACTCCGCCGGTAAGCGATCGGTCGATCGACTGCAACACCTGTCCGGCTACCTGATCGAAGCCTTTATCAAGCAGGCGATCGATCAGCGCCTTGAGGGTTTCGGCGTAATTGAGCGGCAGGTTCAAGGATCAGACCTGAGTTGCCAGCGGTTGGAGCAGAATACTGGTGGCGCTGACAGGGATACCCAGCACAGCAGGCCACCATGTGGCGATATTCGTCACAAGATCGGCGGCGGGAGCCATATTACCCGCGCCTGCACCCGACGCTACCAACGGCGAGCGCGTAGTGAACGCTGGAGTGGCGGTGATAGTGATGAAGCCACCCGTTTGTACTGAAACGGGTTGCCCGACTGCGGCAGAGTTTAGGGCAATCCCGGCGGCCTTACTGAGTGGCGCACTGGCGGACGCATTGCACACCTTATAGGTGTTGCTTGATAGTTCCAAATACGCGACTTGTCCGGCGACGATCGCGACTCCGGCATAGCGCGTATTGTCGATGATGGCGCCTGCACCGGGCGCGACGGACGAAGAAGTAACGGCGTAGTCTGCCATAGCGAAGTTTCCTTATTGTGTCTTCTGAACGGGTTGAGGTTTTTGTGGGGCGGTGGGTTGAGCAGGCACGGGCGGCGCGTTTGCCGCTCCTGCGATGGGCGCGCCGCCCGGTGACGGCGACATGGGCGGCTTGTAATTGCCAAAGGCTGGCATTGCGCTGGTGACGGCTAACAGGTTATTGCGCGACTGAGACTGTTTGGCGTCGATGATGTCGGAGATCTTGGTCGAATTCCAGTCAAACACTGGCGAGACGATCTCCAGGAACGTTTCATCGTCTATCTTGCCCTCGATCGCCAGTGCGTTTTGAACTAGTGTCGCGTCGTTGCGCAGTTCGGCGTCCTGCCAAACAGCGTTCCAGGCGTCCACGTCCGGCGGAAGATCCATGCCGAATGCGGTATCGATGTCGTGCGCCAGTTCCATGCAGCGCTCCCACGAGCCGCCGAGTTTAACCTGCGATCGACGCGCTTTGCCGATCAGCCCGATCTCACGCTGTTTAAGCGCTTCGCCGCTGGCTGCCGCATCCGATCCCATGAACTCCGGCGACGGTGTTTGAGTGATCCGGTGCATCTGTTCGATTACCCAATTCGACATGTCGAGGTATTGTGCGCTTTCTCCGCCTGCCAGCCGGGTAAGACTGGCAACCTCACCTTGCATGAGCGGCGTTGTGGAGATGACAATGATCGATCCCGGTGTCAGATCGGCGGGTGGATTGAAGCCAGTCGCTACTAAAAGCCCGAAGGCGTTCAGTTCGCTGTTGATCACCATGCTGTACATCATGCGGTTTAGCGTATCCTGGAGCGATATGCAGTCTCGCAACTCGCTGTACCCGTAATTGTGTCGCCCCCGGTTTCGGAAATGCACTACGGGCACGCCGATCGGCTCAGCGGCATCGCCGATCCCCGTTGCCCAGTCGGTCACTTGATCGTCCGTGCCGAGCGGTAACACCGTGCCGCCACCTGCGTCGGCGGCATACTTGTATATTTTGCCGGGCAGGTAAATATTGATGCGCACACCCAGCCCTACCGAACCGCGTCGGTTGCTGGTGTGCCATACCTTAACTGCGGCCAGCATCTGTTCGCTGTCGGCACTGTCGTACAGGACGGCGATCCCAGAGCGGCCATCGTAAGCCAGTTCATGTTTGAGGATCGGTATTTGCAGATCGTTATCGAACGCCACCATTACGAATGTGTCGCCGTCTCGCAGTACCGCCTCGTGTACATCAGCCTGCAAAGCGTCAAACCGCGACTTGCGCAGGATCTTTTCAGCCCATTCGTTTGCATCCTCGGCAGGATCGGCATCGTCCTGATCGTCTTCTGTGTCAGGAGAGTCCGGCGTGAGTGCAGTTGGTGGCGGCGTTTTGGGCTTAGGCGGTGGCGGATCGTCGTCTTCGATCTCGGCCTTTATTCCGTCAAGAATCAACCGATCGGCTTCCGCCTGCACGATCAGCGGCATGTAGTTATCGTTGAACTGGATACCCGGCCTGTTTGCCCGCAGCATTCGCCGCATTTCGTCAGTCATCCATTCGGGATGATTGCCGTCGTAGTAGTCGCGATAAAGTCGCACGGCTTGCGCCCGGATGCTCTGCTGAGATACCCATGTCGAAACGTTGCGATCGATTAGTTCTTCGAGAATTTCAGAGATTTGCGAAAGCGAGAAGATCCCCTGCGGCTGATCGCCGGTGAGCATAGGCGAAAACACCATTAGATAAACCTCTTAGCCTTCTTTTGAGCGCCTTTATAGTCGATGTGCAGATCGCGATACCACCAGCGCCACGCGACCATTTCGTAAGCATAGACTCTGTTGTACCAGTACATCCAGGGACGATCAGGCGTAGTGTTTGCTTTTCCCGGCAAATTACCGTAAACGATCATATGAACCTTCTTACTTCTGGCGTTAACGGCTTGCGATCGAGCATCAAATACGCGCCCGACGTGGCGTCTACCTGATCGTCGTGTGCGCCCATCGGGAAACTGGTCAGTTCATCGATGTACGCGGGCGTCCAGGCGCGATTGAGCACATACACCTGCCGCGATCCGGCGCGTGCCGCAAAAGGAAGCGCGCGCGTCAGCTTGTCAGCTTCGGGACGATAGCCCTTGATGTTGTACTGGAATAAAACCGGATCGCGCGTCAGTTTGTCCACCGCTCGGCTTTGGAAGTACGCAACTTCAATGCCGAGCGAGACTTCAGTCCCGTCAAGCAGCGCAACACGTTTAATTTCGTTAGGCACTTCGTCCCATTCTTTTTGCAGGCGCACCACGTCCAGAATGATGAACAGTCCCGTCTTCGTCAGACCCATCAGCAGACCAACGGTGTAATCAGCGGTATCGCGACTGGACAGCGCCAAGTCCCAGAAACGAACGCGGCGCACAATGTCGGCGGGCGCATGATCGATCCGCTGTAAGTTGGCCGCCTTGAATAGTCCGCCTTCTTTCGACATTGGACTTTGCTGATAAAGAGCCGAGAATGGATATTCGCCAAGATCGGCCTTGATCTCCAGCAGCTTGGCGCGATCGTACCAGGCCGCACACAATGGCTCGCCCGGCTTCCGGCCAAGCGGATCGTTATCTTCTGCTAACGCCGGAAGTGTCAGGCACGTCCACTTATCGCGCTGTTCGAGCAGCAGGCGGCCATGCACATCGTCTTTGTGCCAACGGGTCATCACCGACACATGCGCAGCTCCCGGCTGTTTGCGGGTAAGAAGATCGCTCAGCAGCCAGTCCCAATCGCGATCCCGCTGGCCTGCCGACTCAACTTCTTCGCGCGATTTTACAAGATCGTCGGTGATCAGACAGTCAGCGCCCTTGCCTGTTACTCCAGCCCCTTTGCCAACGGCGTCAAGTCCACCTTCATGATCAGCAATGTCCCAGTGATCTTTGGCTTGACTGTCGCTTGCCATACTGATCCCGAACACTTGCTGATAGCGCCGCAGCCGCATAATTGTTCGCACTTGTCGGCTATTTTTAGTCGCAAGTGACTGGTTATAGCTGGCAAGAATGACGCGCTTGTTCGGGTTTCGTCCTAGAAAATACGCAGGCAGCATATGCGAGATCTTCCGCGTTTTTCCATGTCGAGGCGGCAACTCGATCATGAGATTGCCGATTCCAGACTGGCCGCTTGTCTCGATGTACTCTACTACTAGCTGTAAATACTTATCGATCATCGCCAAATGCGGATGATGTTCGTAGCGCGGCCACACGAATCGGCTGAACAGCGTGAAGTCTTCCCGTACCATCGATGCAATGGCACGATCGACTAACTGCCGATCCGCGTGTCCGATCAATGCCTCATTAGTCAAGGGTATGTCGATCAAGCGTTCACACTGGAAACCGCTGCTGAATAGCGCTTGTAAGCCATCGTGACGATCGACATCCGATCGGCGTCCGATAGTCCGTCTAATGTCAGCGCGCTCATTTCGTGTCCTGCACTGGTGAGATCGGTTTTGACTGGCGCATCCAGGCCAAGCAGCGCGGCGCGCCGTTCCATGATGCGCAATACACGATCGATAACCAGCGTTTCGCCCTTTAGTGCTTTCGGCCAAAGTGCCGACAACATCATGTCGAGACGCGCCACTTCCAAATCGCGCACCGATCCGGCGGCGTCTACCGTTTCTTTCCTGACTGCGGCCATAACCGTTGTCAGATCGCGGCCTACTGTAGAATAGGGAACATCCAGCTGATCGGCGATCTGACGGATCGTCAAACCACGCAGACGATAGGCGTATACGTCGCGTTGGCGCGTTTCTCTAAGTTCGCGAGCGCCGGTCTTCTGATGCGTGAGCGGCATTGTTTTCCGAAAATTGCTTGATATGTATTTTACACGAATAGCAAGGAATGCAACTAACTAATAAACGAGTAGTAGTGATCTCATTGCTATTGTGTGTCATTTTTGCAGATAGTCCGACGCCCATTTTTCAAGTGCCTGCGCGCCCGGCTCACTTATTTTCACCCCGATCAGCCCCTTGCGGGCGCGTAAGAGATTCAGGTGCTTACAGATTGGTAGCCATTCCGTTCAAATTAGGGGTTGACACAATCTGCAGGCCCGTCTATAATAGTCTTATAAATACGGACGATTTCCTGTCTGTATTTATAAGACTGACCAGTTCGCTAAGATATGATAAGGCACACAGCGACCATGTTAACCGCCAAGTCCAATTCCCCACGCAATTTGATTGTGACTCTGATCGAAGAGTATCAATCGACCATTAAGGTAGCGCGCGCGCTGAACGTTGCGCCGAACACTGTCCGCTGGCACTTGAAAGCCGCGAAGTACGCGTTCAATAAAGACGCGCGCAAGTGGGAACTGCAGGCGTGATATATCAGCCGCACCCTGAGCGCGCGCTCGCCACCTTCTACTGCGATACACCGCGCAGCCACCGACAGGCGCAAGGCGTAGCAGCGATCCGCAGCCTGCCGCCTCACCCAGTAATGCGCGCGCCATACTTCGCTCGCCTCGATTAACGACGAAAAGGACAACACGATGACAACCATTCCAGCGACTTCTACGATCCCGAACTTCAGCAACGCCTCGCTGCTGCGCATCCTGAATGGTCTCGATGCGTGCCCGAACAGCATCGCGTTTGTCGATAAGCAAACAGCGCGGGAGGCGCTGGCAAACTGTGCGAGCCTCGGTTGGATCGATTGGCTGATCAAGGCCGCCGACGGCAAGTTTGGACTTCCCACTACCGCCTGGCAGGCTGGGCGCAAGGCGGCAGAAGCCAAGTGGCAGGACTCGCTTGACGCGGCAGACGCCAAGCGGCAGGCCGCGCTCGACACAGTAGACGTCACTTGGCGGGCCGCGCTCGACACAGTAGAGACCAAGTGGCGACCTTTACTCGACGCGGTCGATGCCAAGTGGCGACTTGAACTCGACGCGGTAGAGGCCAAGTGGCAACCTGAAATCAGCGCGATCGACGCCAAGAGGCGGGTCGAACTCAGCGCGGTAGACGCCAAGTGGCGGACTTTGAGCGAATCGCTCGATACCAAGTGGCGACCTTTACTCGACGCGGTCGATGCCACCTGGCGACCTTTACTCGACGCGGTCGATGCCAAGTGGCAGACTGAGCGAAACGCGGTAGAGGACAAGGGGCGGGCTTCGCGCGAAATAGTAGAACGCGCGCGGCGGACTGAGTTTAGCTCGGTCGATGCTAGCTGGCGACCTGAGCGAGACGCGGTAGAGGACACATGGCGGACTGAGTTTTGGGCGGCCGACGACAAGGGGCAGACTGAGCGAAACGCGGTAGACGCCAAGTGGCAGATTGAGCGAAACGCGGTAGACGCCAAGCGCTTAGCAGATATTAAAGCATTGTTCGTATTCGCCGATTGCAACTAACCAACGCCTGAAAAACGAAAATGCCGCCGATGACAAATCGGCGGCACAAAGGACAACAACCTAATGATATCACAAAACTCCGCCTCCGCCAAATTCGCCGAACTCGACTGGCAACCGCATCCGAGCAACACGCTGGTGATCGCCAGTGCGCCTTTGCTCACTATCGCCGCCCGCGCCACCTCGCCCGCAATGCTGGTGGCAATGCTGGCCGTGTGCCGCTGCCCGCATTGCACCGGTGGGCGCATCACCAGCGCCTATGATCCCGATCAGGGTATGCAGGTCGAGGCCGACGACCTGTGCGACCGATGCGACGGCACTGGCATTCTCTTCCCTTCCACCAATGAAACGTTCTGAGGAGATCGATATGCGTAACTCCACTTTAGCATTAACGCCTGTTCAACCGTCGCTTGACGATCGAGTGCGCATGGCGCAAATGATGATCGCCAGCCACTTTCTGCCACCCGCGATCAAGACAGTCGAACAGGCGCTGACGATTATGTTTATGGGCGAAGTGCTGAATTTGCACCCGATCGTCGCGCTAAACTCGATCAACGTGATCCAGGGCAAGCCAACCGTTTCGCCGCAATTAATGATCGGACTCGCACAGCGCAGCGGCCAGCTTGAGGATCTGAATATTTCCGATGACGGCGAAACGTGTACCGTGATCGTAAAGAGGCGCGGAATGGCAAGCGCTGTTACCGCGTCATTCAGCATCGCCGATTCGAAGACGATGGGCCTGATCGGCAAAGATAACTGGCTAAAGCAACCGAAGATCATGCGCCAGTGGCGCGCAGTGGCGGCAGCCTTTCGCCTGGCGTTTGCCGATGTGATCAGCGGCTTTTACACGCCGGATGAAATGGGCGCGACCGTCACCATTGCCGAAGACGGCGATATGCTCATTGTTGATGCTCAGCCGTTAACCGCTGGCGCTGCCGAATATAATGCGCCAGTCGAGCCGCCCGCCGCGCCAGTCGATCCGGTCGCAGCGAATAAGCGGACAATCGCCGCCTGGTTTGCCGCGACATACCCCGATCACAAGGCGAACATGGGGCAGATCGTTAAGTCGATCCTCGGCACGGGCTATAACTGGAACGCTGACAGCGCCGTCGAGGCCGCCCGGTCATCTTTGACCGCGTACATGGCGACGCTGGCCGATGTGCCGGACGAGGTGGACTTCCCGGATGAGCCGCCCGCCCCTGCTGCCGCGCCGGATCGCAAACAACAGGAGTTAGCCGCGTTCACTGCGCAGAAGGCGGCGATCGCGTTTGGCATTGAGCGCGGCCTGACTGAAAGCGAAGCCAAAAAGGCGCTCGGCGATCACCATAACAACGGAATCGGCGTATTTGGTGACTGGACAGATCCTGATACGCTGGAACGCGCGCGAACCACCCTTCGCAGCACGGCCCGCCGACCAACGGCGATCGAAAAAGGGATCGCAATGAAGTGGTCAATGGGGCAACTTACCGCTGGGGTGAACCTCGACGATCAGCTGGCGGCGTTGGGCGAAACGGCGCTCATGAATTACCGCTGGGATGCCGCCGACGCCACAGTTAACGCTGATCGGCTGGTACAGGCGCTGATGACCGGCATTGCGGCCAAGTCTGCGCCTGCGCTTATCGCGCAAGTCAACGGGCTGTTTCGCGAAGGCGAAGTGGCTGTGCCAGATCGAACATACCTGGAATGAGCGACCAGTTGTCATTGTTCAACGAACCGCAGTTTGACGATCGCATCCGTCGCGTTGAGATTAACGGCACGATGTATTTCTCGGTGCTGGACGTGTTTACCCATTACGGGAAAGCCAAGAACGCTACTTCGTCTTGGGCTACCGCTCAAAAACGGCTTGAAAAACAAGGCTTTGAGCTATCTAGAGAAATCCGCGATAGGGTTATGGAAGGTGGACGCCGACCTACGCCCTTTGCGACACTCCGCGTGTGCGATCTGATCGGCATAGATCGTGTGACCGGCAAGCCGGTGTCGCGATGATCAGCGACCTGACCGTTACACGCCTGACTGCCGATGAAGCGCGGCGCTGCGTTGACGCAATCAACGCGGCGATGACAAATGCGCGCGCGTTACTCTGGGAACTTTACACACGCGAGGGCTGGCTTGTTTTAGGACACGCCAGCTGGAGGGCGTGCGTAACTGCCGAGTTCGGGCAGTCTCAAGCCTACCTGTACAGGCAGCTGGCGGCGGCGGAAGTCGAGCAAAACATTTCGCCCGATTCGCCAATTGGCGAACTCAAAGAAGGCCAGCTTCGCCCCTTATCGGCGCTGCCGCCTGTTTATCAGCGACTTGCCTGGCAGAACGCTCAGCAGGCCGCCGATCTGATCGAGCCGGGCAGCGCGCCCACCGCCAGCGTGATTCAAGCGTCCGTTGAAGCAGTGCAAGAGATAATTTTCACCGGCGGCTATGTCTCGATCGGCGGCGACTCAGTCGCTGCCGATCGTCCGCTTGGCGATGAACACGCCGGGTTGCTGGCGGCGACG
>Ga0123339_10000430_pt1 | contig 33297 bp, 30 predicted proteins | sample lystaG_FD_89956 | JGI IMG/M metagenome (GOLD analysis project Ga0123339, IMG submission 89956) | Glacier valley bacterial and archeal communities from Borup Fiord, Nunavut, Canada, to study Microbial Dark Matter (Phase II) -... | ecosystem: Environmental > Aquatic > Freshwater > Ice > Glacier ...
CCTCTCCCTCTCCCTCCGGGAGAGGGCCGGGGTGAGGGGGCGGGCAAGTGCGGTGCCTCGTCCGGACAGGTTCCTGTGCTTGCCTCGTGCGCAATCTCCCGCGCCGTAGCCAAGACCCCCTCACCCCGGCCCTCTCCCGAGGAGAGAGGGAGCAGACATGCCACAAAGAAGCCGCTTGACTTGCCAGGCCCGCGCCGCAACTTTCTGGTGCAGTAGCGGAAGAGACCGGCCCATGCCAAAGGCCGGCGCCGAAGGAGCAACCGCCCCGGAAACTCTCAGGCACCCCGGACCGCTGCTGCAGGCTTGGACTCTGAAAAGTGGGGCCGCACGCCCCCGCCGACGGTGTAAGCCCCTTCCCGGTACGCGGGAATTGGCGATACTCTCAGGCCAATGACAGAGGGGGCGCCACACCGCACCATGCGGACAAGGAGCGCCCATGCCTGACATCCAGACGTCGTTTGCCACTGCCCCCGCCGTCATCATCGCGGACCCCGCGCATCCCAGCATCGCCGTGATCGGCGCTGGGATCACCGGCGTCACCACCGCCTACAACCTGGCCAAGCGCGGCTGCCGGGTCACGCTGTTCGACGCGCATCCCTATGCCGCGATGGAGACCAGCTTCGCCAACGGCGGCCAGTTGTCGGCCAGCAATGCGGAGGTCTGGAACTCCTGGGCCACGGTGTTCAAGGGCCTGAAGTGGATGTTCAAGCCCGGCGCCCCGCTGCTCGTGAACCCCAAGCCGTCTTGGCACAAGCTGTCCTGGATGGCGGAGTTCGTGGCCGCCATCCCGCACCACGAGGAGAACACGGTCACGACCGTGCGCCTGGCCATCGAGGCCCGCGCCCATCTGCAGCGCATGGCGGAAGAAGCCGGCATAGACTTCGACCTGGAGGAGCGGGGCATCCTGCACTTCTACAAGACCAAGGACGACTTCGACGCCGCCGCGCACACGACGGAGCTGCTGGCCAAGGGCGGGCTGGAGCGCCGGGCCGTGACGCCGGAGGAGATGCGGGGGATCGAGCCGGCGCTGCACGGCGAGCTGTACGGCGGCTGGTACACCCCGTCCGACTTCACGGGCGACATCCACAAGTTCACCGTCGGCCTTGCCGCGGCCTGCGAGCGGCTGGGCGTCGTCATGCAGCTTTCGACCCACGTCGCCGCCGTGCAGCCCGGTGACGACGAGGTGGTGATCCGCCACCACTCGACCGAGCCGCAGTCGGACGGCCGGCCGGCGCCGGAGGAGACCACGCGGTTCGACAAGGTGATCGTGTGCAGCGGCATCCTGTCCCGGGACCTGGCGCACAGCATGGGCGACCGGGTGAACGTCTATCCGGTGAAGGGCTACTCCATCACCGTGAGCCTCCCGGAGCCGGCGGACCAGGCGGCGGCGCCCTGGGTCAGCCTGCTGGACGACAAGGCGAAGATCGTCACCAGCCGCCTAGGCCAGACCCGGCTGCGCGTCGCCGGCACCGCCGAGTTCAACGGCGCCAACAAGGACATCCGGGCCGAGCGGATCGCGCCTTTGGTGCATTGGTGCCGCGAGCACTTCCCAGGCATGAGTACCCGGCAGGCCGTGCCGTGGGCCGGTCTGCGCCCGATGATGCCGGACATGATGCCGCGGGTGATGCAGGGGCATAACCCGCGCGTGTTCTACAACACCGGGCACGGGCACCTCGGCTGGACCCTCAGCGCGGCGACGGCCGACGCCGTGGCGGCGCTGGCGACGGCGCGGGCCAACGCGGCATAGGGCAGGGGGTCAGGCGTCCCGGGGCCGGGACGCCTTGCGGCCAGGTCAGCCCCAGCTACTTGCGCCAGGGCCGGACAGCATGGCCCGGTCGGACATTCGGTCGCGATCTGCTGAGGAGCCAAGGGTCAGGCCAGCCGGCAGACCCTTGCGCTGCAGCAGGCCAAGCTCGTCGCAGGCTGCCAGGAAGATGGCCGCCTCGCCTGCGTCGTGTCCCGTGGCCGCTCCTAAGGCAACCGCTGTCATCGCCTTGCGGCCGAGCAGGCCGCACCAGGCGATATGGTGGCGCGCGTGCGGCAAGCTCGCGAAGTCCGGCCGGACTGGCAGGCTGAAGGCGCCCTCCCCGTAGCGCGCAATCTCCTCCGACCCGCCGCACCGCAGGACCGCCACCCAGAACAGGTGTTTCAGCGGCAGGTCCGGTATGGTGACGATATGCCGGCCGGCCCCTCCCTGCACCGCGGTCCGGCCGTAGTAGGAGTTCTGTGCCACTGTGACATAGCCGGGCACCAGCGCGTCGTCGGGGCTGTCGTACACGGCCTGCAGTGACGCAAGCGTGTAGCAGGTCTCGTTCAGTGGTGCCGCGCAGATGGCTGGGATGCCGTCCAGGCGGAACACGATGACTTGCGACGCGGCCCTGGACCGGCGCAGGAGGGTCAATAGGTCGCAGCCCATCGCATCCAGGACAATGGTGCCGCGGCCCGGCATGGGCGGCGCGCGCGGGACACGGCGCCCGGCCGGCGGAAGGACGGTGAGGCCGCCCGCGGCCGCAGTTTCCCGCGCAGCAACCCCCGGGGCCGCTGCACGGCCTGGTGGCAGCCTGCTCGGGAGCAGGATTCCGGCGTCACGCAGCAGGAGTGGCTCGGCCGCTTCCTCGACAGGATCAGGGCTGACCTCGGCTTCCGTCGCCTGCGGGACTGATGGCGCGGGGGAATGCGCGGCCGGCCTGGGCCACCAACCAAAGAGCGCGCGGAGGAGCGACCGCAGCCTGCCGGGCCTCACCGGCGCAGGCGCCGCGCCTGCCACCTGCCCCGTGCTGGCAGCGGGGCTGCCGCTCTGAGCGGCGGAGTTGAGGACATGCACAAGGCCATCGGCACCGTGCGCCCGAACCGGCCTGCGCAGCGTCAGTCTGTCAGGCACTGCCGGGTCGAACGTTGCTGCGGCGCAGACCTTGGCGCGATGTGCGCCGTCCAGCCAGGCCGCCCCGCCCGGGGCGGCGTCTAGGTTGCAGAGCAACAGATCGCATGCGTCTGCATGTGCCGCGCTGAACGACCACGCTGCCGAAAGCTGCGGCTTCACCTGCGCTGCCAGGCGCTCGATATCTAGGGCCTCATCAGCGTCAAAGCCGGCAAGGCAGCAGTGCAGCATCGCTATATGCCCTATCCAGGTTGTCCGCACCGCCTGCCGCATGGGACGCCGCTGCGCCGCCATGAGCCATCTTGCCGCCTGTCCACACCCCCCGCTCCCAAGGGTCAAACACTCTGATTGCCGGTCGTCCTCAATTATCGGCCTTCGCAGCAAGTTTGGACCTTGCCGTATTCTGGACTTCCTGCTGCCTGGTCATACCAAAGCGCGGAGGTTGTTTCGCGATCAATCTAAGCTGCTTCAAGGTGGGCTTCGCCGTTACGGCGGTCGCGGCATCCCACCTTCTAGCTCACTCCCTTGGGTTGTCTCGCCTCCAGCTAGAATGGAGCATTCAGCGCATAGACTCTTGTTCATAGCATTGTAGCAACCACCTGGGTTGCGGTAACGGCCCGGTTTGTCAGATTATGTCGGTTCGAGCCACAGAAGCTGCTGACAGAACCATTCTGTATTAGAAAATGTTGGTAGCGGAACGCCCGCGGTCGGTGTCACCATTTGCAACCGGGCACGCACCGGAGTTGGCCTACTCCGCCAGGAAGCTCCGTAGCCTCGAAGCAACTGCATCTGCCGCTTCCTCATGCAGCACGTGTCCCACCCCCGAAAGTTCCAATAGGTCCGAATGGAGCAGCGCCGCCCGGTAGTCCCCGGCGTTCCGGGCCGGGATCATCCGGTCCTCCACGCCCCACATCAGCAGCACCGGCGCGGTGATCCGGCGCAGCAGCGGCACGGGGTCCTGCAGGACCTGCCCCGCTGTCCGGTCCAGGATCGCCTGGCGCACGCCCGGCGCCAGCAGCAGGTCCCGGTATTGCGTGACCATCGCATCCGTCACCATCGCCGGATCGGCGTAGGCCGGCACCAGGCTGGACTTCAGCAGGAACGTCGGCATCACGTAGGGCAGCAGGCGCAGCAGCAGCGGCACCTTGGGTGCGCGGCCGTATTCGAAGCCCGGGCTGGCGAAGCCGTCCGGCGCCAGCAGCGCCAGGCGCTCCACCCGCTCCGGGTGCAGCGCCGCCAGGGTCCAGGCGATCCGCCCGCCCATCGAGTGCCCGGCCACCGACGCCCGCGCCAGCCCCAGCCGGTCCATCAGCGCCATCAGCACGGCATGGCTGCGCGCATCCGAGTAGTCCCGCCCCGGGTCCGGCCCGGTCAGGCCGAAGCCCGGCAGGTCCAGGCGGATCACGCGGAACGTGTCCTCCAGCCGGCCGGCCACCGCGTCCCAGGTGTGCAGGCTGGCGCCGAAGCCGTGCAGCAGCAGCAGCGCCGGGCCGTCGCGCGGGCCGGTGTCGCGCACATGCAGGCGGATGCCGGCGGCCTCGATGAACTGCGAGGGCGGCCCGGCGTAGCGCGCCTCCAGCTCCGCACGCGGCTTGTCGGGGGCATAGAGCCAGATGCCGAGGCCGAGCAACGCCACGCCAAGCACGCCCAAGACGATCCACACCCGGCGCACCCCCTTCAATCCGCCAGCAGCGCCGCGCCGCGGTCCAGGTAGCCTTCCAGGAACCCGGCCAGCCGCGGCGGCCAGGGCCGGCGGAACACCTCGGCCGGTGTGCCGTCCAGCGCGATCCGCCCCTCCTCCAGGAACACCAGGTGCTGCGCCACCTGGGCCGCAAAGCCGATCTCGTGCGTCACCACCACCATCGTCATCCCATCCTCCGCCAGCCGGCGCATGACCCGCAGCACCTCCCCGGTCAGCTCCGGGTCCAGGGACGACGTGGGTTCGTCAAACAGCATGATCTTAGGCGCCAGCGCCAGCGCCCGGGCGATGGCGACGCGCTGTTGCTGGCCGCCGCTGAGTTGCGCCGGGTAGTGGCCGGCGCGGTTGGCCAGGTCCACGCGGGCCAGGTTGGCGCGGGCGCGCGCCTCGGCCTCGGCGCGCGGCAGGCGCAGCACCAGGCGCAGCGCCTCCATCACGTTGCCCAGCGCGGTCATGTGCGGCCACAGGTTGAACTGCTGGAACACCATGCCGATGCCCCGGCGCACCCGCGCGACCTCGGCTGTCGGCAGGCGCAGCCGCTGCCCGGACGGGCCGGGCGCGAAGCCCAGCGGCTGGCCCAGCACCTCGATCCAGCCGGTATCGTGCTGCTCCAGGAAGGCCATGCAGCGCAGCAACGTGCTCTTGCCCGATCCGGAGGGGCCGATCAGGCATGTGACCTCGCCCTGCCGGGCGTCCAGGGTGATGCCGTCCAGCACTCGGTGCGCGCCGAACGACTTGCCGACGCCTTGCATGCGCAGCGCGGGCGCGGTCATGCCAGGCGCACCGTGGCGATGCGGCGCTCCATTGCGCGGCCGGCGGCGCCGGTGGCCTCGGTCAGTACCCAGTAGGTGACGGCAAGCAGGAACGCGGCCTCTGTGAAGGCGAAGGTGCTGCTGCCGATGCCGGTGATGACCATCGTCAGCTCGGGCACGGTGATGATGGACAGGACCGCAGTTTCCTTCATCAGGACGACTGCCATGTTGACGCCGGCGGGCAGGATCAGCAACGCCATCTCCGGTAGCAGGATGCGGCGGAGGGTTTGTGCGGGGGACAGGCCGGCCATCACCGCGGCCTCCACATGGCCGCGCGGAACCGCCAGGAAGCCGCCGCGCATGATCTCCGCGAAGTAGGCGCCGCCGTAGATGGCGAGGCCCAGCAGCCCGGCCTCCGCCGGGTCCAGAGTCAGGCCGATGAAGGGACCGCCGTAGTACAGGAGGAAAAGCTGCACTAGGAACGGCGTGCCGCGCACCGCCCCCAGCAGCAGCGCCAGCACCGCGTCCATTGCCCGCCCGCCGTACTGCCGTCCTAGCGCCAGCGTCAACCCGAGCAGCGCCGCCAGCGACAGGCCCGGTAGCCACATCAGCATGGTTACGCCAAACCCGGCGGCCACCGCCGGCAGCGAGTCCAGCAGCAGCGCCGAATTCACTCGGCCCCCCGCATCCGCCGCCCCAGCAGCCCGCCGCCGCCGATCAGCACGGCGTTCAGCACAAGGTATAGCGCGCCTGCGGCCGCAAACGCCTCGATGGGCCGGTAAGTGCTGGACGCAATGTTCTGCGCTGTGCGGGTCAGGTCGGCGATCCCTACGACGGACACCAGCGAGGACGCCTTCAGGATCAGCACGGCCTCGTTCACGACGGAGGGCAGGGTCAGCCGCAACGCCAGGGGCACCCGGATGCGCAGCAGGATCAGGGCAGGGGACAGGCCGACCATCTGCCCGGCCTCGACCAGACCCGGCGGCACTGCCAGGAAGCCGCCGCGCAGGATCTCGGCCTGATAGGCGGCGGTGCAGAGCGTCAGGCCCACGAGTGCCGCGACGGTGCCGGGCACGTTGACGCCGATGCCGGGCAGCAGGTTGTAGATAAGCAGGAGCTGCACGAGCAGCGGCACGCCGCGGAAGAAGCTGACATAGACGGCTCCGGCGGCCCTGACCGCCCGGATGCGCGAGAGCTGCGCCGTGCAGACCAGCGCGCCGATGGCGAAGCCGAGCAGCACGGACACGGTGCTGAGCGCCGCCGTGATGAGGGCGCCGTCCAGAAGCAGAGCGAACGATGTGGCGTTCAATGGGGTGGCGCTAAGAACGCGAAAGTGCGCTGCTGCTCCCTCTTCCTCCGGGAGAGGGCCGGGGTGAGGGAGAAGGCAAGCGCCGAGCCGGGCCATCGCGTGCCCTGGTTCCGCTGCACCGGCTGCGCCCCGCTCCGCAGCCAAGACTCCCTCACTCCGGCCCTCTCCCCCAGGGAGAGGGAGCAGGCAGGCACCTTCGTATTACACCGTGGGCGCAGGGGCGCGGTCGGGCAGGTCGAAGGTCGTCTTGAACCATTTCTGCTGCAGCGCGGCCAGGCGGCCGTCCGCCTTCACCTTCAGCAGTGCCGCATCGAAGGCGTCCATCAGCCCGGCATACGGCGCATCCTTGCGCCCGATGTAGCCGAAGTAGCTCTTGTCCCCGAACGCCGTCGGCACCAGCGCGAAGGTGTCCGGCCGCTGCGAGGCGACATAGGCGATGTTGGGCAGGGAGTTGGCCACGCCGACGATCCGCCCCGCCGCCAGGTCGGCGTAGGCCTGGCTGAAGTCCACGTACTCCCGCACTTGCGCCGGGGGCGTCAGCTTTTCGGCAAACGCCTTCAACTGCGCCAACTGCGCCGTGGCCTTGCCGGAGCCGACGGCCTTGCCGGCGATGTCCTCGGGCTTGGTGATGCTGCTGTCCCCGGCCTTTTTCAGGATGGCGCAGGTGGCGTCGGCGATAGGGGGGGAGAAGCGGTAGCGTTCCATGCGCGCCTTGGTGATGGTGGCGGGGCCGGCGACCATGTCGAACTTGCCGGCGTCGAGGCCCGGCAGCACGCTTTCCCAGGGCAGGGCCACGAACTCGATGCGGACGCCCATTTCCTTGGCGACTTCGGCCAGCAAGTCGTAGTTCAGGCCGGCGGGCTTGCCGTTGTCGAGGAAGTCGAAGGGCGCGAACTGCGTCTCGGTCCCGGCGCGCAACACGCCGGCGGCCTTGACCTTGGCGAGCACGTCGGTGTCCTGCGCCCGGGCGGTGCCGCCCATGAAGGCGGCGGCCCCGGCGATTGCGAGCACGTCGCGGCGCTTGTACTCAGCCATGATGCTTCTCCGTTGTTCCGTGCGCCGAATGTAGCAAGCGATGTGCCATGCTTGGCAAGTGTGGCGTGGTGCCGGTCCCTGGACCTTAACGGACCGGCTGTGCGCTGTGTGGCCCCTGGATCGCCATGCCGCAAACGGCCCGCGGTGACGAAGATCAACGGCGGACCTGCCCGGCGGGGCCTATACCGACGTGTTTGCGCCGTCATTGCGAGGCGCTTGCGCCGTGGCAATCCAGTGGCCGCCATCGCACCCCTGTCCATCCTAGATCGCCACGGTGCGAGCGCTTTGCGACACCAGAGGCGGGGCGTGCAATTTCAGCCCACCCCCGGCAATTCCACTCCCGCCGCCTCTGCCAGCGCGCCCCCGCGCACCAGCGCCGCCGCGGTCACCAGGTCTGGGTGCATGTAACGGTCCCCTTCCAGGCGCGGCACCACGGCGCGGATCGTGGCGCGCACCCGTTCCAGCGCCAGGCTGCTCGTCAGCGGCGCATGGAAGTCGCAGCCCTGGGCGGCGGCCAGCAACTCGACGCCCAAGATGGCCGCCAGGTTGTCGGCCATCGGCAGCAGCCGGCGGGCGGCGTGGGCCGCCATGCTCACGTGGTCCTCTTGGTTGGCCGATGTCGGGATGCTGTCCACGCTGCACGGCGCGGCGCGGGTTTTGTTCTCTGCCACCAGCGCCGCCGCCGTCACCTGCGGCAGCATGAAGCCGCTGTTCAGGCCGGGCTGCGGCGTCAGGAAAGCGGGCAGTCGGGACAGCGCGGGGTCAATCAGCATGGCGGTCCGCCGCTCGCTGATGGAGCCGATCTCGCATAGCGCCAGCGCGATGATATCGGCGGCAAAGGCGACGGACTGGGCGTGGAAGTTGCCGCCGGATAGCGCCTCCCCGGTGTCGGGGAAGATCAGCGGGTTGTCGGAGACGCCGTTGGCCTCGGTTTCCAATGTGGCTGCGACACCCCGGAGCAGGTCCAGCACGGCGCCCATCACCTGCGGCTGGCAGCGCAGGCAGTAGGGGTCCTGCACCCGGTCATCACCTTGCAGGTGCGACTGCCGGATCGCGCTGCCGGCCAGCAAGGCGCGGAGCGCCGCCGCCGCCTCGATCCCGCCGGGGTGGCGGCGCAGGGCGTGGATGCGCGGATCGAACGGCGTGTCCGATCCGCGCGCCGCGTCCACCGACAGCGCGCCCGTGACCAGCCCGGCCCGCACCAGGGTTTCCGCCGCAAACAGCCCGGCCAGCGCGTAGGCGGTGCTGAACTGGGTACCGTTCAGCAGCGCCAGCCCCTCCTTGGGGCCGAGCACAGCGGGCTGCAGCCCGGCCCGGCGCAGCGCGTCGGCGGCCGGCATCGCCACGCCGTCCATTAGGGCGTCGCCCACGCCGATCATGGTGCAGGCCATATGCGCCAACGGCGCCAAGTCACCCGACGCGCCCACCGACCCCTGGCCCGGCACCACCGGGATCACGCCGCGCGCCAGCATGTCTTGCAGCAGCGCCAGCGTCGCCGGCTGGACGCCGGACGCCCCCTGGCCGAGGTTGGCCAGCTTCAGCGCCATCATCAACCGTGCCACTGGCACCGGCATGGAGTCGCCAACGCCCGCAGCATGTGACAGCACGATGTTGCGTTGCAGGGTTTGCAGGTTCCCGGCTGGGATGCCGATGTGCGCCAAGCGCCCGAAGCCGGTGTTGATGCCATAGACCGGCTCGCCCCGGCCCAGGATCGCCGCGACGGCGTCGGCGGCACGCTGGATGCCGGGCTGGCACGCCGGGTCCAGCACGGCGCCGGCACCGGCCAGGATAGCGCGCCAGGCTGCAAGCGGGACGGTGCCGGGACGCAGGATCAGGGTCTGCATGGCTGGCAGTGTCTGGCGCGTGATGCCGACGTGTCCAGTGATGGTTGTTGGCCGCTGGCGTCTCCCTCTCCCTCCGGGAGAGGTTGGGGTGAGGGGTCTTGTAGCGCGCACAATCATAGGACGCACGGAAGCAGGCTCAGACTGGTCGGTGCAGTGCTTGCCTCCCCCCTCACCCCCGGCCCTCTCCCGGAGGAAGAGGGAATAGGGCGCTAGGCGACGCCCTCGACCAGCACGACTTCCGATGCCGTGCTGTCCAGCCGCAACTGCAACACCGGCGCATAGTCGGCGCTGTCGTAGAAGGCCTGGGCCGTCGTCATGTCGGGGAACTCCACGACCACCAGCCGGCCCGGCGGGGCCGGACCCTCCTTGACCTCGATTGCGCCGCCCCGCACCAGGTAGCGCCCGCCGTGGGCGGCGAGCACCGGCATCACCTGCTCGCGGTAGGCGGCGAACCCGGCCTCGTCCTGCACTTCGATGCGCGCCATTAGGTAAGCGGGCACCGGGGCTAGGCCGCCCGGGTGATGCGCTGGTGCCGGGCGCGGGCGGCACGCTCGATGGCGGCGGCGACCAGCGGGTCCAGGCGCAGCTCGGCCATCACCAGCTCCAGCATCCGCAGCACGGGCTGGGTCGCGGTCCGGTCGGCGGCCACGACCTCGCAGGCCAGGGCGTAGGCGGTCTCCCGCAGACGAGGCTCCAAGGCGTCGCGGATCATCTGTCCCGCATGCTCCAGCCCCTCGTCCTCCTCCAGCAGGCCGATGGCGGCTTCGGACGCCATCTCCAGCCGCTCGCTGCTGAAGTCGTGAAAGGCGGGCAGGGTCTGCACCAGGCCGGACATGACGCCGATTTCCCGGTCGGTGATCGCGCCGTCGGCGGCGGCGACCAGCACCATCGTGCATACCAGCGCCTCCTGCGGGTCCAGTCCGGTTCTGGCAAGCATGTCTGCGTCCCTTGTCTCTACGGCGGTGTTCACGGGGTTCGTCGCGGGTGTCTTTACGGTCGTCTTCACTGGCATCTCCACGGGGCACCTTCGGCCAAAGCGGGAAGGCGGGCAAGTTACGCCTGGATGATCGTCGCTGGCCCGGCGGCCTGCTCCGCCAAGAAGTCCCGCGTCTCCGACACCGCCTCCGCCAGGCCCACCCGGCGCACCGTCACGCCAGCCGGGAATGCCGACAGCAGCCGGCTGGGCGTGCGCCGGTCCAGCAGCACGAATACGCCGCGGTCCCCGGACGAACGAACCAGCCGCCCGAACGCCTGGCGCAGCCGCAGCCGCGCCTTGCTGTCGTCGTATCCTTTAGGGTCGCCGTGGGACAAGTGGATGCGCCGCTCCCGGTGCAGGATATCGGGGCGCGGCCAGGGCACGCGCTCGAACACCACGAGACGCAGGGCGCGGCCGGGCACGTCCACGCCGTCCCGCATGGCGTCGGTGCCCAGCAGGCAGCTATCGGTCTCGGTCCTGAACACGTCCACGAGTGTCGCATTGTCCATGGCGTCCACGTGTTGCGCCAGCAAGGGGATGCCGGCGGCCTCCAGTTCCGGCGCGATGCGGGCGTGGACGGCGCGCAGGCGGCTGATGGCGGTGAACAGGCCCAGCCCGCCGCCGCCTGCTGCCTGGAACAGGCTGCGGTACGCCGCAGCGAGCGCACCCAGGTCTCCGGTACCCAAGTCTGTGACCACAAAGGCGCGGGTCTGCCGGGCATAGTCGAAGGGACTGGCGACCGACACGCGCAGAGCCGGGGACGGCAAGTGGTCCGCGCCGACCCGTGCCTCAGCCGACGCCCAGGCGGCCTCCGCATCGGCCTCCCCGGTGTCGCGCAGCGTGGCCGACGTCACGATCATGCCGTGGGCGGGCGCGGCGAGGCTGGCGGCAAACGGCACCGTGGGGTCCAGCCAGTGGCGATGCAGGCCGACGTCCCGGTCACCGGCGTCCCGCCGGTCCAGGTGCAGGTAGTGGATGTGCTGCGGCCTGGTGCCCGGCTCCGGCGGCGGGGCGCCTACGGCATCCAGCATGGCGGCCCACGCTTGCAGCCGATCCACGGCCCGGCGCTTGACCGAGCGCCGCGCGGCCTCGATCCGGTTGCGGGCGGCAGTGTCCAAGTCCTCGGACTCGTCCTCCAGCTTGGCGCCCAGCCGCGCCAACAGGGTTTGCAGCGGCTCGGTGATGCGGCGCAGGGCGCGGGCCAGCGCGTCCGCGGCCTCCGGCAGGCCGGGGCCGGCAGGATACAGGTCGCACTCCATGCTGGCGCGGGCGTCGGGCGCCATGTCGCCCGTCAGGCGGGCCAGGATCTGCAGCCGGGCCAAGCGCAGGAAGGCCTCACTGGGCGTCGCGTCGGTGCCGCTGTCTTGCAGCCGCAGCGCCCAGCCTTGCGAGGGCAGGGCGCGGGCGGCTTGCAGGGCGGCGTCCAGCGGCGTTTCCAGGCCGGGATTGCCAGCCACCAGGTCGTCCAGCCGGCGGCGCAGCCCGCGGGCGCGGGACCGCCCGCCCTCCGCGCCCAGCAGCCAGCGCCGCAGCTCCGCGCCTTCGACGCCGGACAGGGTGGCGCTGAACGCGCCGTCGGAGGCGTCGAAGACGTGGTGCCCCTCGTCGAACACGTAGCGGCTGGGCACGCCGTCGTCGTCCAGCCCGCCCCAGGCGGCTTGCGCCATCACCAGCGCGTGGTTGGCCACCACCAGCTCCGCCCCGCGTGCCCGTCGGATGGTGTGCTCCACGAAGCAGGTGCGGTAATGCGGGCAGGCGCCGTGGATGCACTCGCCCCGGCGGTCGGCGATGGCGGGCAGCAAGGCCTGGCCGAACAGCTCCGGGAACCAGCCCGGCAGGTCGCCGCCCTGCACGTCGCCGTCCGCCGTCGCCACGGCCCAGCGCGAGACCAGGCCCAGCGCGATCATGCCGCCCGCGCTAGTGCTGGCGCTGTTCACCTGCTCCTCCATGTTCAGCAGGCACAGGTAGTTCTCGCGGCCCTTGCGGATGACGACGCGGCGGCGGCGCTCGGCCGGGTCGGGGAACAGGCGGCGCAACTCGCCGTCTATCTGGCGCTGCAAGTGCCGGGTGAAGGTGCTGATCCAGACGGTGCCGCCGTTGCGCTCGGCCCATAGGCTGGCCGGAGCGACGTAGGCGAGTGTCTTGCCGGTGCCGGTCCCGGCCTCCGCCAGCACGACCTTGGGGTCGCCGGGCATGTCGCGGGGCAGGAAGGCGTGGGTGGCGGCGCTGGCGTAGTCGGCCTGGCCCGGCCGCTGCTCGGCTTCGGGGCCGAGCATCCGGGCCAGGCGGGTGCGGGCCTCCGCGGCCTCGACCGGCTGGCTGCCAGGCGGGGGCGGGGGGGCCTGGTCCTCCCACTCCGGCAGGCGGCGCCAGACCTTGAGCGCGTCGGCGGACGGCTTGGCGGTAGGGTCGCCGAGGGCGGACGCTACCAGCCGCGCCCAGGGCCAGCCGGCCTGGCCCATGCGGGCGGCCAGCCCGGCGGCGCCCTTGTTCAGCGCTAGGTCCCGCCCGCGCGCCAGGTGGCGCAGCAGGGCGGCGGCGATGCCGGGCAACAGGGCGGCGGTGTCCTCCGCCGTGGCGGGTGGGTCCAGGTCGAGCGCCAGCGCCAGGCCGCGCGGGGTCGGCGGCACCGGTCGGGCCGGCAGGACAAAGGCGAACAGCTCCAGCAGGTCCAAGCAGGGCTGCGGCGGCATCCCGAGCCGGCGCAGCGTAGCGGGGGCATGGACGAGCAGGGGCGGCGGGCCGCCGCGCAGCAGATGCGCGGCCTCCTCCGCCGGCATGGACAGCAACTCGCCATCGGTGGTCAGTACGGCGGCGCGGCCGTGCCCGGCGACAACGGCGGGCGCGTCAGGAACGAGAAGGGAGGAAGCGGGCATCTGCGTTACATTGTATGGGCGAGGGCGGGACAATCCAATGCGGCTCCGAGCCGCCACGTGGGACAGAAGCGTTATCCACCCGCTAGCGCCATCGGTACGGGCGTCAATGCTATGCAGGCAAGCCGCGCTATGCAGGCAAGCCGCGCCAGCATTATGCTTGCAATGAAGGCGCTTATAGGGAGAAGGTCCGTATGGCGACGCTCACCGTCCGAAACCTTGATGACGACATCGTTCGGCTCCTGCGCATCCGCGCTGCCGAGCACGGCCGCTCTGCCGAGGCGGAGCATCGGGAAATCCTCAGGTCCACGCTCACTGCGGCCGGGCACACCTCGGCGCGCGCGCAAGCTGCCGAGCGCTTGGCGGAGTTCCGGCGCCGGACGGCAGGCCGCGGCTCTGCCAGTGCAGTTACCCTTCTGGAGGAGGCAAGGGCAGGACGGGCCGAGCAGCTTTCCCCCAAGGTGGCCGGCACGTAACGAGTGGCGCTCGTCGTTGGTGCTTCGGTCGGCTTGAAGTGGGTGCTGCCAGAACACGACAGCCACTTGGCCCAGGCTTTGGCGGTCAGCGGCGAGACGCTTCTAGTCCCAGATTTCTGGCTGGGGGAGGCGACTAACATCCTGTGGCTGCAAGTGCGCCGGGGTATCTTGACGCCAGACGAAGCCCGGGAAGGCTTGGCACTGCTGCGGGCGCAGGTGGAGCCGACGCCGACGGCCGGCATGGACCTGCACGGCCTGGCGCTTGAGATTGGACTGGCCGTCAACCACTCGACCTACGACACCCTGTATCTCGCATTCGCCATCGCCGTGGGCGCGCGCGGTGTCGTGGTGTCCGACGCTGCGTTCGTCAAAGACATGCAGCGCCATCCAGATCAGGCGCTTGCAGCCATGCTGATCCCGCTCGACCAGTGGGCCGGTGAAAGCGGCGGCGCGTCCTGACGGCCGCCACGGCTGAGAACCCGCAGCGTGGCCAGGCGGGCAAGCTTCTGGGCCAAGTGCGTTACGACGACGGTGGACGCCGCTTGCCCCAGTTGCGGTGCGAAGGGCTGAAAACGATCGGCAGCAACGGAATCGCGGTGTGAAACGCCTTCGTGTGATTGACCCGGCCTGTCTCCATTTCTAGCTTGCCCCCATGTCCGATACAGTTCGCAACACCGCAGACCCGCTCCCGAAGGCTTGGCCGTTCGAGGAGGCGGCCAAGGTTGCCGCCCGCGTGCAGGCCAGCGGCAAGGATGTCGCGCTGTTCGAGACGGGATACGGTCCCAGCGGCCTGCCCCACATCGGCACCTTCGGGGAGGTCGCGCGCACCACCTGGGTCCGCAACGCCTATACCGCGCTGACCGGCCGGCCCTCCCGCCTGCTGGCCTTCAGCGACGACATGGACGGGCTGCGCAAGGTGCCGGACAACGTGCCCAACCGGGACATGCTGGCGGCCTACATCGGCCAGCCGCTGACCCGCGTGCCCGACCCCTTCGGCACCCACCCCAGCTTCGGCGCCCACAACAACGCCCGGCTGCGCGCCTTCCTGGACAGCTTCGGCTTCGAGTACGAGTTCGCGTCCAGCACCGAATACTACGCCACCGGCCGCTTCGACGACGCCCTGCTGCGGGTGGCCGAGCGCCATGCCGAGATCGTCGCCACCATCCTGCCCACCTTGGGCAAGGACCGGCAGGCGACCTACTCGCCGTTCCTACCGATCCATCCCCGCACCGGCCAGGTGATGCAGGTCCGCATAGACGAGGTGGACGCAGGCGCCGGCACCGTGTCCTGGCAGGACCCGGCGGACGGCACGCGCCATACCACCCCCGTCACCGGCGGCGCCTGCAAGCTGCAATGGAAGGCCGACTGGGCCATGCGCTGGCACGCCCTGGGCGTGGACTACGAGATGTCCGGCAAGGACCTGATTGACAGCGTGAAGCTGTCCAGTCGGGTGTGTACCGTGCTGGGCAGCCCACCGCCCGTCAGCCTGACCTACGAGCTGTTCCTGGACGAGCACGCGCAGAAGATCAGCAAGAGCAAGGGCAACGGCCTATCCGTCGAGGAGTGGCTGACCTACGCCCCGCCCGAGAGCCTGGGCGGCTTCATGTATCACCAGCCCGGACGCGCCAAGCGGTTGTTCTTCGACGTGATCCCCCGGGCCGTGGACGACTACCTGGCCAACGCCGCCAAGCTGCCGGAGCAGGACGAGGCGACACGCCGGGCCAACCCGGCCTGGCACATCCTGGCCGGTCGCAACCAGGGCACTGCCGCCCCGGTCAGCTTCGGAATGCTGCTGAACCTGGCCAGCGTCGTGAACGCCGAGACGCCGGACATGCTGTGGGGCTTCCTGCGCCGCTACAGCCCGGACGCGGCACCCGGCGCCAGCCCGCTGTTCGACGCGCTGGTTGGCCACGCTATCGCCTACTACCAAGACTTCGTACGCCCGGCAAAGTCCTACCGCGCGCCCAGCCCGGTAGAGCGGGAAGCATTGGAGGACCTGGCTGCCGTGCTGGAGGCGTTGCCGCCGGGCCAGGCGCCGGAAGTGATCCAGGATGCCGTCTATGAGGTCGGCAAGCGGCACCCGCTGCCGGACCTGAAGGCGTGGTTCGGCTGCCTGTACCAAGTGCTGCTGGGCCAGGCGGAGGGGCCGCGCTTCGGCGGCTTCGTGGCCCTGTATGGCGCGGCCGAGACGGTGTCGCTGATCCGGGCGAGGCTCGCAGCCACCGTGACCGTTGCGGATGCTGCCTGATGCTGGCGGTCCTCAAGCGCATCGTGCGGCAAATCCCGGCGGTGCTCGGGTTGGCGCTGTTGTGCGGTGCCGTTTACGTGATCTGGAAGGAGTTCCGGGACCTCAAGATCGCGGACGTTCGGACCGCGCTGGCCGCCATCCCGCCCCGGGCGCTGCTGCTGTCCTTTGTTTGGACGATCCTATCCTACGGGGTGCTGACCTTCTACGACCGGCTTGGCACGATCTACGCCGGGCACAAGGTCAGCTACGGCCGGGTGTCGTTTGCGTCGTTCTGTGCCTATGCCCTGTCGCACAACCTTGGGTTCGCCGCGGTGTCAGGTGCCGCGGTGCGCTACCGCCTGTATTCCCACTGGGGGCTGACGCCGTTCGAAATCGCCAAGGTCGTGGCGTTCTGCAGCCTCACGTTCGGGCTGGGCGGGATGGTGCTGGGCGGCATCATCCTGTTCTTGGAGCCGGATGCGATCCCGATCCTCGGCAGCATCGTGCCGCGCTGGGCCATGTTCATGGTCGGGTTGCTGCTGTGGGCGGTGGTGGCGGCGTACGTCAGCCTGTCCCGCTTCGTCGGTACCATCCGCTTGTTCGGCCACTCCGTCACTCTGCCGGACTACCGCATGGCGGTGGTGCAGGTGGCGCTGGCAACGGTGGATGTGGCGGTGACGGCTGCCATCTTCTACGCGCTGCTGCCGGAAGCGCCGGGGCTGAGCTACCTTAGATTTTTGGGGGTCTATGTTGCGTCTTACACCGCGGGGCTGGCGGCCAACGTGCCCGGCGGCCTTGGCGTGTTCGATGTCGCCATGATCGAGGGGCTGAAGACCTACGCGCAGCCCTCGACCATCCTTGGTGCCCTCGTGGTGTTCCGCTTGTACTATTACATCATTCCATTGTTCCTGGCGGGCAGCCTGTTCGCCGGAAACGAAATCCTGCTGCGTGGCGGCGCGCTGGTGAAGGGCGTCGCCGGGCGGGGCGGCATGGCAGGAGTGCCGGACCCGGATGCACCCGCTGGCCCATCCCCGGGCACCAGGCCCATCAGCATCCAGCCGGTGAAGATGGGCGCGGCGCCGTCCGCTGTCTTGCAGTCGCTGAGCCGGTGGAGCGACCCGAGCCTAGCCATTGGCGCCTCGACCGGCGCGGTCGCCCTGTGCGGCGCGCTGCTGCTGGCGGTGGGGCTGCTGGACAACCGCCCGGACTTTTCCTGGATAGACCCGGATTTTGCGGATATCGCGGCCACCGCCGGGCAGTTCGTGCCGTCGCTGATCGGGGCGGCGCTGATCGTGCTGTCCGTGGGCCTGTCGCAGCGCGTCACCCTGGCATGGGGGGCGACCGTCCTGCTGCTGCTGCTCGGCGCGGGCTATATCGGCGCGCAGGGGGTCAACCTGTGGATCGCTGGCGTGCTGGTGCTGGCAGCCGTCCTGGTGGCGCCGTTCCGGGACGCCTACTACCGACACGCCCGGCTGCTGTCTGGGCCGCTGCGCATCGGCACGGCGCTGCCGCTGCTGGCGCTGCTGCTGTGCGTCACGACCCTCGCTGCGTTCGAGCCGCGGCTGCGCGGCCTGTCGGAGAACAGTTGGCTGGAGGTCGTGCTGTCGCGCGACGTGCCCAACAGCCTGCGCCTGTCCGTCGCGCTGGCGGTGGGCCTGGCGCTGGTCGCGCTGTGGCGGCTGATCCGACCGAGCCACGTGCGCTGGCTTCCTTGGGCCGGGGAGGGCCGGGCACGCTACGCCGCCCTGGGCGCGATGCCCCCTGCCGAAGCGGACGGCATCGTGATGGGGGAGGCGGAGGACGCCGGCATCCCGTTCCGCCGCGTGGGCGGCGTGCTGCTCGGTCTCGGCGACCCGGCGGGCCTGGTCGGCGATCAGTCCTCGGCGGTGTGGAACCTGCGGGACCTGGCGGCGCAGGAGGGCATGGGCGCTGCGGTGTGGCGGGCCGGGACCGGGCTGCTGAAGGTCTATGCCGACCTGGGGATGACGGCGCTGCCGCTCGGGCCGGACGGGCTACCCCTGCCGCCGCGGGACGGCGTCGTTCCCATGGCGGGCCAATACCTGTGCTGCGTCGCGGAGCGGGACCTATCGCGGTTGCTGCCCTTGCTGCCCAGCCTGGCCGAAGCCGGCCTGGCCGACGCCGCGGAGTAGGCCAGCAGCGCGGGCGACGACATTGGAACAGGCCCACCCCAGCAGCGGTATTGCCACGACTTGCGTGACCGGACCGGACAACCAGGAGCGGGACAGTTGCCCCACCCTAAGGCCAGCCAGCAATCGGCAACGGACTTGCAAAACCGGCGGGCAGCTTACGTACGCCTCACAAGCCACCCCATTATCAGTTAGGGATCGCTATGCTTCTGGTTCTAACGTGCGCCGTGTTCTTGCTGGTGGTGATGCCGGCCGCCTTGCTCTGGCTTGGCCGCATGATCGAGGCGGGCACGGACGGGCGGACGCGCATCGCTGCTGCCCGGATGCGGCGGGCTACCGCACAGGGCACAAACGATCCGGACCGCGTGCCCTGGTTCCAGCGTCCGATGGCGCTGGCCTTCACTCGCTACAAGCGCCCGGAGACTGATGCGGCGGTGCGCCCGCTTGACCCACCGCCGCCGGTCGCGGCACCCAGCAAGCCATCTGTCGCCAGGTCGTGGCTGGACCGTCCATTGCAGCCCCTCTTTGGGCCATACTCAAACCGTCGGACGCCGCCCACCCCTTGATGCCGACGGATGCAGGAAGGATTTCCCTTCCTGCATCCGTTCGCAGGCTAGGTCTGCTCGGTGCGGTCGGGCGACTGCTGGGTTGCCGGGCTGCGGCGGCGCTCGGACATGAAGCCGTCGAACTCCGCCTTGTCACGGGCGCGGCGCAGGCGGTCCAGGTAGTCCACGAACTCGCGCTGCTCCTCCTCCAGGCGGCGCAGCGTATCGGCGCGGTAGTCGTCGAACGCCTTGTTGCCGCTTGGCCCGGCCGGTGCCGTCGCATCGGCACGCAGGTTGAACCACTTGCCCGGGTTGCCGGCGCGGCCGGTGGCGAGGGTCTTCAAGCGGCCGGTCCAGGCTAGGTAGCCCAGGGTAGCTAGGCCGAGCGGCCAAAACATCCAGAATGCCACCATCGTGGCCAGAACCCAGGCCGGCCGTCCGAACTCGTCCATACGCGACAACATGAGCGCCTCCTTGTGTATGTGAGGGATACTTACACCAGCCCGAGCTGATTTCCAGGGGTCCCGCGTGGCGGTCCGAAAATAAGTGTGCAGCCCGTCACCACGGGCGGCCGCTGTGAACAAACGGCCGCTGGCAGCCGTTCTCTCAATTGTCGCAAGTAGCCTATGGCGCAGTGGTCCAAAGACGAGGGCCGCCAGTGTTGTGGCGGCCTTTCCCTTTGAGGACGCCCAACTGCCGGGGAGCATTCCGGAACACCGCTGGAGACCGCCTAGGGCCAGGAAGTGGTGCTCTCAGGCGTCCGTCAGGCCCAAAGAATGCAAGTAGATCAGCAGCCCCGCCTCCAGCAGGTCCTCCGCCGGCATCGGCAACAGCCCGGGGTTGGCGTTGCCGGTGACGAACAAGGACGCGATCCCGTGGGTTAGGGACCAGATGTGGAGCGCCACCATTTGCGCCGGTGGTGCCCGCTTGGCCCGTCCCGCCCCCGGCACGGCCCGCGCGCACGCGGCGTCCGCAGCCCGGCGCAGCACGGCGAAGGCGGTGTCCGACGCCTCCTGCACCGCCGGGTCTGTCCCGGTCATGCCCGATTCGCCGCCGGCCTCGAACATCGCGGCGTAGGCGGCTGGATCGCGCTTGGCAAAGGCGAGGTGCGCGCGCCCGCAACGCTCGATGGCGGTGACGGGATCGGGGCGCCCGCCGGCCCAGGCGGCCTCCAGGTCGGTTGCCAGCCGCTCGAAGCCGCGCCGGGCGACCTCGGCGATCAGGGCGTTGCGGTCGCGGAAGTGCCGGTAGGGTGCGGCGGGGCTGACACCCAGGGCACGGGCGATCTCGGCGATGGCCAGGCCCGCCAAGCCGCGCTGGCCGATCATGTCAACGGCCGCGGCGACCAGGGCCTCGCGCAGGTTGCCGTGGTGGTAGCTTCGCCGGGTGGAGTCGTCGTGCTTCATCGGACACCTCCCTTACATCGCCAGCCCCAGCCTGTCGCGCCTGCCGTGGTGATTACGCGAACTTGCCCGGTGCAGTCCGGCATTCCCGCGGTGCCGAACGCTTCATCGTCCGCATCGGACAGATGAGGTCGAAGCCGCAGTTAGGAACGGTGGGCAGGGGTGGACGATCTACCCGATCCGAGCGTGCGAACCTGACCGGCGCCCACATCCCGTTGCGGCACGGGGCTTGTCTCCCGCCGTCTCGTCCCGCAAGGCGAATGCGCGCCGGGCTTGTCGTCTGAAACAACTACATCCCGCGGGCGGCACGGTGCCGCCTGCTGCTATCCCGGCCGCCGTGGCACCAGCACGTTGGCTGTCATCTCCTGCACCACTTCGTCCCGCTGATTCAGCGTCGTCGTCTTGATCGTGATCACGCCGCGGTCGGGCCGTGACCCGGAGGGGCGCATGGCCAGCACCTCGACCTGCGCGCGCAATTCGTCGCCGGGGCGGACGGGGCGGCGCCAGGCCAGGGTGTCCACCTGTGCGCCCAGGGCACCGCCGGGGAAGCGGCCCATCAGCAGGTCCAGTTGCAGGCGCATCGTCACCGCGGCGGTGTGCCAGCCGCTGGCGACCAGCTCCCCGAACATGCTGCCGCGCGCGGCGTCCTCGTTCAGGTGCTGCGGCTGCGGGTCGAACTCGGCGCCGAAGGCCACGATGCGGTCCCGCGTCATGACGTGCGGCACCGAGGTCTGGACCCGGCCGGCCTGCAGGTCCTCATAATACAGCGTATCCGTCATGCCCGTCCCTCCCTGAACCTTGCGCCGCCTGCCATGGACGCCGCGTTCACCACGCCTAGAATCAGCAGCCCGGCGCCGGACGCCAGGAACACCAGGGGCAGCGACCCACCCAATTGCAGCGCCAGCCAGCCACCGCCCACTGCCGCCGCCATCCGCAGCATGGCTGCCGCGAGCGGCCAAGCCAGCCGTCCCGCCCCTTGCGAGGCGAAATATAGCGCCATGCCGCCGCCGAAGAAGCCGAAGAACGGCCCGGCGGTTCGCAGGTAGGCCGCCCCGGCATCCAGCATGGCCGGGTCCTGCCCGAACCAGCCCAGCCACGCGCCGGGCCAGGCGGCGGCGCACAGGCCGATGGCCTCGGTCATCACGAAGGCCGCTCCGGCGCCGGTCCAGGCCACGCGCAGTGCCCGGGCGTGCTGCCCGGCCCCTATGTTGGTGCCCACGGCCGCTACCAGCGGCGCGCCAAGGCCGAACACCAGCGGCACTAGAAGGAACTCCAGCCGCGTCGCCGCGCCGTAGCCCGCGATGGCCGCGGCGCCGAAGCGGCCGGCATAGGCCGTGGTCAGCGTGACGACCAGGTTGGTCTGCACCGTGACCAGGGACGCCACCAGCCCGACGCGCAGGATGGCCCATAGCGGCGCCAGCCGCAGTCGGTGCAGCCGCAGGCGCACGCCAGCGCCTGTGCGGCAAAGCCGCACCAGGAACACTGCGGCGCCGATGGCATAGTAGAGCAGCAGCGCCACACCTCCACCCGCGACGCCCAGCGCGGGGAACGGCCCCCAGCCGAAGATCAGGCACGGCGACAGCGGCACCAGCACCGCCGCACCGCCGGTGATGACCGCCGCCGGCCAGAGCATGTCGCCGGTGCCGCGGATGCAGCTTGCCAGCCCGTTGAACACCCACAGCAGGATGGCCCCGGCAAAGACGACGTTGGAGTATTGCAACGCCGCCCCCAGCGCCGCGCCGCTCCCGCCCATCGCGCGATACAGCGCCGGCCCACCTAGCAGCCCCGCGGCGCAGAACGCCGCGCCCAGCCCGGCGCTGACCGCGAGCGCGTGCAGCGCCAGCACGTCCGCATCCGCCCGCCGTCCCGCCCCGAGCGCCCGGGCAATGGCCGACGATATGCCGCCGCCCATCGCGCCCGCCGACATCATCTGCATCAACATCAGCCCCGGGAACACCAGCGCCATGCCGGCCAGCGCCGGGGTGCCGAGCCGACCGATGAAGTGCGCCTCGATCAGCCCGGTCGAGGCCTGGGCCAGCATGACCAGCACGTTCGGCCCGGCCAGGCGCAGCAACAGTCCGGGGATCGGCGCTTGCAGCAGTGCCAGTGTCCGTGCGCTGCGCACGGGAGGGATAGCCGCCGTAGTGGACGTTGCGTGCATATGCACCTACTCTGTGCCGATGATCCCGGGATGTCGAGCCTGAACGCGTCCTCCACTGGTTGCCACTGCCAGGCGATCCGCCAGGCGGCCCGGCGCGTGACGGCGCTGTATGACGCCGCCATGGCGCCGTTCGGCGTGCGCGTGTCGCAGTATGGCATCCTCGTCCGCCTTCAGGCGGCAGGGCCGCGCGGCATCCAGGCGCTCGCGGCAGACCTGGTGATGGACCGCACGACGCTGGGCCGCAACATGCGCCCGCTGGAGCGGCAGGGGCTGCTGACCGCCCTGCCGGACCCTACCGACCGCCGCGGTCGTCTGCTGGCCGTGACGCCGGCCGGCGCCGCCCTGGTCGCCCGCGCCGCGCCGGCCTGGCGCGCAGCGCAGGCCGCCTACGAGGGGCAGGTTGGCGTGGACGCCGCCGCGGCGTTGCGGTTGTCCCTTGCCGATGTAGTGGCCGCGCTACATACCCCCGGGTAATGATGGAAAGCAGCGGAACCACCGCTTGTCCGCACGCGCTGTTGCACTGCGTCATGACGCCGCACAATAAGGGATCACGGATTTGTTCGATGCCGCCGCGCGCGCCTCCCGTATCACCGAAGGCCTGCCGCATCCACTAGGGGCTACCTGGGACGGCGTCGGCGTCAACTTCGCCCTGTTTTCCGCCAACGCCACCAAGGTGGAGCTGTGCCTGTTCGACCAGGAAGGTACGACCGAACTGGAGCGGATCGAGCTGCCGGAGTACACCGACGAGGTCTGGCACGGCTACCTGCCCGACGCCCGGCCCGGCACCGTGTATGGTTACCGCGTCCATGGCCCCTGGCTGCCGGAGCAAGGCCACCGTTTCAACCACCACAAGCTGCTGTTGGACCCCTACGCCAAGGGCCATGTGGGCGAGTTGCGCTGGGGGCCGGAGGTCTTCGCCTACGTGATGGAGTCGGGCGACGACCTGACATTCGACGAGCGCGACAGCGCCGCCAACATGCCGAAGTGCGTGGTGATTGACCCGGCCTTCACATGGCTGCGTGACCGCCGCCCGGAGGTCCCCTGGGAGCAGACGATCTTCTACGAGGTCCATGTCCGCGGCTTCACGAAGCAGCACCCGGCCATCGCCGAGGACCTGCGCGGCACCTTCTCCGGCATGGCATCCAAGGAGGCTGTCGAGTGGATGAAGGGCCTAGGCGTCACCAGCATCGAGCTGCTGCCAGTCCACACCTTCATCAACGACGACCGTCTTCTGGACCACGGCCTGACCAACTACTGGGGCTACAACAGCATCGGCTTCTTTGCGCCGGACCCGCGCTACAGCAGCAAGCCCGCCTTTGCCCATGCCGAGTTCAAGGAGATGGTGGCGCACCTGCACGACGCCGGGTTGGAAGTGATCCTGGACGTGGTTTACAACCATACCGCGGAGGGCAACGAGCGCGGGCCTAGCCTATCCTTCAAGGGCATAGACAACGCCAGCTACTACCGCCTGCTGCCGGAGACGCCGCGTTTCTACATCAACGACACCGGCACTGGGAACACGCTGAACCTCAGCAACGCCCGCGTCTTGCAGATGGTGACGGACAGCCTGCGCTACTGGGTGCAGGAGATGCATGTGGACGGCTTCCGCTTCGACCTGGGCACCATCCTGGCGCGGGAACCGACGGGGTTCAGCGAGAGCAGCGGTTTCCTGGACTCTTGCCGCCAGGACCCGGTGCTGAACAGCATCAAGCTGATTGCGGAGCCTTGGGACTGCGGTCCCGGCGGCTACCAAGTCGGGCAGTTCCCGCCGGGCTGGGCCGAGTGGAACGACAAGTTCCGCGACGAGGTCCGGCGGTTCTGGAAAGGCGAGGAGGGTATGGCCCCGGCGCTCGCGGCCAGGCTGTCCGCCAGCGCCGACATGTTCAACAAGCGCGGCCGCAAGCCTTGGAGCACGGTGAACTTCATCACCTCGCATGACGGCTACACGCTGCGCGACGCGGTCAGCTACAACGACAAGCACAACGATGCCAATGGCGAGGGCAACCGCGACGGGCATAGCGCCAACTACAGCCTGAACCACGGCGCCGAGGGCGAGACGGACGACCCCGAGGTCAACGAGACCCGGCGGCGCCACATGCGGAACTTGCTGGCCACGCTGTTCCTGTCGCAGGGTACGCCGATGCTGCTGGCGGGGGACGAGTTCGGGCGCACCCAGCAGGGCAACAACAACGCCTACTGCCAAGACAACGAGATCTCCTGGCTGGACTGGAACATCCCGGACTGGGGCATGGGGCAGGTCGAACTGGTGCAAAAGCTGGCCAAGCTGCGCCACGACTACCCGATCCTGCGGCGCGGGCGATTTTTCACCGGCACGCCCATTACTGACATGGACGTGAAGGACGTGACTTGGATCAACGCCTCCGGCGATGAGATGGAAGGGTCCGACTGGGGCGACCCGCGCATGAAGTGCTTCGGCATGCTGATTGACGGGCGCGCCCAGGCGACCGGCATCCGCAAGCCCGGCAGCGACGTGACGATGCTGATTGTCGCCAACGCCCACCATGACATGGTGACCTTCACCTTGCCGGACTGCACTGATGGCCAGGCATGGGATCTGGTGTTCGACACCAACGTGCCGGAGCGCGACGACGCCCAGCGTTTCGCCATCGGGGAGACCTATGACGTGACGAACAACTCGCTGCTGCTGTTCGCGCTCAAGGCGGCGTGACGGGAAGGCGTCCTGCTCCCTTCTCCTTCGGGAGAGGGTTGGGGTGAGGGAAAGACCACAAGCGCCGGGCGTGTTGGTCTGAACCCGGTCAGGCCGTTTGTTGGCGACGTTTGCGCTGCTTGGCTTCCCTCACCCCAACCCTCTCCCAGAGGGAGAGGGGGCAGGATCGGACTCTAGTTCCAGTATTTCGTCGGCCTCGGCAGGGCCCAGTGCGCTGACACCCTTCAGCTTGCGGCCGACCGTGCGGGTGCGGGTGCGGGCGGCTTCGATCGTGGTGCTGAATGTGCCGGCCTGCTTGGCCAGGCGGTCCAGCACCTCGTCCATCTTGAGCATCTCGGTCCGCGTTGCGCCCAGCAGGCGGGAGATTTCCTCGGTCCGCTGCTCCAGCACCATGGTCAAAAGGCCCAACTGGATGCTGCGCAACAGCGCCGGCACCAGGGTCGGTCCCATCAGCAGCACGCGGTGCTCACGGTTCAGGCCCTCGATCAGGCCAGGCATCCGCGCCGCTTCGACATACAGGCCGTCCGTGGGCAGGTACATGACGGCGAAGTCCACCGTGACGGGCGGATTGATGTATTTGCTGCTGATCTTCTTGGCCTCGCCGCGCAGCCGGGCTTCCAGGCCGCGGCGGGCGGCTTGCTCGCCGGGCAAATCGCCGGCCTCCGCAGCTAACAGCATGCGGTCGAAGTCCTCGGCGGGAAATTTTGCGTCTATGGCCAGCATTGGCCGCTGCTCACCCTTGCCGGGCATCAGCAACGCGAATTCGACGACGTCGTCGCTGTCCTCCCGCAGCTTTCGGTTGGTGTGGTAGGCGCCCGTCGGTAGCACGTCGTCCAGCAGGGCGCGCAGGTGCATCTCGCCCCAGCCGCCGCGGGTCTTGACGTTGGTGAAGATGCGCTTGAGGTCGCCGATCTGCGTGGTGACAGCCTGCACGTCGGTGACGGCCTTTTGCACCTGGGCGAACTGGTCCACCACGCGCTGGAAGCTGCCGTGGACGCTGCGCTCGACCGCTTGGGTCAGCCCCTCCGTCACGCTGCGCTGGATGTCGGCCAGCCGGGCGGCGGACTGCTCGCCCATCTCGCGCAGCTTCTGCTCCAGCAACGCTCGGGCCTCGCCGCCATCCCGGGCCAGGGTGGTGGACAGCGCGCCGATAGCCTGCTGCATCTCGATCAGCCTGCGGGAGGACTGGTCCCCGGCGTCGCGCAGATGCTGCTCCATCACGGCGCGGCCGTCACCGCCTTCCCGCGCCAGGGTGGATGCAAGCGTGCCGAGCGTGTGCTGTAACTCCAGCCGGGACTGCTCGGCACGGGTGGCCAGGGCGCGTTCTGCGTCGGCTAGGCGGGCGCGGGTGGCCTCCGCCTCCGCGCGCTGCCCGGCGGCAGCCTGGTCGGCCAGCAGTTGCAGGCGCTGCAGCGCCTCGGTGCCCGGCGGGCGGCGGAGCAGCATCAGGACGGACAGCACGCACAGCGCCAGCAGGAGGGCGCAGGCAATTAGGAGCAGCGAATCGGTGGACATGGGTTGTAGCCTACATCAGCGACCCGCTCTCCTACTCCTTGTGGGAGAGGATTAGGGTGAGCAAGTCTTGAGAGCGGAGGTAGGCGTCGGCGGTGCTGCTGGACTAGGGCCTTGCCGGGCTGGGCGTCGTGCTTGCCCTCCCTCGGGCCATTAACTGCTTTACGGATTGGCCCCGTGGGGAGAGGGAGCAGGTCAGGCCGGGCGGAAGCCAACCTCGTTGCAGGTGGTCTCGACCGCGCCGGCGCGTCCACCCATGGCCTTGCGCCAGTGCTGCGCGTCGAAGTTGCGGGTCTCGTGCACCCGGTTGGCCTGGGCGCTGACGCGGAACTCCGCCCATTCCAGGTCGTCCGGCAGCGCGGGGTCGGGCACGTCGTGCAGGGTGGACTGGCCGCTGTCCTGCGCGACCCACATCTGGCGAACCCGGTCCAGCATGGAGTCTATCGTGTGCAGGGCTTCGGGGAGGCTGGGCTGCGGCGTGTAGGCGGCGGTCCAGGGGTCCCAGACCTGGAAGTCGAAGCGGGCGGAGCCGTCCTCGGCGTCGTGGCGGATGATGCGTAGGGCAGGGCGGCTCATATTATAGTCCTGGGTGGCGGTGCGCCCTTATCGGCAGGGTAGGGGCAGGGCGCAACCCGGAAATGCCGGGGTTGCGGCATGGGCTTGCGGCAAAGGGGGATTGTCGCGAAGGCGGAGGCGGGACAGGGTTGCGGAATGGGCAATATGCGACGTGTGGCGGTTGTTGGGGCGGGTATGGCTGGGCTGGCGTGCGCGAGGGCGCTGCATGCAACTGGGCTGCAGGTGGACGTGTTCGACAAGGGCCGCCGGGCGGGCGGGCGGCTGGCGACGCGCCGGGCGGATGGGATGCAGTTCGACCATGGCACGTCCTATGCCGACGCGCTGGGCTCGGCCTTTGGGGCGTTGCTGGCCGGTATGGGCGCGGCTGGGGATGCGGCACCTTGGCCGGCTGCGGGGCCGGGCCGTTGGGCCGGGACGCCGGGCATGTCCGCACTGGCCCGGCATATGGAGGCGGGCGCCGGCACCATCCACGCCGTGTGCCATGCGGCGTTCCTGCACCGGGACGTGGCGGGCTGGACGGTACGCCACTTGGACGCTGCCACGGCCCGGCCCGGCACGGTTGTGGACTCCGGCGGCCTGGTTGCTGGGCCATTCGACGCGGTAATGCTGGCGTTGCCGGTGCCGCAAGCCGTGCCGCTGCTGCGCGCCGTGCCGCACCGGTTTGCCGACGATGCCGCCCGCGCCGGCATGGCGCCGTGCTGGACGTTGATGCTTGCCTTTATCGGACCAACTGGCGCGCATGATCTACCGCAGCCCGGCGGGGCGCTGGCGTGGATTGCCCGGGACTCGTCGCGTCCCGGACGCGAGGTGGCACCGGAGTGCTGGGTGGCCCATGCCGGGCCGGAGTGGACGCGCGCGCACCTGGAGGACGACGCCGCGGCGGTGCAAGATGCGCTGCTGCAGGACTTCGCGGCGGTCACCGGCATTGTGGATACCCCGGCCTATGCCGCCGTCCACCGCTGGCGCTACGCCCGCACGGACCGGCCACTGGGCGTGCCGGCGTTGTGGGATGCGGACGTTGGATTGGGCGTGTGCGGCGACTGGTGCCTAGGGGCGCGGGTGGAGGACGCGTTCACGTCAGGCCAGACGCTGGCTGGGATAGTGTTGGGCTGAACATGCAGAAGGCCCCGGGATCACTCCCGAGGCCTCCACATTGTTCGACAGCTTTCGCTGCCAGACTCAGGCGATTAGCCAGCCGCTGCCGAATGGGTGGCGACGGGCGTCCAGGTCACGGTGCGAAGCTGTAGGGTCAAACAATGAGACACTGGATCACCTCCTTTCGATATGTTGAGAGTGTAGAATGGGTGGCGGCCGCAGGTTCGGCAAGGCTGGATTTAGCGGTCTGGCCTGCCCATTTCCGCTGTATGGATGACAGCGGCATTTCGGTGACACCCGCTCCTTGGCAGCAGGTGGCTATGGTCTGCGGCAAGTGTAGCCGCAAGCTGGGCGGCGGCTTCGGCAAGAAGGGCAAGCACGGCTTGGCGGACATCTTGAAGGATGCCGCCAAGGCGGCAGGCCAGCGCCGGGCACTGCGGGTGCTGGAGGTCGGGTGCCTCGGCCTGTGCCCGAAGCGGGGCGTGTCCGCCATCAGCGGCGCACGGCCGGACGAAGTGATGGTGGTGCCCGCGGGTGCAGAGGGCGCGTCGGTCCTGGCAAGGATGATGGTGCCTGCTCGCTCTCCCTCCGGGGTCAAACCGTGAAACGGTTCACGGCCGGGGTGATGGAGGCCGCGCGCATGGCTTCGGTTGTTGCGTGGCAATCGGCGCCATAAGCTGATTGATTGCACCTGCCGTGCTTCCCTTATCCCGGCCCTCTTCCAGCGGGAGCAGTTGGCTACGCCGCGGGCAGCATCAGCGCCGTGGCGCGCCCGCCCTCGATGACGTGGGCTTGCAGCACGGCATCCACATCCGCCGTGCCGTCTAGGCGATACCAGACGCCCTCCGGATAGATCACCAGGCACGGCCCCAGCTCGCACCGGTCCAGGCAGCCCGCGCTGTTCACGCGGATGTTGGCGATGCCCAGCTCCTTGGCGCGGGCCTTCATGTAGTCGCGCAGCTCCTCGCTGCCCCGCGCCGCGCAGGAGCCGCGGCGGTGGCCGTCCGGCCGGCGGTTGGTGCAGACGAACAGGTGGGCGTCGAAGAACGCCGGCGGATCGGTCGGCAGCGGGGTGCCCATGCAGGGTGTCCTCAGAAGTAGCGCAGGGACAGGCGTATGCGCCCGCCCCCTGCGCCGAGTTGGAAAGCGGCATCACGGAAGCTGGGCGGCCCCATGCGCATCGGCGCGTCGTTGCTGAAGCCGATGCCCTCGGTCGGAAGACCGAGGAAGTTGGTGTCTATCTTGCCGTTGTCGTTCTCGTCCTGGTAGGCCTGCACCGCCCAGGTGCCCGGTGGCACCTCCAGACGCACCACGGTTTCGCCGGGCTTGGCCTTGGCGGCACCGACGTGTTCGCAGGTTTCCTTGGTGAAGGTCCGCTGGGTGCAGGCGGCGACGCGCACGGTGCCCTTGTCGTTGCGGACGTTGGCGACGACCACCTCCAGGGTGACGGCACCAGCCGGGGCGGCGGCGAGGGTCACTGCGCCGTATAGGCACGCCCGCGCCAGGTGGCGGGCCGCCCGCGCAAGGCGCGCACCAGGGACGACCACTGCACCACCAAGACCGCGAGGACGCCCAAGGGATGCAGCACCGCCGCCAGCCAGGGCTGCCGGAACCGGGCTGCCAGCACCAGCCGCAAGCCGGACGACGCCAGCAACGCCAGCGCCGCCAGCACGCTGGGCGACAGCACCATCAGCACCGCCGGCAGCACTTGGCCGCCGAACAGGATGCAGGTCCACACCGGCAAGGCCGCCGGCTTCGCCATGCCCTCGGTCGCGTTCTTGCATAGGCCCTCCCAGACTTGCGCGGCGTTGGCATACATGCGGCAGGTGGCGAACGGCGTGGCGTCGAACAGCCCGGTCATGCTGCCGGTCCGGCGGAACGCCCGTGGGAGCGTCAGCCCGTCATGCAGCGACGCCTTGATGGCCGCGTGCCCGCCCGTCCGCACATAGGCGTCCCGACGCGCGATGAACAGTTGCCCGCACCCGGCGCCCAGGCCCGGCGACGGGGACCGCAGCATCGCCGCCATCGGCAGGAAGCCCAGCAGCAGGAAGTGGATGAGCGGCAGCAGCAACTGCTCGGACCAGGTGACGGTGATCTGGCGCGGGAAGCCGCTGGCAAGGCCGACCGGGTGGCGCTGCATGTAGCCGGCCATGCGGGACAGCGCATCCGGCGCCAGGCGCACGTCGGCGTCCACGAAGACCATCAGGTCGTGCCGGGCCAGGCCGCCCAGGACGTGGCAGGCATGCTGCTTGCCGGACCAGCCCGGCGGCAGCTTGGGCGCGGACGCTAGGCGGAGCCGCGGGTCGGCGATGGCACGGAGGATCTCCGGCGTGCGGTCGGTGGAGGCGTCGTCGAGCACGACCAATTCCAACTCGACGCCGGTGCTGGCCAGGATGGCGGCGCAGGCGTCACCAATGTTGGCTTCTTCGTTCCGGGCCGGGATTAGGACGGAGACTTGCGGCGTGCCGTCTGCGGGGGCGGGGATGCGGTAGAGCGTGAGGTTCCATAGGCCGAGCAGCAACGGGCCTGCGGCCAGAAACAGGGCGATCCAGGCGAGAGTGGTCATTATGCTGTTCTGCTCCCTCTCCCTCCAGGAGAGGGCCGGGGTGAGAAAAAGGTCGCAAGCACAAGCCGTAGTGGTTCGAGCACTTGCGCCCGTGTGGGCCGGGCATGCCCTGTGCGGCTTCCCTCACCCCAGCCGTAAACCGCGTTGCGGTTTGACCCCGGAGGAAGAGGGAGCAGGCAGGGGACGGCCACCCTCACTCCTACTCCTCATGCCGTGGGTTGAAACGTTGGCCGGTGGCCAGCGCGCGGCTGCGGCGCCATAGGTCGTAGATACCGCCAACGCCAGCGCCGCCACGTAGCAGGGGCTGGAACAGGGCGGGGTCGCGCTGCATGGATTCGGTGCTTAGGGCGTCTAGGGTTTCGGCCAGTGCAGCCTCCAGCCGTGCGGTCCAGTCGACGACCGTGCCGCCGCCGCTTTCGATGGGTGTACCGAAGCGGACCAGGGCTTCTGGCCTGCTTTCAGCCCAGAAGGTGTATTCGACCGCCAGTGGCAGGATTACGGCACCGGGCACGCGCCGGGCCAGGTGGGCGATGCCGGGGCGGAGGTGGATGGGGCGGCGCCGCGGGTCGGTGAATGCGCCCTCCGCGGTGATCCACAGGATGCTGACGGGATCGGACAGGATGCCTAGGCTGGTGGACAGGAAGCGCGCTGCGCCGCGCGGGGTGTCCAGCGCGATGCCGAAGACGCCCATGCGCTCGAACAGGCCATATTTGCCCAGCGCCTTGGCGTCCATGGGGCCATAGCCGCGCCGGTCCGGGAAAAGCAGGGCGGTTAGCAACATGTACAGCGCCGGGTCCCACCAGGACGGGTGGTTGCCGTAGATGATGACTGGCCGCCCAGCGATGGCTGCCGGCAGCGACGAGCGTGTCAGGCCGCTCCGGGAGATGCGCACGGCGTGGAAGCGGCGGTAGAAGTACCAGCGCAGATACCAGCCGAAGGCCCAGAATGCCCGGTCCGACCGGGCCACAACGGCATTCAGCCCGCGGCCGGCCCTGGGCGCGTCCTGCCGGCGGGTACCCGGCACGGCACCCGCCGGCTGGCCGATGTCAGGCACTGACCGGCGCGGCGGCGGCCACGTCCCGGGAGAGGCTGTCGGCGGCGATCCAGCCGGACATCAGCACCATCGGCATCCCTGGCCCGGGGTGCGCGGCACCGCCGGCCAAGTATAGGCCTTTCAGGTCGCGGGAGCGGTTGCCGGGCTTGAAGGCGCCGTTGACCTTGCCGTGGCTGGCGAGGCCATAGATTGCGCCGTTGAGGACACGGTAGCGCTCGTGGATGTCCTGCGGCGTCAAGTGGTGCTCGAAGCGGATGCGCTCCTCGATGTCGGGCATCCCGGCGCAGCGCTTCAGCTTGTCCAGGATGACCTGGCGGTAGGCCGGGAACATCTTGGACCAGTCGTGGTGCGGGCGCAGGAACGGGGTGTGGACGAGGATGTACAGCGCCTCGCCGCCTGGCGGGGCCACGCCGGGTTCGGTGCCTGACGGGGCCGCGATGTAGCAGGTGGGGTCCGGCGCCGGCTCGCCCTTGCCGTAGATGTAGCTGAACTCCTCCTCCGGGTCCTTGCTGAATACGAAATCGTGGTGGGCCAAGTGGTCGTAGCGGCGGTCCAAGCCGAGATAGAGCACGACGCCGCTACATGCCGGGTCACGCTTCCAGCGGCGGCCGAAGGCGGCTTGCGGCTTGCCGCCGACCAGCTCCTTCATGGTGCGGACGCTGTCCATGTTGCTGACGACGGCGGACAGGGGCACGGTCTCGCCGGTTTCGGTCAGGACGCCAGTGACGCGGTGGCCGTCCGACATGACACGGCTGATGCCGACGCCGGGGCGCAGGTCCACGCCTAGTTCGCCGGCCAGGCGCTCCAGCGCCAAGGGCACGGCGCGGGTGCCGCCCATGGGATACCAGATGCCCTTCTGCGTCTGCATGTGGGCGATGCTGCACAGCACGGCCGGGGCCTCATAGGGGGAGCTGCCGACGTACTGGACGAAATGGTCGAGCATCTGGGCGACGCGGCCGTCCGGCACGCGCTTCCTGATCTGGGACGCGACGGAGGTGCCCATGCGGAGGCTGAGCACGTCCTTGAGGGTCGCCAGGTTCATGCCCTTGAACTCAAGGGTGTCGCCGATGCCTTCGACGGACTTCCAGAAGAAGAACTTCTCGCTGACCTCGTGCAGCTTCTCCGACATGGCGATGAAGTCGCGGTAGCCCTGCTCGTTACCCGGCGCGAACTTGGAGATGACGTCGGACATCGCCGGCACGTCTTCCTGCAGGTCCAGCACCGCGCCGTCGTCGAAGAAGCAGCGCCATTGCGGGTCTAGCCGGCGCAGGTCCAGGTAGTCGGACATCTTGCGCCCGGCTTCGGTGAACACGCGCTCCAGCACGTCGGGGACGGTCAGGATGGTCGGGCCCATGTCGAAGCGGTAGCCGTCCTGCTCCAGCAGTGCGGCCTTGCCGCCAAGCCAGGGGTTCTTGTCGAACAGGACGACCTTGTGGCCGCGGGCAGCGAGCGTGCAGGCGGCGGCCAGGCCGCCCAGCCC
>Ga0123339_10000433_pt1 | contig 33179 bp, 29 predicted proteins | sample lystaG_FD_89956 | JGI IMG/M metagenome (GOLD analysis project Ga0123339, IMG submission 89956) | Glacier valley bacterial and archeal communities from Borup Fiord, Nunavut, Canada, to study Microbial Dark Matter (Phase II) -... | ecosystem: Environmental > Aquatic > Freshwater > Ice > Glacier ...
AGCTTGTTGACTACGTAATCGGCGATCACTGGCCCCTGGTATGCGTCGTTGGGGCAGGTACGCAGGAAGTTGTCCAGCCCTTGCGCGGTCAGGTCGGGGCGGCTGCTGGTGGGGGAGATTTGTAGCAGCCCAGCGGCCTTGTAGATCGGGGCCGCTGCCGCCGACACTCCGCTATCCTTATGGCCGATTACCGCCACTACCTTCTCGTGGACAAGCTCGGTGGCCGCCAACTTGCCCGCATCCGCGTTGGCCTTGTCATCCTTCTGCACCACCACGATCTTCTTACCTAGCAGCCCCCCATTGTCGTTGACCTCTTGGGCCGCCAGTAGCACTCCCTGGGCGATCTGGATGCCACCGTCAGCGGTGTCGCCAGAGAGCGGCGCAGCCACGCCAATCTTGATCTCGCCATTATTAAAGTTCTGCTGCGCCTTTGGGGTGCCGATGGTGGGCGCAGTCGGCACAGGGGTGCTGCTGCCGCTGTCGCAAGCGAGCAGCAAGAAGGCAAGCCCGACAAGTACAGCAAGCGCAATCATGATTGGCCTGGGCAAAGGCGTAGCTTTAGCGCGATCCGGTTGTCCACCAGGCTGCCCATCCTGCTTCTTGGGTAGCTCGCTCTTTGCCATGTCCTTCGCCCAATCCTTTAGTTGCTCGTCCATTCGTCACCTCTGGCACTACATATCCTGGCTGATGATAGATCGTAGAGGGGGAAGCAGCGTCGGTTGGCAGCGCAGACCGCTGCGGCTAGCTGATCTTGCCGCTCAGTACCGAGTCGTAGGCGTTGGCGATATTGCGGAGGGTATCCACCTGCTGCTTGATGTCGTAGGACACCTGATCGGTCGCGCTGCTCAGGCTGCGCACTTCAGCGGACTTGATCTTCAGCACGTTGGAGTGGATCGCGTCGAGGGCAGTCAGGGCGTTGGTCAGCTGGGCCTGCCAGCGCATCAGTGCCTGCTGCATCTCTTGGGTGTTGGTTAGCTGGTTCTCTTTGGCCTTCAACGCCTCCTCGTACTGCTGCCGCTGGAACTCGTCGTTGCTCTGGGCGACGCGGGCGCGGATCATTGCCGCCTCATTGCCCAAAGCTGCCGGGTTGATGTTCCGTAGGTAGCCCTCTAGCGATTGCGCCTTGTAGCAGATGGTGTACACGTGGTCGGTCAGTTCGTCCACCCCGTCGATTGCGCTGGTCAGGCTGCTGCGGATTGGCGTGCTGCCGGTGTTCGCCACCTCCTGCTCGATCTCCTTGCGCTTTGCCAAAGCCTGCTGCATGATGCCGCGATAATCGTCGCGCAACCTGCCAAGGTCGTTGCTCTGCTCTGGGTAGAAGCTCTGGTTGACCACCTGGCGGTTCGCCTCCGCGTCGTTGAGCGAGGCCCAGACGAAGTAGCCGTAGAAGGCGAGACCAATCAGGAAGAACCACCAGAAGGAGGTAAAGACCGAGATGATGATCGAGATAGCAAGGATGAAGCCGCCAATGGGCCTTGTCAGGGCGTAGAGGAGCATCACCCGGAGCTTACGGTCGCGCCCTTCCTTCTGCTGCTGCTCAAAATCCTTCATCGCTTGTTCCCCGCTGAGTCCACTATGCTACCGAGCGCGTCGTCGAGTGCCTGGGTCACCTCGCCGCTGGGGGCTGCCGCCACGCTGCTGCGGGCAATGCGCGCCTGCAAGCCCTGGGCAGCGTACTTGTTGAAGGGGTTGTCTGCGTCGTTAGAAACTACCGACACGTCGGGGTTGGCTGGGCGGAAGCCGTACTTGAGGCCCGTCCGCTGCTGCGCTTCAGAGTAGAGGAACTCCTGGAAGTTGAGGGCTGCATCCTTCTGTTCTGCGCTGCTGCCTGTTTGCAGGATGCCGTAGGGATGGTCGCTCCAAATGTTGATTGGCGGGTAGAACACGCGCAGTTCGGCGGCGTTCTTCATCTGGGTAGCGGCCAGGTTCTCTGGCACAGCGATCAAGTCGTACTGGGCAGCTCCAATACTGACCATGTTCCGCATCATCACGGCGGGGTCAGTATCGAAGGTAATCACCCCCCGCTCCAGGCTGTTCAGCCACGTGCCGTAGTTGCTGTCCTTCAGTTGGGCAGCGGTGAGGCCCGCGAGGTTAAGCTGACCCTTGCTGGCGAAGTAGCCGTAGCTAGCAAGGGTGACGGCCATCAGGCCCGCGTTGGTGGTGCGTGGGTTGGCCTGACCGAGCTTGAAGGTCTGCCAATTGGCATCACCGCCAATAGCCGCCCAGCCCCCTGGCTCGGTGATCGCCTGCTGCACCGTCACCCAGTCGGCCTGCTTGTACTTCTTGATGAACGGGTCGGCCCGCTCCTGGTACATGACGAAGACCATCGGGCTGAGGACGAGGGGGGCGGCCTGGTACTCGCCGCTACGCAGCACAAGGTCGCTGTTGTTGCCGAGGCTGCGCCAGCGGTTGTTCAGCTTGTTCACCCACAGGGTGCTAGAAGGTATCCAGACGGTAGGGGTAATCACCCGCTCGGCGATCTGCCTGACCGCCTCCTCGTCCTCGATGCGGCTAGCCTTGACGATCACCTGCCGTTCGCCAACCTTGACCTGCTGCTGGTTGTAAGTAGCAATAGCAGCAGTTAGCCAGTCCTGTGTCTCGCTGGAGTAGGAGACGCTGATCTCCAGCGGGCTGGCAGGCGTGGCAAGTGCGCCGCCCGGCTTGCCAATGCCGAGCAACTGCCAGCCAACAACGCCGAGGGCAGCGAGGATAAAGAGGGCAAAGACAATCACGTTACGAGGTTTCATGCTTTCCCCTTCGGGGGAGTGACGAGTGCTGAGGGCAGGGTCGGCTGTCAGCCGCCAACCACCTGCCCCCTATTCTCCTCACTCGCTACTGCTCACCGCGCCGCTACTTGCCCAGCTTGGCCTTGAGGGCGGCGAGGTCATTCTGCACTTCGCCCTGGGTTTCAAGGTCGCGGAACTGCGCGTCGAGGTCATTGCCGCTCTGCAACTGGCCTTCGGCCTGCGCACGATAGAGGTCCTCATCGGCCTTCTGATCCATGCGGTCGAAGCTGCTGGTGGCGTTGGGGTTGGTCATGCTGGCATTGGCCTGGTTGATCGCCTGCTGGCTGCGAGCGCGGGCGATCTTGGCGCGGATGACCTCCTGCTTGGTCTGCGCCTCACTGATCTTCGCCTCCAGGTTGGCAAGTGCCTGGCGCAGTTCGCTAACCTGGCCGTGCTGGGCATCGTACTGTATGCGATACTGCTGGGCGATCTTGCTCTCATTCGCCTTGCGGGTCAGGGCTTCGGTGGCGAGTTCGTCGTTGTTAGCTCGCACCGCCATCTCGGCCTTGCCTTGCCAGTTGTCGGCGGCATTGACATGGGTCTGCTGCTTGCCCAGCAAGTCCTGCTCGACGGCCATCGCCTGCGCGGTTGCAGCACGGGCTTCGCTCAACTGCTCGTTGAGTTGGCGCAGGTACTCGGCGACCATCTTCTCCGGGTCTTCGGCATTGTCGATCATCGCGTTGATATTGGCACCGATCAGGGTGCTGATCCGGCTGAGGATTCCGGGCATCTTTTATTCTCCTTCTGGCGTTGTTTCTGCTTCTGGTGGGCTTGACAAGCGAGGGCTGGGCCGCTATGCTAAAGCAGCAACGATGTGGCCTGGCCTTGCGGCTATGATAGCATAAATGCCCGCCGCTGACAATGCGCCAGCCCGATCTTCCACCCTATATTACGATCCATCCAGCCTAAACGTTACAGGACAAGTGCATGATTCGTCGCCCCCTGCCCGCCGCCCTACTCTGCTGCCTGCTCCTGCTCGCCTGCGACGGCGGTAGCCCGCCCAACCGCCTGGAAGTCTCCCTCGGCCTGCTCTCCACCGCGATCCCAGCCAGCCCCACCCCGCAGCTGACCGCCAGCCCCACCCCGCCGCCCACGATCACCCCCGTCCCGGCTGGCTACCTGGAAGCGAGCGCACTGGCGGCCTACATGAACGAGGCGAACAGCCTGGTTAGCGAAGCACGGGCGGCAGAGGTAGATTACCTGAACAATTCTGGCAACGTTGCTGAGTTCGCGGATGTGTTCGCCCGCCGCAACGATTTCATCAAGGTCTCGGATGCCTTTGTGGTCAAGCTGGACGATGTGCTGGCCCGCTATGCCAAGCTGCTGCCACCAGAACGCGCCCGCCACTATCACGACCTTACCTTCGCCCGCTTGAGCGAGGTGCGCTCCTCTACCAGCGACCTGCGGCAGGGTATCGCCAATGACAGCATTGACCTTTGGAACAGCGGGGTTAGCCGTCAGGAGAAAATTAACACGCTGCTCAAGCAGCAGAACGCCGAATACCTGTTGGTAGTTGGCTACATCAACGCCAACATTGGTGGCCGCTAGCCGCCTGCGCTGGCAACAAAGAGGGCGCACCCACGTGGGTGCGCCCTTCTTCCCTACCCGCCTGCTTACTTGCGGTTGCTGATTGGTCCGTACTTCAGCCCTTCAGGGCCGATGTACTCGGCGCGGGGGCGGATGATGCGGTTGTCGGCGTACTGCTCGAAGGCGTGGCCGATCCAGCCGACCACACGGCTGACCACGAACAGGGGGATGTAGAGGCCGGTCTTGATCCCCAAGGCGCGGTAAGTGCTGGCCGAGTAGAAGTCTACGTTGGGGTAGAGGCCGCGAATCTCTAGCACGGCCCGCTCGATAGCCGCGCTCATGTCGTACCACTTGCTCTCGCCATTCTGCTGGCCGAGTTGCTGCGCCAGCTTCTTGAGGATGAAGGCGCGAGGGTCACCGTGCTTGTAGACACGGTGGCCGAAGCCCATCACCAGCTTCTTGTTGGCGAACTGCTCCGCTGTCCACGCCCCCGCGTCCAGACCGGCTGCGTCGATCTGCTCAAGTGTCTTCATCACCGCCTGATTTGCGCCCCCATGCAGCGGCCCCTTGAGTGTGCCAATCGCGGTGACGATGGCCGAGTGCAGGTCGGAGAGGGTGGAGGCAGTGACGATGGTGGCGAAGGCGGAGGCGTTCAACTCGTGGTCGGCGTGCAAGATAAGGGCAGTGTCAATCGTCTCGGCCCGCAACGCGTTCGGCTCCTCCCCTTCGAGCATATAGAGGAAGTTAGAGGCGTGGCTGAGGTGGCTGCTGGGTGCAATCGGCTCCTGCCCCTGGCCCAGGCGTTCGTAGGCGGCAACCAGGGTGGGGATTTGAGCGGTAATGCGGATCGCCTTCCGCAGGTTGGCCTCATGGCTCATCTCCTGCGCCTCCTCGTCGTAGAGGGCGAGGGCAGAGACGGCAGTTCGCAGCACATCCATAGAGTTGCCATGCTGTGGCAGGTTACGCAGCATCGCCAACACCCCCTCAGGGGCCGGGCGGTTGGCAACTAGCTTGCTGTTCAACTCGGCAAGCTCTACCTGGTTTGGCAGCTTGCCATACCAGATCAGGTGGATTACTTCCTCAAAGCTGGCATTAGCAGCCAGGTCTTCGATGGTGTAGCCCCCATAGATCAGGGTGGCTTCCTTCTCAATAATCGTACTGATCGAGGTGTTGCCCACTACGGCATCTTCGAGGCCGGAGGGTTTCTTCTTTTCAGTCTTCTCGGCGGTGGCGGCTTCAACCACGTTGTTGATTCCCCTTTCTTGAAACGTCAGCGTTGCGCTCAATTATAGCACCAGGGGCAAACTGCTGTCCAGCCTGCGACCATAGGTTTTGCTTATCCCTGCCATAATCTGCGCCTCTAGTGGCGATAAGAAGGGGAGCCACCCATGTGGGTAGCTCCCTGTGAAGATGCAGTGGGTTAGCTGACCGACTGCTGCTCAGCTTCGGGCTGCTGCTCAGCTTTGGGCTGCTGCTCAGCTTCAGCGGGCTGCTGCTCAGCTTTGGGCTGCTGCTTAGCTTTGGGCTGCTGCTTAGCTTTGGGCTGCTGCTCAGCTTCAGCGGGCTGCTGCTCAGCTTTGGGCTGCTGCTCAGCTTCAGCGGGCTGCTGCTCAACTTCAGGCTGCTGCTCAACTTCAGGCTGCTGCTCAACTTCAGGCTGCTGCTCAGCTTCAGCGGGCTGGCCGCCCCCGGTGGGTTGCTCGCCACCGACTAGCTGGCTGGCCCCCGCCGCGTTGAGTGCATCAGCCATTGCCGTGCTACCTGCTGTCAGCGCGTCATCGCTAGCCCCAGGCTGCCCAGTCGCGGGCTGTTCGCGGGGTGGGCGCGGGGTAGTACGAGCGCGATCCGCACGTGGGGCGAAGACCATCGTCATGTTACGCCCCTCCATCTTCGATAGCTGCTCCGGGGTGCCGACCTCGCGCAGGTGTTCGCTCATGCGGTCGAGTACCTGGCGGCCAAGCTCTTGATGGGTGATTTGCCGCCCCTTGAACTGCACGGTCAGCTTAACCTTGTAGCCCTGCTCCAGGAAGCGGTGTACCATGTTGGTCTTCACATCAATATCGTGGTCATCCATGATCGGCGACAGGCGCACTTCCTTGATCGTGGTGATCTTCTGCGTCTTGCGCGCCTCACGATCCCGCTTATCCTGGTCGTAGCGGAACTTGCCGTAATCCATCATGCGGCAGACTGGTGGCACCGCCGTCGGCGCGACCTCAACCAGGTCCAGCCCCCGCTCACGAGCCATCGTCTGGGCCTCACGAGTCTGCATGATCCCTAGCTGGTTGTTGTTCTCGTCAATTACCCGCACCTCGCGGACGCGGATGCGCTCATTTACCCGCAGGTTCTTACCGATGACTAAGCCTCCTGTTTGCAACAGCGGGCGCAATGGTTGCACCCTCACCTATCTGCGTAGACAGTCGCCACTGGTGCAGCAACGACCCTAAGCCGCCTGGTCTGGCAGCTTGTGGCTGTAACTATATCATATAAGTCTGCTAGCCGTCAATTGGTTGAGCATTAGATTCGCGCCCGGCTCACAGATTGCGGCAGTCTATGGTCGTATCGTAACCGGGGCTGGTCTCCAGGCCAAGCACTGTCGGCCAATACTCAGCGGGGTGGGGGTTGCTCAGGCTGATCAGCAGCCGCGTTCACGACTTGCCCCAGGTTAGCACCAGCGCAATTGCTGCTGCGAACATAATTAGTGTAGCCACCCCGCACAACAGGTTGACCAACCAGCCGTTCACCCGCTTGCCCATCACAGTGCGGTTGTTGGCGACCAGCATTAGCACGACCAGCAGCGGCGGAGCGAGGAAGCCGTTGATTACTGCTGTCCAGAACAGGGCAGCAATCTGCCCAATGCCTGTGAAGTTGATCAACATCCCGACCAGGGTGGAGGCGGCGATGACAGCGTAGAACTGCTTGGCCTTAGCCACCTTCTGGTCGAAGCCGAACTGCCAGCCCAGAGCTTCGGAGACGGCGTAGGCAGCACTGCCAGTCAGGATCGGCACCGCGAGGAAGCCCGCCCCGATCAGACCCACCGCTAGCAGCAACCCGGCTGCGTCACCAGCGATTGGGCGCAGGGCCTGGGCCGCGTCGGTCGCCGTCTGCACATCGGTCTTACCCGCCTTGAACAGCGTGGCGGCGGTTGCCAGGATGATGAAGTACATCACTGCATTGGAGAGCAGCATCCCAATATTCACATCCCAGGCTGCATACTTCAACTCGTTGTTGGTCGCGCCTTTACGCTGCCAGAGTTGCTTGCGACCCACGCTGATCTCCTCCTCCACCTCTTGACTAGCCTGCCAGAAGAACAAGTAGGGGGAGATAGTCGTACCGAGAATGGCTACCACAATGGCGAGGAAGGTGGCATCGAAGTGGAGAGTGGGGATCAGGCTGGCGCGCAAGACCTCCCCCCAGTCGGGGCGGGCGAAGAAAGCAGCGGCAATGTAGGCAAAGAGGGCAAGGGTCAACCACTTGAAGATGTTGGCGATCAGGCGGTAGGAACCCCAGATTTGGATAGCGAGGATAGTGAGGCTGGTAGGCACAACGAACAGCCAGGCGGGTACGGTGGGGATCAGCAGGTTGATAGCAGCGGCGATAGCCCCAATGTCAGCCCCGGCGTTGATCGTGTTGGCGACCAGCAAGGCAAGCACAGCCAGGTAGAGTAGTGGGCGTGGGTAGTGCCGTCGTAGCACTCCTGCCAGACCCATGCCGCTGACCATGCCAACCTTAGCGCAGGCGTACTGTACGCCCGCCATCAGGGGGAAGCTGAAGACAGCCAGCCAGAGGGTAGCGAAGCCGAATTGTGCGCCCGCTGTGGTGTAGGTGCCAATGCCACTGGGGTCGTCATCGGACGCGCCCGTGACCAGGCCGGGGCCGAGTACCTTGAGCAGCCGCTTGACTGGATTGCGCTCCGCCAGCATAGCCGCTTCCAGCGTGTCAGTGCCACCCGCTGGTTCACTATGGGGGGTTAGTGGCGCGTCTTCCGCCGTGCTGTCTTTGGCCTGTCCTGCCATCCAACCCTCCTGGGTGATCATCTCCGCAGCTTAGTAGCTAAACCAGGCTACCCTTATCATTGCACGCTGAGGTATACAGCGCGGTGAAAATGGGTGACAATAAGGTGAACGCAGCGGCTTGCCTTTAAGCGCAATCCTGTGCTAGAATTATGGTGAACGCGATTGGACAGGGAGACGACGAATGAGTTCAGTGCAGCATCAGCCCCAAGCGGATAATGAGAGCAGCGACCAGTTGATCCTTCACCTGCTTGAGTTGCATGAGGGCGCACTCGCGATCAGCAGCACGCTCGAACTCAGCGTGATCTTGCAGCGGGTGGTGGATACCGCCCGGCGGCTGACCGCTTCGCGCTATGCGGCTCTTGGCGTGGTCGGCGAAGATGGCCTGATCACTATGTTCATCACCAGCGGCATCCCGGCTGAGGAGCGCGAAGTGATGGGTGAACTGCCTCGCGGTCACGGCCTGCTGGGCGTGCTGATTAAAGAGGGCAAGCCGATCCGCATCCCCAACATCGCCGCCGACCAGCGTAGCAGCGGCTTCCCCCCCAACCATCCGCCAATGACCACCCTGCTGGGAATGCCGATCCGCTACCTCGGTCGCGTGGTTGGCGACCTCTACCTGACCGACAAGGAGGACGGGCTGTTCTGGAGCGATGAGGACGAGTGGCTGACTGGCCTACTCGCCAGCCACGCGGCAGTTGCGATCAGCAATGCCTACCTCTACCACGAACTGAAGCTCCAGCAGGAACACGCCGAAGCCAACCACCGCCGCCTGGCTGTGATCATGGCGGCTCTGCCAGAGGGCATTGTGGTTTGCGACAAAGCAGGGCGGGTGTTGCTGTTGAACGAAACCGCCCACCTCTTGCTCGGCTGGCAGGTGGGCGACGACGTTCAGGCGCGGCCCTACCTCACTACCCAGCCCGACGGCAGCCCCTATACGACGGCGAGTTTGCCCCTCGTTCACACTCTGCGGGAGGGCGTGGCCCTCAGCGGCCAGCAGATGACCGTCAGCCAGCCGCATGGCAAGGTGGTGGATGTATTGACCAGCACTGCTCCCCTGCTCGACAGTAGTGGCACCCTGGCTGGCGCAGTGGCCGTCTACCAGGACATCAGCCAGATCACAGAGCTAGCTCGACTGAAGGACGAGTTCTTCTCCATGGCGACCCATGAGCTACGCACGCCGCTGACCTCGATCACCATGTCTTCTGGCCTACTGGCCGAACTGTTGCTGGCCCAGGGTGGGCGGGTGGCTGGGCTGGCGGCCCTGGTGGATGAGAGTGCGCGGCGGTTGGGGACGTTGGTGGACGACTTGCTCGACCTCAGCAGGCTGGAGCATGGGCGGCTGCGCCTCTACTGCCGCCCTTTCGACCTCTGCGCCCTGCTCAATCGCATAGTAGATGAGACGCTACCGCTGGCCGAGCGCAAGAGCCAGCAATTGACGGTGATCGCCGACCAATCTTGCGCGCTGGAAGCCGATCCAGGGCGGATTGAGCAAGTGGTACTCAACCTGATCGCCAACGCAATCAAGTACACCCCGGCGGGCGGCAACATCCAGGTCAGCGTGAACTACGGGCGCGGGGTGACGACCATCGCAGTAGCCGACAATGGCCCCGGCATTCCAGCCCATGAACGTGAACACATCTTCGAGCGGTTCTACCGCCGCGAGGATGAGGGGACAGCGCAGGCGGGTAGCGGCCTCGGCCTACCGATTGCCCGCCAACTGGTGGAGTTGCACGGTGGACGGCTGTGGGTGGAAGATGTGCCAGGCGGCGGCAGCATCTTTCGCTTCACCATCCCCCACTAGCGGGCGGTGGGGTTGCTCTGGCAAGGCGATAGCCGCTGCCCCGCTCGGTCAGGATGTAGAGGGGGTTCTCGGCATCGTCGCCCAGTTTGCGCCGCAACCGACTGACATAAGTCTTGAGGTAGTCGCTCTGGCCCTTGTACTCGTCGCCCCAGACCTTGCTGAGCAGTAGGTCGAAGGTGAGTACCCGCCCAGCATTGCGGGCTAGCAGGTAGAGCAGCTTGTACTCGGTTGGGGTCAGCTTCAGTGTCTTGCCCGCCACCGCCACCTCATGGCTCTGGAAGTTGATCGTCAGGTCGCCACTCACGAAGCTGGGGCTGGCGGAGATCGGTTGGCTCAGGTCGGTGCGGCGTAGCACCGCCTTGATGCGGGCAAACAGTTCCAGGTGGCCGAACGGCTTGGTCAGGTAGTCATCCGCCCCCAGTTCCAGCCCCTTCACCTTGTCAGTCTCCTCGCCCCGTGCGGTCAGCATGATCACCGGTGCGTCGGATAGTTCGCGCAGCCGCTTGAGCATCTCCCAACCGCTCATGCGCGGCATATTGACATCCAGCAGGGTGAGGTCGGGCGACTGCTTAAAGAACAGGTCCAAACCCTTCTCGCCATCCCCTGCGGTGATCACCTGTGCGTCTTGCCACTGCAACTCCAGGCCAATAGTGATCGCTTCCACAATGCTGCGGTCATCATCCACGATCAGTATCTTCATTATAGTCCCTCTCTGTTCTTACCTCATCTTAGTGCGATTATAGCATAGCGCGATGGGGCAGCAGGCGGTAGGCAGATAGAGATCAGGTGAAGGTTGGTGAACGTTTGGTGAACAAGCTCCCCTCTCAACCGCTGGTTGGTGTCGGGTACGGTGCCAGGCTAGGCCAGGCCGTATACACGTCGCTGCAAGGATCGTTCACCGCCTGTTTACCAACGCGCACCAAAATCGCCACCGACGCACCGTACAATAGAGTTAGGTGAGTGAACAGGGCAGCAACAACGTTAGCAAGACAGCACACACAGAGGAGGACAAGATGAACACTATCTCTAGCAACTGGAACAGCAAGTCGGTACAGGGCGCGGTTTGGGGCATCGTTCGGTTGTGGCTCGGCTATTCCTGGATCACAGGCGGCTGGGAGAAGCTGACTGGTGGTGGTTGGATCGACAGCAAGGCGGGCCTGGCCGTCGGCGGCTTCCTCAAGGGCGCGTTGGGCAAGGCCGGCGGCGAACACCCAGAGGTACACGCCTGGTACGCTGACCTGACCCGCAACTTCTTCATCCCCAACGCGGTAGTCTTCAGCTACCTGGTAGCCTTCGGCGAGTTCATGATTGGAGCAGCGTTGATTATCGGGCTGTTCACTCGCTTCGCGGCAGGGATGGGCATTCTGCTGAACCTGGCCTTCCTCTATGCAGGCACGAGCAGCAACAACCCAGAGATGCTGGTGGCTGAGGTGGCGATTGTCTTCGCCGGGGTGTATGCTGGCTACTACGGGCTTGACCGCTTCGTGCTGCCCTACCTGCGGCGGGTGCTGAAGCTGGACGGCGCAGCGGGCGAGGTGACGAGTGGGCAGCCAGTGCCGCGTTCTCAACCCCAGGCTCTATAGCTAGGTTAGTTGCAGTAGGGAAGCCGCCAGAGGCACAAGCTCTGGCGGCTTCTCTTTGTGCTGAGCAGTATTGGCACAGCAACCGAGTACCGTGGGGGGTTTATTGAGATGGGCAGGCACTAGAGCAGGGCTGAGCATCACGGCCCTGCTTCAGCCCCGCCCAGTAGCGCACGCACGCGGGCAAGGTTCGTGCGGGGGGCTTCGGCCTGTGGCAGGGCAGCGGCAGCCCGTTCGAGGTAGGGGATCGCCTCCGCCAGCCTGCCCATCTCGGCCAGCAGCGCACCAGTCTCGGCTAGCGTCTGCGCCTGTTGGGGGTCAATCGCCAGCACGCCCAGCATAGCGCGCAAGGCAGCCTCCAGATCACCTCGGCGGCGGTGCAGATTGGCAGCGTAGAAGTTCGCCTGCCAGAAGTCGGCCTTCGCCACCGCTGCCTTTGCGTACCAAACCAACGCCTGCTCATCCTCGCCTGCTTGCTCGTAGCTGCGGGCGGCAAGGAAGGCAGAATCGTGGTCGCTGGGGTCGAGGCTAGCGGCGCGTTCGAGGTGGGGGCGGGCAGCAGCCCTCTCCTTGCGCCGATAGAGCAGGTCGCCCAGGGCAGCATGGGCATGGGCGTGCGCACCGTCAGCGACAATGGCCCGCTGGTAGTAGGCACGGGCCTCCTGCTCATCGTGCTGCTGCTCGGCAGCCTGCCCCAGAGTAAAGAGGGCGTTAGCGTTCTGTGGATCGTGGGCTACTACCTGCTGCCAAGCAACAGTCGCCTGCTCCAGGTTGCCCAGGCTTGCCAACAGGTGGCCCTGCCGCTCCCAGTCTGCTACGCTCTCTGGGGCAAGGGCGGTGGCATTGGCAGCGTGCTGGTTGGCAGCGGCAAGGTCGCGCTTCATCTCGTAGAGGCGGCTGGCTAGTCGTTGACCTGTCAGGCTCTGTTGCTGCTCGGCCAGCCCCTCCAATGTAAGCTGCAAGGCTCGTGGCCCCTCGCGGTGGGCCAGCAACGCGGCGGCCAGGGCGAAGGCGACAGCCGGGGCATGATTGCTGGCAGCGTACAGCCTTTCGAGGGCAGCTAGCGCATCTGCTGCGCTCAGTAGCCCCGCCGTTGCCAGCCGGGGGTAGAGGTTGGCAGCCCGCTCATACTCGCGGTCGGTCAGGCTCTCAACCAGCAGGTCGAGCGCGTCTGGGTCGTGCGGGTCGAGGGCCAGGTAATCCTCCGCCTGCCAGCAGGCTAGCAGTGCCGCACTGGAGCGGGTGCCGAGGGTGGCGGCGACCTGCGCGGCAAAGTCGCTGCTGGGCAAATCCAGCGTCTGCGCCACGTAGTTAGTCAGGTTGGTCAGCAAAGTGGCGACTTCTGCTACCCCCCCTGCGCCCAGTTCGCCGATTGGTTGCTCGTCAACCAGCCGCCCGCTGGCATCATAGCGCAAGGCTGTGGCCCGGCGAGTTGCGGTGGCCTCAAACTTGCAAGTTGTAATGCTACTACCTGGTGTAAAAAGAAGGGGCTGTAGCTGCTTCTGGCTTAGCGGTGCGGTGAGCAGGATGTAGCTGGGCGGCTGGCCGCTGGTCAGCAAGGGACAATGGGCTGCCAGCCCCAGCCGCCCAAGCACGCTGGCGAGGTCGATAGCCAGGCGGCGGGCGTACAAACCGGCCTCAGAACCAAAGCCCAGGGGGGTGACAGCCTGGAGGATTACCAAATCTGGCTGCTGTGCCATTACTTGCTTCTAGCCTCCCAAGTATCGTACAATGATACGGAACGTTGCTTATGCTGCTTCTGCTACAAACTATCTAGCGTCGCAGGTTGCGAACTGGAAAGACAAAACTGATGGCCTACCGCCGAAATGATCGATTGGTTAATTACTACAAGAAGCTGGCCCGCTCACCCTGGCCGGGGGCAGTTGGTTGCACCCTGCTACTGGCCGTGACGATCTGTGATCTACTAGTGGAGTCCCGCTTCTCCTTCACCTCCCTACACGTGCTGGCGATTATCCTCGGCACCTACGCCTGGGGTCTGCGTGGCTTCGCCCCCTTCGCCCTGATTAGCCTGCTGGCTACCTTGCTGCACAACCAGATCACGGGCAGGTATCCCACTGCGGCTGACAGTAGCGTGGCCTGGAATGGGATCAGCCTGGTCGCCCTCTACCTGATCGTCGGTGGGGCGGTGCTGGTGATGCGTGATGCCCAGCGGATGATCGAGCAACTAGCGGCTACTGACTGGCTGACTGGGCTGGCGAACCGCCGTGGCTTTGCAGATCGGCTCGCCCAGGAGACCGAGCGTTGCCGCCGCTTCAACCAGCCCCTCACCCTGCTGATGCTTGATGTAGACAACCTCAAGCTGGTGAACGACCGTTACGGCCACGTGGCGGGCGACATGGTGATTGCTCTTACCGCCCGCACCCTGCAAGAGCGGCTGCGGGCCACCGACCTTGCTGGTCGCTATGGCGGCGACGAGTTCATCGTCATGCTAGCCAACACCGACATAGCAGGTGGGCAAGTACTGGCCGACACCCTGCGGCAGGCGATTGACGCGGCTCTGGCTGAGTACGCTGCTGGCGACGAACACAAGCTGGCGACGGTCAGCATTGGGCTGGCGGGTTGGCGGCCAGAGTTGGTCAGCAGCATAGAACTGATCGCCCAGGCCGACCGCGCCCTCTACCTGGCAAAGCGAGCGGGCAAGAACCGGGTGGGGGTGGCGGCGCAATCCGCCTCCATCCACCTGCCCGTGGTCGCAGAGCAGGTTGCTACTTACCACTAAACTAGCTCCAGATTAGAAGCTCTCGCCGCGCTCACCCTCGAAGCCACCTTCACTGCCGCTGCTCTCAATGTCGCTGCCGCCGCTGCGCTCGTCCGTGACCGCCTCAATGCTGCCCAGGTCTGCGCTTTGGTTGTTGCTCTCGTCGCTTACGGCGGCTACGCTAGCTTCGTCATTGCTACTGCCCGCCTCGCTGCTGGCAGCGTCGTCAACCACGATTTCTTCGTATACAATGATCAGGTCTTCGCTGTCATCGTCGTTAGCCTGGTCGCTCATGCTGGCGAAGCCCTCATTCAGCCCCTGGATTGCCCGCGAACCCGCACTGATCGCCTCATCAAAGAGGCTCTGCACAGCATAGCCAGCCTCACGAGCGGCCTCGCCGAGGTGGGTCTGGGTCTCCTCTGGCAGCAGGCGGAAGGGTAGGGTGATAATTCGGCTGCCGAGTTGGAACAGGTCACTAGCCAGGTTGAGCGCAGCCTGACTCAGGTCTTGCAAGTCCTCACCTACTTCGCGCAAACCAAATGTGCTACGCTCCTTATGGTCTTCCATCGTACTAGCCTCCTGTGTAGCTGCTCGCTGCCCCGCTGCTGCGAAGGTGCCAAGCCATCAAGCTCATCGTTAGTCCGATTGTACGTGAACAGTGGCAGCTTTGTCAATCCAACGAGCTGGGGGCAGTAGGGTTGTGCAAGATAGTGGCTGGGTTAGTAGCTGAAGCGCAACATCCAGGTGCCATGCTCAACCGCTAACCGACAAGGAACCTGTAGCTGCAAGACGATGAACAGTCGTGCTGTCTCAGCCAACCGTGCTTGACAAATACTTCCTACGTGCTATAATGTCGGCTAACCTGCGTGATAATTGCTGAACCAAAAGTGCCTGCCTGCTTGTACCTATACAATAGGCTGTGGCCCTGGTTGACGACGATCCGCAGCCCTGCGCGGCAATGGAGCCACGCACAAGGTAGGTTGGCTGGCTGGCTCAATGGGTCCGCTTCGGCGGGAGCCAGCAGCTAACCTTTGTTCAACACAAGGAGGAAGATCAGTTATGCTAAGGCGACCTAAGTTTCTCAGCGGTCTGGCGACCCTCGCCCTGCTCCTGCCCCTGCTGGCAGCCTGCGGTGGCGATGCTACGCCAACACCGCGCCCGGTGGCATCCGCCACCACCGCGATGGCGGCCTCGACTGCCACGACCATGATGGCGGCTGCAACCAACACCACGATGATGGCTGCGATGACCGACACGCCGATGATGGCGAAGCCAACTGACACCGCGATGATGGCAATGGCAACCCCGACCGCGATGATGATGGCAACCGCGATGACTGGCACGATGATGACCCCCATGATGCCAGGCATGGGAACGATGACCAGCACCGGCACGATGACCACCGCTGCGGCTGCCCCCACCGAGATTGCCCCCAACTCGACCTTCACCGGCAGCGTGGGCGCGTTCCGCTGGCGGCAGGCTGAGGATGCACCCAACCTCGACCCGGCCTTGATGCAGGACTCGGTTTCGATCAACTTCAGCCAGAACCTCTTTGATGGCCTGATGGAGTTTGACCCGGCTACCCTCTCGCCCAAGCCTTCTATCGCCGAAACCTACACTGTCAATGCCGATGCCACGGTCTACACCTTCAAGCTGCGCAAGGATGCCAAGTTCACTGACGGCACCCCGATCACGGCTAAGGACTTCGTCTATTCTTGGAACCGCCTGCTGGCGAACCCCGCTGCGCCTTACTCCTTTGTCTTCGACGACATCAAGGGAGCCAGCGAAGTGGTTGCTTCGGCGGCTAGCACCGACACGACTAAGACCAAGCTGACTGCTGCCGAGGGTATCAAGGCAGTGGACGACTACACTCTCCAGGTGACCCTCAAGCAGGCAAGTGCCTACTTCATCCCCCAGACCGCCCTCTGGTCGTACTGGGTGGTGAACCAGAAGGTGGTTGGCAGCAACCCCCTGAGCAGCGATTGGGCGCAGAAGGCCGAGACAATGAAGGGGTCGGGCAGTGGTGCTTACACCGTCAAGGAGTGGGTACGCAACGACCACATGGTTCTGGAAGCCAACGATGCTTACTGGAACATGCCGAAGGCCAGCGTCAAGGAGATCGACATCCTGATCATCGCTGACGGCAGCACCGCCCAGCTTCGCTACGAGAACAAGCAGCTTGATAGCAGCGAAATCTACGTGGCCGACTACAACCGCCTGAAGAACGACCCGATCATGAGCAAGGAACTGAAGGAAGTACCGCAGGCCAGTACTATGTGGCTCGGCTTCAACGCCCTGAGCGGCGTGTTCGCGCAGAGCGGCGGCGAGAAGGCTCTCAAGCTGCGTCAGGCCGTTGCCCAGGCGATGGACCGCGAAGACCTGATCGACAAGGCTCTGGATGGCGTGGGCGCACCGGCCTACACCCTGGTGCCACAAGGCGTGCCAGGCTTCAAGGACTACCAGGCTTACAAGCTAGACATTCCCGCAGCGAAGAAGGCTTTGGCCGATGCTGGCTACAGCGATGCCAGCAGCCTCAAGCTGACCTACTACACCCGCGACCGCGAAGATCAGCGCAAGGTTGGCGAAGTGATCCAGGCCCAACTGAAGCAGAACCTGGGGATCAACGTCGAAGTCAAGGCCGTTCCCTGGTCTACCTTCCTGATTGAACGCCAGAACCACAAGTACGACTTCTTCTACGGTCGCTGGGGTCAGGACTACCCAGACCCGCAGGACTGGTTGTACGCGCTGAAGTACAGCACGATTAGCCAGAACAACGAGGGCTGGGCCAACAAGCAATTCGACAGCATGGTTGACCAGGCTAACAAGCTGGCTGACCCGGCCAGGGTTGCCGAGCGCATGAAGCTGTACAACGATGCTGAGAAGTTGATGCTCGATGACGCAGCTATCGTGCCGCTCTACCAGACCTCGCTAGACTTCCTGATCAAGCCAGGTTGGAGCGGCTGGGGCTACAACTCCCAGTTCGCCTACCCCTTCCGCTTCCTCACCAAGCAATAAACCGATTGGCTGCCGAGTAGCCAGCGATGCGAGTCGCTGGTTACCGGCTGGCTAGCGGTGGGGGTGGGCTGTGCGCTCACCCCTGCCCTGTATCTTGTAATCTTCGTCTCGTAGCGAACCCCAGCAAACATTACCCACCAGCAAAAACTTATGACACAATACATTATCAGAAGAATGATTGGCCTGATCTTTGTCTTGCTCGGCATTGCCGCTCTGACTTTCACCCTGATGCACCTTGCACCGGGTAGCCCCTTCTCCAGCGAACGGCTGCCAGCAGCGGCGGTGGAGCGCATCAACGCCAGCTATGGCCTCGATCAGCCGCTACCTATCCAATTTGTCAAGTACATCTGGGGGTTGCTGCATGGTGACTTCAGCATCTCCTACAAGCAGCAGGTGGGGGCAGAAGTGCGCGACATCATCTTCACCGGTTTCGCCAACTCCTTCCAACTGGGCATCCTCGCTTTCGCCTTCACCATCTTCTTCGGCCTGCTGCTCGGTGTACTTGCGGCGGTCGGCCAAAACACCTGGTTGGACTACAGCACGATGACCCTCTCGCTTGCGGGCTACTCGATCCCTAACTTCGTGCTGGGGACGCTGCTGCTGCTCTTTGCCACCACCGTGCTGAACCCGATCCTGCCCGCTGGTTTGCAGCTACCGATTGGCGGTTGGCTTCAACAATACGGGCCGGGGGCGGCGATCCTGCCAGTGCTAGTCCTCTCGCTGCGGCCCACCAGCGTGCTAGCCCGCCTCACCCGCGCCAGTATGTTGGAGGTGATCCGCCAGGACTACATTCGCACCGCCTGGTCGAAGGGGCTGGGCCAGCGGGTGGTGGTGATCCGCCACGCCCTACGGAACGCACTGCTGCCAGTGATCACTGTTCTTGGCGACGAACTGGGCAACCTGATCACCGGCAGCATCGTGGTTGAGCAGGTGTTTGTGATCAACGGCCTCGGCCAGCAGTTTGTACGGAGTGTGCAAGACCTGGACTACAACATCATCATGGGGACGACGATCTTCTATGCTTTCATTGTCGTGCTGATCAACCTGGCGGTAGACATCCTCTACGCTTTTGTTGACCCACGCATCAGCTACACGAAGGCGAGGGCTTAGGCTATGGCAAGAGAAGAAAACCAGCCCCTGCGCGACCCGGCGGGCGTGCCAGCCCACGATAGCGCGTTGGATGAAAGTGGAGTGCCAGCCCGCCGCGCCGTCCCGGTGCTGCCAACAGTTGGCGGCGATGTGGCAGCCACGGCCAACAGCTTGTGGAGCGATGCCTGGCTGCGCCTGCGCCGCAACAAGCTGGCGGTCGGTGGGGCGGTGGTGATCGTGCTGATCATCCTGGTAGCTATCTTCGCTGACCTGATCGCCCCCTATGACCCTGCCTTCCAGTTTGGTGTGGGCGACGTGCGTAAAGCTGGCCTCTGCCCGGCTAGTGGTCGCTGCTCGGCCAAGCTGCTGCCGGTCAGTTCGCACTTCTGGCTCGGCACCGACAGCCTGGGCCGCGACGTGTTCAGCCGCCTGGTGCATGGGGCGCGGGTCTCGATCTCGGTCGGCCTGATCAGCCAACTGCTGATCATCCTGGTTGGCGTGCCGCTCGGCCTGGTCGCCGGTTATTATGGCCGCTGGGTAGACTACCTGCTGATGCGCGTGACCGACGTGATGTACGCCTTCCCCACCATTCTGTTCGCCATCGTGGTGCTGGCGGTCTTCGGGCAGTCGTTCCTCAACATCCTGATCGCCATCGGCCTCACCTTCTGGCCGCCAATGGCCCGCCTGGTGCGTAGCCAGGTGCTATCGGTGCGCGAGAAGGAGTATGTGGAGGCGGCACGGGCGATTGGGGTGAAAGATAGGGGGATCATCTTTCGCCATATCCTGCCCAACATCCTCAGCCCAGTGATCGTCTCGATCACCTTCGGCATCCCCTTTGCGATCATGACCGAAGCCTTCCTCAGCTTCCTGGGCATCGGTATCCCAGTGCCGCAGCCAAGCTGGGGTTCGATGGTCTCTGATGCGCGCCAATATATGCGAACTGACCCTTCCCTGGTGATCTTCCCTGGCCTGGCGATCTCGCTAACCCTGTTCGCCTTCAACTTCTTCGGCGACGGCCTGCGCGACGCTCTCGATCCGCGCACGCGGAAGTAGGAAAACAAAGCGATGCTAGTTCTCAAGCTGGTTGGCTATACCCTGCTAGCTATTGGTGTTTTCGCCCACCTGGTGCTGCTGCTGCGCGAGGTGCTGGGCTTCCGCGGCTCGCTCAATGTGCGGGTCTCGACCGAGGGCAGCCTCTTGTTCCTCTTTGCCTCTGGCGCACTGGGTGGCCCTTTGCTGCTGCGCCTGGGCGGGGAGACTGAGTACGGTTGGGTGGCACTAGCCGCCAACTACTTTGTGTTGCAGGGAGCGGTAGTGGCCGTGCTGGCCCTGATCATCGCGGTAGCCGACCTGTCGGTGACGCGGGCGGCAGCGGGGTCGCAGAACCTGGTCTCCGCTTCGCTAGAGGGGGCGGTGATCGGTGGCATCCTGCTGATCGCGATCAACCAGTTGCGCGCACTCACCTTCATTGGCTGGATACTGCTGGGCATCGCGTTGGTGGCAGCAATCTTCACCATCCTGCGGGCTGCCTTTGGCGTGGTCGTCTCCAACCCTGGCCGCCTGACCTTCACCGCCGTGCTGGGCTTCATCCTCGGCCTCGGCCTGCTGTTCCTGCCAGAGGGGTTGGTGTCGCTCACCCGCCGCCTGCCCTTCGCCTGAGCCAACCTGACAAGACGGGATCGCCAATGCAAGTAGACCAAACCAAGCCCCAAGAGCCGCTGCTCTCCGTCCAGAACCTCAAGACCTACTTCTACACGCCAGATGGGGTGGTGAAGTCGGTGGATGATGTCTCGTTCGACATTGCGCCGGGCGAAACACTGGGGGTAGTAGGCGAGAGCGGTTGTGGCAAGAGCGTGACTAGCCTGAGCATCATGCGCCTGGTGCAATCACCCCCTGGCAAGATCGTGGGCGGCAAGGTGATATTCGATGGCCGCGACCTCCTGAGCCTGAGCGAGGAACAGATGCGGCGGGTGCGCGGCAATGAGATCGCGATGATCTTTCAAGACCCAATGACTTCGCTCAACCCGGTACTGCCGATTGGCCGCCAGATCACCGAGTCGCTTGAGTTGCACCTGAAGCTGAATGGGGCCGCTGCCCGCAGCCGTGCCGCCGAGATGCTAGACCTGGTGGGCATCCCTGGGGCTAGCAAGCGGCTGAACGACTACGCCCATCAGTTTAGCGGGGGGATGCGCCAGCGGGTGATGATCGCTATGGCTCTCTCCTGCAATCCTCGCCTGCTGATCGCCGATGAGCCGACTACAGCCCTGGACGTGACGATCCAGGCGCAGATACTTGAGTTGATGATGCGCCTGCGCGAGGAGTTCAAGATGGCGGTAATGCTGATCACCCACGACCTGGGCGTGGTGGCGGGCATGGCCGACCGTATCATCGTCATGTACGCGGGCCACGTGGTAGAGCGAGCCGACGCACTCGACCTCTACCAGGACCCGCGCCACCCCTACACGCTCGGCCTGCTCAACAGCGTGCCGCGCCTGGACGCAGAGCAGCGGGGGCGGTTGGAGCCAATCGGCGGCCTGCCACCCGATCTGGCCCACGTGCCACCCGGCTGCCCCTTTGCCCCACGCTGCCGCTTCGCCGTCGAACACTCGTTTAAGGAGCGACCAGAACTTCGCAGCGTCGGCCACCACCACGAGGTCGCCTGTTGGGTGGATATCCCCGGCGCGAAGCAACACGCTGCACTGGTTGAGGGTGCAGGGGAGGTAGCCTAGATGATCGTACGTTCTGCCACTGAAGCTGATCTGCCTGCGATCCTGACGATCTACAACGAGGCAGTGCTACACACTGTCGCCACGGCGGATGTAGTGGAGCAAAGCCTGGCCGCCCGCCAGACCTGGTATGCTGAACACCTGGCCGCCAGCCTGCCAATGTTTGTTGCTGAAGAAGGGGGGCAGGTGCTGGGTTGGGGCGCACTCAACCAGCATCGTCCACGCTATGGCTACCGCTTTACGGTGGAGAACTCGGTCTATGTCGCGGTGGTGGCCCAGGGTCGCGGCGTGGGCAAGCTGCTGCTGACCACGCTAATCGCCAGCGCGAAAGAGGGTGGCTACCACACGATCCTGGCTGGGATCGATAGCGGCAACACAGCCAGTCTGCACCTGCACGCTGCCTTTGGCTTTCAGACCGTCGCGCAACTAAAGGAAGTGAGCTACAAGTTCGACCGCTGGCTGGACGTGATCTATATGCAGTTGATGCTGGATGACAGGACAAAATGATGGCTGATTTGAGCGTAGAGGGGCTACCCGCCACCGCCAGCAACAAGCATGACGAAGTGCTGCTCGATGTGCAGCACCTCAAGATGCTCTTTCCGATCACCCAGGGTTTGATCCGCCAGCGGGTGACGGGCTACGTCCATGCGGTTGACGGGGTGGACTTCAGCATCCAGCGGGGCGAAACGCTGGGGCTGGTCGGCGAGAGTGGCTGCGGCAAGTCCACTACTGGGCGGGCCGTGCTGCAACTCTATCGACCCAGCGAAGGCCACGTCTACTTTCATGGCCGTGACCTGACCACTATGAGCCGCGAGCAGTTGCGCCTGGAGCGGCGGCGGTTGCAGATTATTTTCCAAGACCCCTACGCCAGTCTCAACCCGCGCATGACCGTTGCCGACATCGTAGGCGAACCCCTGCGTGTCCACAAGCTGGCGCACGGGCCAGGGCTGATCAAGCGGGTGCGCGAGTTGCTCGGCACCGTCGGCCTCAACCCCGGCTTCGCCAACCGCTACCCGCACGAGTTCAGCGGCGGGCAACGCCAACGCATCGGCATCGCTCGCGCCCTGGCGGTTGAGCCAGAGTTCATCGTTGCCGACGAGCCGATCTCGGCCCTAGATGTGTCAATCCAGGCGCAGATCATCAACCTGCTGCAAGACTTGCAGGGCGAGTTCAAGCTAACCTATCTCTTTATTGCCCACGATCTCAGCGTCGTGCGCCACATCAGCGACCGCATCGCGGTGATGTATCTTGGCAAGATCGTGGAGATCGCCGACCGACTCGACCTCTACCGCAATCCCCTGCACCCCTACAGCCAGGCGTTGCTCTCAGCAGTGCCGATCCCCGACCCGGTAGCCGAACGCAGCCGACGGCGCATCATCTTGCAAGGGGATGTGCCGAGTCCAGTCAACCCGCCGAGTGGCTGCCGCTTCCGCACCCGCTGCCCGATTGCGATCAAGGAGTGCGCCGAGGTGGTGCCAGCGTTGGAGGAGAAGACCCCCGGCCACTTCGCCGCCTGCATCCGCCAGCCGGTAACCACTGGTAGCGGGGCCGAAGTTGGGGCTGCTAGCAGGCTAGCGACGGAGACGGAGCAACTGAAGCCGTACGGGGTGGGCTGATTGGCTGCCTGCCGCTCCGCACCCGTTTGCTCAGCTATGCCCGCACTGTTCAGTCCTGGCCCAAGCCAAGCGGCACTTCCAACCTGACCGCCGTACCCTCGCCGGGGACGCTGACCACGTAGAGCTGGCCGCCGACCTGGGCTGCCCGCTCGTACATATTGCCGATACCCAGATGACCAGGGCGGGCGCGCTCATCCTGGCTGAAGCCGATACCGTCGTCGTGAACCATCAGGCTGACCCGCTGAGGGTCAAGATTGAGGCTGATGGCGATCTGGCTGGCGTGGGCGTGGCGGGTGGCGTTGTTGGTCGCCTCCTGGGCCACGCGGTAGATCGCCTCTTGCAGGGGGGGCGGCAACTGCTGCTCGGCGGCCAGTTGGCTGCTGATCACAAACTGGATGTTGTAGCCACGCCCTTGCAGCGCGTCCACGTAGCGGCGCAGTGCATCCTCCAGCCCCACCTCGTCCACCCCGATAGGCCGCAGTTGAAAGAGGAGGGCGCGCATCTCGCTGAGGGCATCGCTGCTGAGGGTCGCCATCTGGTCAAGGGCGGTGGCGGCCTGCTCTGGGTGGCTCTGCCAGATGCTGGGGATCACCTGGCTGATCAGGTTGATCGCAAAGAGCGACTGCGTAACCGAGTCGTGCAGGTCGCGGGCCAGCCGTTGGCGTTCCTCTTGGGCCGCCAGTTCGCGGGCTTGGTGGTGCAGTTGCGCGTTCTCAATCGCCTGGCCCGCCTGGTGGGTGAGCAGTTCGAGTAGGTGGACATCCTCCTCGCTAAAGTTGGCAGGGCGGTCGCTGGCGACGTTCAGCACGCCGAGCAGGAGGCCGCGGAGGCTGATCGGCACCACCGCCATCGAGCGGGCGTGCAGCGGGTCGGCAATGCGGCGTAGCACTAGCGGCTCCGTATGCGTATCGGCCACCAGCTTCGCCAACCCATTAGCAGCCACCCCGCCGGTGACTCCCTCGCCCACCTTGAAGTTGAGGATGCTAAGGGCAGAAGGCGGCAGCCCATAAGCGGTGCGGGCGGCCAACACCCCCGCCTCGTGGTCAATAATGAAGATGGTAGCCTGTGGCGCACCCAGCAGGTGGGCGGCTGCGGTGCAAATCTCCTGCAACACCTCATCCAATTCCAGCGAGATGCCAATGCTGCGGGTCAGCTTGTAGAGGCGGGTAAGCTGGCGGGTGCGCTCCCGCTCTGCCGTGTAGAGGTCGGCCAGGGCGGTCAGCAGCGTAGCAGCGTCGGCCTCGTCGCCTTCTGCACCCACCGCCTGCAAGGCCGCCTCAAGCGTAGCCTGCTCAAAGCTGGGCGCACGCCGCTGCAAGTGGGCCAACAGATTGTCGTAGAGTGGCTTGCTCATGCCCCCATTGTACCAGATCGCCGCCCGGTTCGCGGCTGGGGTAGCAGTTTAGGGCAGGCCAGGGTAGCGGTTCCAGCCTTGCCAACCGCCGCCCAACTGCGGTATGATAATTGCAGCAGTTGCTGATACAGTATAGATGGGGGCGCACAGTGGAGGAGCAGCAGGCACGCACGAACAAGCTACGCACGGCAGAGGAAGCAATCCGCGAGATGGTGCCGAACCCCTGCCCGGTGCTGGCGGTGGGTGGTATGCACCAGCAGAACGCACCGATGACCCTGGTGCGTGAGGTGATCCGCCAGCGGATACGGATCGGGCGGCTAATCACCAGCCCTTCAGCCAGCATCCAGGCCGACTTGCTGATCGCTGCGGGATTGGTGGAGGAGATCGTGACCAGCTATGTCGGCTTCGAGTACCTTGGCCTGGCCCCCGCCTTCCGCCGAGCGGTCGAAGCGGGCAAGCTGCGCCTGGTCGAGGCGGACGCGCCGCTGCTGGTCTATGGCTTGCAGGCGGCAGCCGCTGGTCAGCCCTTCGCTACCCTGCCCCCCGGCCTGGAACTGAGCGACGTGCATAGGGCTGCGCCCACCTTCTACAAGTGGACTACCGACCCTTACACTGGCGTGCCAGCCCTCTGCGTGCCGCCGCTGCGCCCGACAGTCGCGCTAATCCACTGTCAGCAGGCCGACGAGTTTGGCAACGCGATCTTTCGCGGCTCGGTCTTCACCGACCGCTTGATGGCGATGGCTGCGGAGCGCACTATTGTGCAGGTAGAGAATGTGGTGCGGGCCAGCAGCCTCTACAGCATGGCTACCCAGGTTGGCCTGCCAGCGGCCCTGGTTGCGGGCGTGGTCGAGCAGGCCTTTGGCAACCACCCTTGCGCCAGTCACCGCTACTACAACCACGATGAGCCACACCTGAAGGACTACGTGAAGAAGGGAGGGACGGTGGAGGGCATGACCGCCTACCTGCAACGCTACGTCTACGAACCAGACAGCCACGAGGAATATATGCTGCGCGTCCGTACCGACACGCCCGACAGCTTCACCTCGCCTTCGCTCTAATCGTACCGCTAGCCGCTAGCCCACACAGAGGAGCCATGATGAACCAGCCCCTTAGTTTCTTCACTGCCCCAAAGAAGGAACCGCCCTTCAGCAGCAACGAACTGCTGGCCTACAATCTTGCCCTTGCTCTGCGCGACGGGGAGGTTGTGTTGACCGGGGCGAACAATGCGCTGCCCGTGGCTGCCTGCCGCCTGGCCCAACTGCTGCACGCGCCCAACCTCAGCTTCCTGGGTGGAGGGGGCGGTAGCGTCAACTCGCTGGTCGAGCCGCTGGTCTTCCCCTCGTGCGACTACAGTTACCTGGCGGCGGAGGCGGTCTTGCCGCTGCCAGAGTTGATCATGTTGCAGGGCAGACCAGGTTTCATCAACACCTTTTTTGCTGGTGGGATGCAGGTGGATCAGTTCGGCAATTGCAACCTCAGCAGCATCGGCCCCGACTGGCAGCAACCTCTGTTGCGCGGGCCGGGGGCGGCCAGCCTGCCGTTCATGAGCCGCTTTGGCCGCACGATCATCTACCTCAGTGCGCACACGCCGCGTATCTTCGTGCCGAAGGTAGACTTCATCACCGGCCCTGGCTTCTTGCATGGGGCAGTGGACTTCGCCCGCGCCCAGCAGGTCTTGCTGGCCGACGGCGGAGAGTACGTGCGGCCAACCCCGCTCAGCAGCACTGGCCCCGCCCTGGTTGCTACCCCGCTGGCCCTGCTCGACTTCGACGAGAGCAGCAAGCGGATGCGGCTGCTTTCGCTGCACCCCGGCGTAACGCTGGCCCAGGTGCAGGCTGCCACTGGCTTCGACCTGCTGATCCCCGCCGCCGTGCCAATCACCCCCAGCCCTGATGCGGCGACGGTCAAGTTGATCCGCAGCTTCGACACCGAGGGGGTGCTGCGCCAGTAGTCTTGCGCCGCCTGGGTTTAGATGATACCGTCGCTGGTGTCAGCGATCTGCGGCTGCTGGCGGGCGCGCTCTTGTTCGCGCAGTACGCGGCGCAGGATTTTGCCGCTGGACGACTTGGGGATCACATCAGTCACTTCTAGCAGGCGCACGCGCTTCTGGGGGCTGACGCGTCCTGCCACGTAGGCCATGATCTGCTCTGGCGTGGCCTCACCGCGCAGGACGACGTAGGCCTTCGGCACCTCGCCTGCCTCCTCGTCGGCGACCGGGATTACCGCTGCGTCCGCCACAGCGGGGTGGGTGAGCAAGATCGCTTCAAGCTCGGCGGGGGCAACCTGAAAGCCCTTGTACTTGATCAACTCCTTCAGCCTATCTACGATGTAGAAGTAGCCGTCTGCGTCGGCATAGCCGAGGTCACCAGTGTGCAACCAGCCGTCTGGCTCGATCATGCTGGCGGTGGCGGCGGGGTTATTGAGATAGCCCTTCATCACCTGGGGGCCACGAATGCAGATTTCGCCGGTCTCGCCCGCACCCAGTTCGCGGCCACTCTCTGGGTCAACTACCTTGACCTCGGTCAGGGGCATTGGCACACCAATAGAACCCTGCTTGATCAACTCGCTCTCGTCGGGGTTGATGTGCGTAACCGGGCTGGTTTCGGTCATGCCGTAGCCCTGCTTGACGTTGCAGCCCAACCGCTCGGCGCAGGCAATCGCCAGTGCCGCACTGAGGGGGGCCGCCCCAGACATCACTACCTTCAGCTTGTCCAGCTTGTACTTGTCTACCAGCGGGTGCTTTGCCAGGGCAAGGACAAGCGGTGGGGCAACGTAAGCACGGGTCACCCCGTAATCCTGCATCAAGCTGAGGAACTGCTCCATATCGAAGCGCGGCATGGTGACTACGGTTGAGCCGCTGGCGACGGCCAGGTTGAGGATCAGCTCCATGCCGTAGATGTGGTAGAGCGGTAGGATACCAATCAAGGTGTCTTGCTCGTTCATCGGCTCGGTGACGCACTGGCATAGGTTGGCAACCAGGTTGCGGTGGGTTAGCATAACCCCCTTTGGCACGCCAGTGGTGCCGCTGGAATAAGGCATCGCCACCACATCCTCTGCCGGGTTGATCGCCACCTCTGGGGCTGGCTCGCTGCTCATCAGGCTGGCAAAAGGAGTCGCGCCCGCCGCCTCGCCAAAGACGAATACCTCCTCCACCTTCGAGTGCGCCGCTGCCTCTTGCGCCTTGTCCAGCAGTTGCGGGATGGTCAGCAGAAAGCGTGCGCCAGAGTCGTTTAGTTGGAAGGCCAGTTCCTCAGCGGTGTAGAGTGGGTTGGCAGTGGTGCAGACCGCCCCCAGCCGCCCGACGGCATGGAAGGCGATGGCGTACTCTGGTATATTAGGCGCATAGATGGCGAACACCTCACCCTTCTTCAACCCGCGCTGGTGCAGACCGGCGGCTACGCTCCCAACAGCCGATAGCAACTGACGGTAGGTGACAGTGCGGCCACTCGGCCCATCCACCAGGGCGGGCTTGTCGCCCAGAGCAGCGGCCCGCCGTAGCACATAGCTGGGCAGCGACACATCGGGTATCTCGACGGACGGGTAAGGGCTGGTGAAGATCATCGTTGGCCTCCTCCAATTATGGGTTGCGTTGCCGTTTCGGTGCCGCTATTATAGCACAAGGCGCAGTGTGCTATAATAAGGCCAAACCATGATAGAGGTTCGCCTGTGTTCATCATCCTGTCGCTGATGTTGTTGCCCGTAATCCTGATCCTGCTGCTGGCCCAGGTGTTCATTGCCCGCCGCACCTTCGCGGTGGAGGATAGCTCGTGGCTAGAGAAGTTCGTCACCCTCGCGGCGGTCAGCTTCGTGATTGCTGCCTTCTGGCTGGCCTATGGTGGCCTCTACACCTTCATTCTTGACAACGAGTTGGAGAACAAGCGCATCCCAGAGTGGTTGTACACTGGGCTGCTGCTGCTTGCCAGCCCCGCCGCCCCTTTCTTCCGCGTGCGTGGCCTCAGCTATTTCGTCTGCTACTATCGCGGCCACTGCCAGGCGGTAGAGCAGTTTGCTCCCCCGCTGTTCCTGTTCGTCCTGCTGCTGGTGATTGGCCTGCTGGTGGGCTGGCGCACCATGCGTCGCCAGCGTCGTACCGTGGAGGGCAAGTAGAACGGCAGCGGCTTGTTGCTTGCAAGCTAAGTTCAGGGTGGCTAGTGGTCTGCCCCTGCCTACAGCAAGGAACGAGCAGTAGCTCTGTGATCGCACCCCGGCTGCCCTGCTTGCTCATGCTCTAGCTATGCTATAATCGGCCCAGCGTTATCGCCCTGAGTTGGCGGGCTGGTCTTGGGTTTCTACGTACAAGGAGGAACTTCAATGTCGAGGATAGCACGTAAGTTTGGCTTCTACCTGGTCGCACTGCTGCTGTGCAGTCTTGCGCTAGCCGCCTGCGATAACAACGCGACGACGGCAACTACTGCCCCTACTAACACGCCGATGGTGGTGGGAGCGACAAACACAAGCGCAATCAGCGGCGGCATGGGCAACGCTACTGCGGAGCCGAACTGCACCGTCACTGCTAGTGGCAAGGTTTGTAGCACCTTTAGCACGGTTGCTACCGCGCTGAGTGGCGACGGTATGCCAATGACTGGCACAGGGGGCATGGGTGGGGGGCAGACTGGCACGGCCAAGATTGGCGCGATCCTCAGCCTCAGTGGGGCCGCTGCGCCCTACGGCACCAGCCAGAAGAACGGCCTGGAGATGGCCCGCGACGACATTAACGCGATGGCAGGCGGTCTCAAGCTCGAACTGGACATTCAGGATGATGCTAGCAAGGCTGACCAGGCGGGGCAGGTAATGCAGAAGCTGGTTAGTGCCAAGTCGGTGCTGGTGATCGGGCCGACCCTGAGCAACGGTGCCTTCACCGCTGACCCCATCGCCCAGCAGGCGGGCATTCCAGTGCTGGCGATCTCTAATACGGCTGACAAGATCAGCGGCAAGAACGGCATCGGCGAGTACATCTTCCGCGCTAGCCTCTCTGAGCGGCAAGCGATCCCACCGACGATCAAGGCTGCGAAGGCCAAGCTCAACTTCAGCAAAGCGGCCCTGCTCTTTGGCGACGACGACGCTTTCACCAAGTCGGGGGCCGAGGTGTTCAAGCAGGCTTTGGCCGACAACGGTGTGCAGATCGTAGCGACCGAGACTTACAAGAAGGGCGCAACCGACTTCAGCGGCCAGATCAGCAACATCAAGGCGGCAGCCCCGGATGTGATCGTCGTCTCTGGGCTGATCGCCGAGGCAATCCCCGTGGTCAAGCAGATGCGCGACGCGGGTGTTACTTTGCCGATCATCGGTGGCAACGGCTTCAACAACCCGCGCTTGTTTAGCAAAGAGAAGGGGGCGGGCGACGCTGCCGAGAACGTAATCGTCGGTGCGGCCTGGAACATCGCTAGCGACAACCCCAAGAGCGCAGACTTCATCACCCGCTACCAGGCGAAGTTTGGCAGCAACCCCGATCAGTTCGCGGCCCAGGCTTACACCGGGCTGCACGTTGCCTACTTCGGCATCAAGAACGCCAAGAGCATGAGCGGGGCAGACGTGGCGGCGGCCCTCCGCACTGTCAGCTACAATAGCGTGATGGGTGCCTTCAAGTTCAACGCCGACCAGGACCCTGACATGGCGGCGGTTGTCCAAATCGTGCAAGGTGGCAAGTTCGCCATCTACAAGTAAGCTGTTCGGGGTGGGGCTGGTAATCAGCCCCGCGCCACTGGCTACGCACCCGTAGCAGGGAACCACGCCCATGCACTGGCAGACGTTCGCGGTACTCGACGCGCAGCAGGTGGTCAACGGCATCTTCCTGGGCAGTATCTACGCACTGTTTGCGCTCGGCTACACCCTGGTGTTCGGCGTGCTAGACATCCTTAATGTAGCGCACGCTGCCATCTTCATGGTGGCTGCTTTTGCCGCCTGGTGGGTGGCCGAGGCTTACGGCCAAAACCTGCTGGTTGCCGTGCTGGTTGCTGCCCTGGTGGGCGGCCTGCTAGGGGTGCTGCTCGATAGGATTGCCTTTTGGCCCTTGCGCCGTCAGGGTGCGCCCCAACTCTCGGCCCTGATCAGCAGCATCGCGGTTGCTACCATGCTAGAGGGGGCCGCTCTCGCCTTCTCGCACACAGAAACCAAGTACCTGCCAGCGGCGGTGGTGCCGGACGGTCGCTTCACACTCGGTAGCGGGACGGGGGCAGTGACAATCACCTTCGCTAAGCTAGTCGTTCTCGGCACTGCTTTGCTCGGCATGGTCGCCCTCACCTACCTGGTGCAGCGCACCCGACTGGGGCGCGAGATGCGGGCGGTTGCCGAGTCGCCAAAAGCCGCAGCTTTGTTGGGTATCAACATCGAGCGGGTGATCATGATCACCTTCTTCATCGCTTCGGCTCTCGGTGGGGTGGCTGGTCTGCTGTTCGCGGTCAAGGACGCGCCCTCACCCGTCAGCTACGACATGGGCAGCAAGGTAGAACTGAAGGGGCTAGCGGTGATCATCCTCGGCGGCATGGGTAGCATACCAGGCAGTGTGGTAGGCGGCTTCCTACTCGGCATCAGCGAGGTGCTGACCATCGCCCTCGGTGCCAGCGGCTACAGCGACGCGATCCCTTTCGCCATCCTCTTTTTGATGCTGCTGGTGCGCCCCAGCGGGCTGTTTGGCAGCCGGGCGCGGCGAGCGGGTTGATGCTTCTCCTCCCTCCACAGGCTCAGGGTGACGGTGCATGACAGACTTCTACAACCAGAATAGCCTTCTGCTCAACCAGCTTGCGATCAGCGCACTGCTGGCTCTTAGCGTATACATAACCCTTTCTGCTGCGATGCTGTCGTTGGCAAACGCCGCCTTCATGGGCCTGGGGGCGTACTCCTCTGCCCTGTGCAGTCAGCATTTCGGCTGGCAACTCTTGCCTGCCCTGCTGCTTGGTGGGCTGGTGGCGGCAGTGGTTGCCTTGCCGCTCGGCGCGCCAGTGCTGCGGCTGCGCGGGGTGTTCCTTGCTATCGCCACCATTGGTTTCGGTGAGGTACTACGCGTAGTCGTCACCAACGCCGCCATCCCTGCCTTCGGCTACAAGATCGGCAATATAGACCAGGCTTACCCCGGTGGGGCAGAGGGGCTGCGCCTCAGTCAGCCGCCCCTGACCAACGGCTGGTACAGCTACGGCGCATTGCTCGCCCTCATCTACTTCTTTTGGAGGCTACGCGGGTCGCGGATGGGCCGCGCCCTGGCCGCCATCCGCGAGGATGAGACGGCGGCAGAGAGCATCGGCGTTGATGTGCGCCGCTACAAGCTGATCGCCTTTGTTCTCAGTGCGTTCATTGCGGGCTGGGCGGGCGGCCTCAGCGCGCACCTCTACGCCTTCATCAACCCCAACGACTTCGGCTTCAGTCGGGCGGTAGACATCCTCACCTACGCGGTCGTTGGTGGCACCTTCAGCTTTGTTGGCCCAATCCTCGGTGCGCTGCTGATCACCAGCCTGCCAGAGTTGCTCCGCTTCCTGCAAGAGTACCGCCAGGTGTTCAGCGGGGCGGTGCTGCTGCTGGTTATCCTCTTTTTGCCCGGCGGCTTGTTCGGGCTGTTCAGCAAGGTTGTGCGAGGCAAGCGCACGCTTCTAGTCGGCATACCCCCTGCGTTCAGCCCGCCAGGGTTGGTCAGCGAAGCGGGTGGCACAGCAGGGGGAGACGAACCAGCCAGCCTGCGCCCTCCTGAACCACTTGCGGAGCCGCTGCTGCAAATCAGCCATCTAAGCCGCCGCTTCGGGGGGGTGATAGCGGTGGACGATGTGAGCCTGACGGTTGCACGCGGTGACGTGTTCGGTTTGATTGGGCCAAACGGCGCAGGCAAGACGACGCTGGTCAACCTGATCAGTGGGGTACTCGCCCCCAGCGGCGGCCAGATCAGCTTCAAAGGCCAGGTGATCAACGGCCTGCCACCCCACCGCCTCAGCACGCTCGGTCTGGCGCGTACTTACCAAAACATCCGCCTATTCCCTACCCTCAGCGTGTTGGACAACGTGCTGGTGGGCCTACATGGTCGCACCCGCAGCAATCTGCTAGCCCGCCTGTTCTTCAGCCGACGGGTGCGCGCCGAGGAGCAGCACAACAGCTTGCGGGCAATGGAGCTACTCTATCGTTTTGGGCTACATACCTACGCCTACGAGCCAGCCGCCTCCCTCTCCTATGGCGATCAGCGGCGGTTGGAGATGGCCCGCGCCCTCGCCACCGGCCCAACTATGCTGCTGCTGGATGAGCCAGCCGCTGGGCTGAACAACGCAGAGACAGCCACTCTGCGTGAACTGCTGCGCCAGTTCGCTGCCGAAGGTATTACCATCCTGCTGATCGAGCATGATATGCCCCTTGTGATGGGCGTGTGCGACGAGGTGGCGGTGCTGAACTTTGGGCGCAAACTGGCCGAAGACACCCCTGCTCGCATCAGCAGCGACCCACAGGTGATCGAGGCATATCTCGGCAGCGAGTAGAAGCAGGCGAGCAAACAAAAAAGACACCAGTGCGGTGTCTCTCGTGTACCCTGTGCCAGCCACCCCCGTAAGGAGGTGGGACTGGAGTTACTTGGCCTCTTTGTACGTAACCTTGCGGCGCACGATGGGATCAAACTTCTTCAGTTCAAGGCGTTGCGGGTCGTTCTTCTTGTTCTTCTGAGTGTAGTAGACGTGGCCGCTTTCGCTGCTTCGCAGCTTAATCAGGCCGCGATTATCTTTCTTCGCCATTGTCCAGCCTCCTGCTAGGGGCGGGTAGCACAAACTTTGCTGCGCTACCCACCATAACCTTCCCCAACTCCCCGCAAGGGCAGTTAGGCGATAATCTTGGTCACGACCCCTGCACCAACCGTGCGTCCACCCTCGCGGATGGCGAAGTGCAACCCTTCTTCCATCGCCACTGGCACGATCAACGTCACATCCATCTGCACGTTGTCTCCTGGCACGACCATCTCCATCCCATCCGGCAGCTTGATCGCCCCTGTCAC
>Ga0123339_10000435_pt1 | contig 33109 bp, 27 predicted proteins | sample lystaG_FD_89956 | JGI IMG/M metagenome (GOLD analysis project Ga0123339, IMG submission 89956) | Glacier valley bacterial and archeal communities from Borup Fiord, Nunavut, Canada, to study Microbial Dark Matter (Phase II) -... | ecosystem: Environmental > Aquatic > Freshwater > Ice > Glacier ...
AATCTGAATTACAAAAATTAAACCTGCTCGGAAATCAGTCAAAAACTGATTTGTTCCTGATTGAAGATGAGCTCGCGCAGATAAAAAAAATGATTTCTTTACGGTGGAACCGAATTTTAAGAGGTAAAAATCTTATTGAGATACAGGAATTAAATATCATACTCATGCTCTTTGAAGAGCATATTCCTAAAATCAAAGTAAGAATTAATGAACACTTGAAATTAATAGATTTTCTGCTGAATAAAAAAAGTGAGATAGTAATCTTACCAATTTCAGATGATCTTATTTTAATAAGAGAAGAGCTTGAAAGATTAGTGAAAAGTGTCAAAAAAATGAAGAATTCTTATACTCGACTGGTAAGTAAATTGATTCTCTAACTTTACATCAGTTTTCTTTTCTTTATTCTTCTTACAGCACTACCTGCAACTAATGATAACAGTCATATATCTGACTGATTGAAATCACTCTCAGGCCCATCATACGCATTACTTTTATAAAAAACATTCACGGTTTACGATACCAGAAATCAAAACCGGGAAAAAGTTAAAAGCGTAGATTTTAAACCTAAAAACATGATCATGTCTAGATTAATTACAAGTTTAATTAGTTTGCTGGCTTTAGTGTCGGGCAGTAATTTGAATGCTCAGACTAAACCTAAATGGGTTGTACCGTCTTCTGCTGTCAAAATTGAAAACCCGGTAGGCTCAGGTAGTGCTACTCTGGCATCTGCAAAAATTCTCTACATCAATAACTGCGCTCCCTGTCATGGTGAAAAAGGAAAAGGTAATGGTCCTGCCTCAGCATCTCTTGTTCCCAAACCTGCTGACCATTCTTCGTCCGTTTTTCAGAGTCAGAGTGACGGGGCAATTTTCTATAAACTTAGTGAAGGCAGAAGTCCGATGCCGGCCTATAAAGCCATACTTTCAGACCAGCAGCGCTGGGGTCTTGTTTCTTATATACGAACGCTTAAAAAGAAATGAGACATATGAAACTTATCAGACCGTTTACTATATGCTATATCAGCATTTTATCAATTAGTAATCAGTTCGCTAAAGCTCAGGTAGTGAAAGATACCGCTTTAACAGAGCAGGTTAGTATACTCAGCCGGCAAATTGCTGAGATGAAAGAAGGTGATAGTCATTTTATGGTTGCCGGGTTGACAACGTTCGGCTTTGTAAATCAAAAAACAACCACACAACTTGGAGGCCTAAGGTCATCATCCAGATATAACAGTCTTGGAGATGCCAATCGCTATGAATTAAGTCCGATGTTTCTTTGGCGTCATGGTGATAAACTGCTGGTAGAATTCGAACCTTCATTTAATGGAATAAGTCTGGGTGTTAATTGGGCGGCTATCTCCTATTTCGTAAGCCCTTATTTAATAGTCAGGGGAGGATATATTGTATTACCATTTGGTAGTTATAGTAAACATTTTGCTGCTGGCTGGATCAATAAACTTGCATCAGATCCGATCGGCGTAAATCCTGCGGGTTCAGATTTTGGTGTTGAAATTGGTGGTGGTTTACCCCTGGGAAGTATGAAGGCGACGTACGATTTTGCGATATCAAATGGATTTCAGTTAAATGCGGATGGTACAATACAAGGTGTAGGAATAAATGCCCTTATAAATAATAAGACACTTAGCGGAAGGCTTTCTATTTTACCTTTCTCAAACTCTAGTTTAGAAATTGGGATATCTGGACTATATGGTAGCCTCGCTTATCCCGGGGTAAATTTTACACCAAATAAGCCAGTCATTTCAATGATTGCTGTTGATGGCAATTTTGTCAAAAACATCGATCCTGTGCAATTAAATTTTAAATGCCAGTACAGCTTGTCTAAGGTAAACAGACAGAATTACCGCAACCCAATTGATTCTACCACTACATATTCATTTTTAAATAATACAAATGCATCATTTGCCCAACTTTCAGTAAGACCTTTTCTTGTTGAAAATAAATTTCTTAAAAATCTCGAACTAGCCTTCAGGTATGTGAATTATAAGACACCAGTAAACTCAACTTTTGGACAAAATTATAATGAACGGGATTATGGTGTTGATTACTGGCTAAGCTGGCGTACTGTATTGAAAATCACATATGAAAATATCAATGCTACAGGTAGTTCAAATGTGGCCATTACTGGTCTACAGGGCTCGACGGGAATAAATAGAATGGTTCTTCAATTTTCAACCGAATTTTAAATCGACCGTATGAAATTCTTAATCAATAAAAAGGCGGGCTTAGTAATAATCAGCTCTATCATTTTCGCGGTCTTACTATACAGTTGTTCAGAAAGTAAGGTGGTCAGGGCAAAAGGCGGAGCTCAGCTGTGGTCAGAAAATTGCCAGCGTTGTCATAATACGCCCTCCCCAAATTCTTTCTCAGCTTCACAATGGAAAACCATTGGTATGCATATGCAATCCAGGGCTCTACTTACCACTTCTGAACGTGATAAAATAGTCAGTTTCCTGCAACAGTAAATTTTAATTTACTGTACGGTTTACAATGATGCAACGTTAAAGCTGAAGATAAAAAAAACTCAGTGTTGAATTTCTTATTCATAAATTACATAAGTAGCGAAAGGTGATGTAAGATGAATAATAAAAACGTTCTTGTTATGGTTAACTTATGGAAAATACTACCTTACTGGATGCCATTATTCAATATGCGATCGACGGCATCATAACTATTGATGAAGCTGGATTAATAGAATCTATAAATCCTTCAGGGTGTAAACTTTTCGATTATGAAGCTAGTGAAGTGATTGGCCAGAATATTTCAATGCTTATGCCTTCAACTGATAAAGAGCAGCATAATTCTTATATTTCAGAATTTGCACATTTAAGAAGACCCAATGTCATCGGTAAAGGCCGCGAAATAGAAGGTCTTCGAAAAGATGGTTCGGTTTTTCCGTTTAGGCTTGGTATAAGCGAAGTTCAGTTTTTAGGCAGGATAGTGTATACCGGATTTATTCATGATCTTACCAGAGAAAAAGAAGCAGAAAATACATTAAGGGTATATGCTGCAAAACTTGAGCAGGAAGTTCATGAGCGAACACTCTCACTAAAAAATACAGTTCTGGCACTTCAGCAAGCGAAACGAAAAGTAAACCTCTCATTAAAGAAAGAAAAACAACTCGGGCAGTTAAAAAGCAGATTTGTTTCTCTTGCCTCACATGAATTTAGAACTCCCCTGAGTGCGGTACAGTTATCGGCTTCATTAATTGATAAATACGCCGCTGAATTTCACAGTGATAGCATCACAAAGCATGTTTCAAAAATAAAAAATGCAGTCAGCAATCTGACTATAATTTTGAATGATTTTCTTTCACTTGAAAAACTTGAAGCAGGAAAGGAAAAACCTGTTTTTACCAGTTTTGACCTGGTAAAACTGTCTGAAGAAATTACGGAAGAAATGCAGGTTCAGGCAAAAGAGCATCAGGCAATTATATACCTTCATACAGGTACAAGTAGTCAGGTAAAGCTTGATATCAGCCTGCTTAAGACCTGTATTGTTAATTTGATTTCTAATGCTATTAAATATTCAGGCGAAAATACATTCATTGATTTTAATACCGAAGTAACTGACGCCATATGCACGGTCATGGTTAGAGATAATGGCATTGGAATACCTGAAGCAGATCAGGAGCATTTGTTTGAAGCTTTTTTCAGGGCTCATAATACTGGTAATATACCTGGAACAGGTCTTGGTCTTAATATAGTTGCCCGTTATACCCAGCTGATGAATGGTAAGATCATTTTTAAAAGCAGTATAAGTCAGGGGGCTGTTTTCTCAATCTCATTTCCATTAACATGAAGAAAAAAGTGCTCATTATTGAAGATAATAATGATATCAGGGAAAATGTGGTCGAAATATTAGAGCTGGCTGATTATGTGGTCTTTGCAGCAAATAATGGAAAAATCGGGGTGTCGCTGGCTCTAACTCATTTACCGGATATCATACTTTGTGATATTATGATGCCCGAACTTGATGGGTATGGGGTCTTAACCCTATTGAACAAACATACAGAAACTGAATCAATACCTTTTATTTTTCTGACTGCTAAAGCTGAGAGGGCAGATATGCGAAAAGGGATGGATATGGGGGCTGATGATTACCTCACTAAGCCTTTTGATGATCGTGAACTACTGACCGCTATTGATAGCAGGCTAAAAAAAAAGACAGCCCAGGAAAATAGTTTTAGTAAATCACTAGTACGTTTACAGACGCTTGTTCAGAAACATGGTGGTCTTGATGAATTAAGTAAAATTATTCACGAACGAAAAAATAGAAGTTTCAAAAAAGGGCAGGTAATTTACTATGAAGGTGATAGAGGAACAGGATTATTTCTTGTTATCAGCGGAAAAGTTAAAACAATTAAAATGGCTGAAGATGGCAGGGAATTATTAACTGGTATTTTTTCATCAGATGAGTATCTTGGTATTCATGCTATGGTAGCATCAGGGCCTTATAACGATACAGCTATTGCCATGGAAGACTGTTCACTGTGTATGATATCAAAAGAGCAGCTTGAAAAATTACTCGACCAATACCCCGAAATTTCAAAAGAGTTTATTAAACTGCTGGCAAATGATGTGCGCGAAAAAGAAGAGCAGTTGGTTCAACTTGCCTATCATTCGGTACGAAAGCGTATGGCAGAAGCTATTTTAAGATTGATTCATAGCAATGCTGGCATCAGCAGCTTAAAAGTATCAAGAGAAGATTTAGCTGCAATGGCTGGGATTGCCACTGAGACTGTCAGCAGAACACTTTCAGATTTCAAAGATGAAGGTCTTATCGAAAAAATTGCCAGCACAATAACCGTTCTTGATCTAGACAGGCTGGCAAAAATGAAAAACTGATACAGATCATTTTTCTTATTGACCAGGCTCAGCTAATTATGGTGCAGGCATAATTATTTTGCAACCGTTAAATTTAATTCAGATGAAAGCAGTTGCCTATAGTATTAAACCCTTTGAAAAAGAATTTCTGGCAAAAGCCAATCAAAAGAAACATGATATAACCCTAATATCAAATTCATTGGGTATACGCACAGTAGACTATGCCCAAGGTAAGACCGCGGTTATCGTTTTTACCAATGATGATGTTTCTGCCGCTGTTATTGAATTATTGTCAGACCTAGGTATAAGACTGATCATAACCCGATCTGTGGGTACCGATCATATAGATCTTAAGGCAGCCGAAAATAGCAGTATACAAGTATTGAATGTTTCAGATTATGGACCTCAGGCGATAGCTGAACATACGTTAATGCTGGCCCTGGCTTTAAGCAGGCAATTAGTGAAGGCTGACAGACAAGTTCATAAATTTGATTTTAGAAATGATCACCTGATTGGGTTTAATCTTTCAGGTAAAACAGTTGGCATAATCGGGCTAGGGCAGATTGGTCAGGCAACTGCCCGTATTTTTTCTGGCCTGGGCTGTAAGGTACTTGGTACAGACTTATATTTTCCTAAAGATTTTGAGCTGGCAATCGGGGTAAGCTTTGAAGAATTACTTGACAGGTCTGATATCATTTCTTTACACCTGCCACTTAACGCTTCTAGCAAGCATCTTATCAATCGAAAAGCAATCTCGATGATGAAAGAAGGTGTTATGCTCTTAAACACTTCAAGAGGGGGCCTGATCAATACTTCTCAATTGCTACCTGCTCTTCAGTCAGGTAAAATTGGTTACCTGGGCCTGGATGTGTATGAATATGAGAAGGGTTTATTTTTTGAAGACCACGAACGTGATCCAGTTAAAGACAGATTACTTCGTAGGCTTTTAAAGCAAGATAATGTTATAATTACCCCACATCAAGCATATCTTACACAGGAGGCTTTGCAAGAAATTGCCAATATTGTTATAGAAGATCTTGATATGTTCCAAAAAACTTACCTTTTTAAATCTGGAATTGATCTTACCGGCAACGTATCAGCTGTGCAAATTAAATAAGCGTCCAAGTGCAGAATAACATTGCAAGTCGTATTAGTAATTAGTGTAACTTGTAGTTAAGTTATAAAAATTGCAGTTATTAAGCTTGCTGCTCTCAGACTAAATTATATAACTACAATACATGATTTCTCAGGACCCTCATCATATAATTGCTATAGGCGCATCTGCCGGAGGCATGGAAGAGATTAATACCTTTTTTGATCATACTCCTCTTGATGGGGTTTCTTATATCATTATACAACACTTATCAGCCGATTTTAAAAGCAGAATGGTTGAATTGCTGGCTAAGCATAGTAAATTGGTAGTTAAGGAGGCTGAAAACGGTATGAAGGTTCGTTCAAATCAGGTTTACCTGATCCCGAATGATAAGTTTATGACCATAAATGATAATAAACTATTTCTTACCATTAAGGAAAAGAGTCGTACGCCTAATATGACAATTGATACCCTGTTTAATTCACTTGCTTTAAACAGTCATACCCAAGCCATTGCAATCATTCTTTCTGGTCTGGGTTCTGATGGTACCAAAGGTATACAGGCTATTAAGAAATCTGGAGGTATGGTCATAGCCCGAAATCCGGAGACTACAGAATTCAGTAGCATGCCTTCACATGCAATTGCAACGGGTTTGGTTGACTTTGTACTTGAGCCAGAATTAATGCCTCATGCTATCGAAGATTATATTAAATACGGTTCAGTTTTGGCTGATAATAAAGATGATGATCATACCATTGTGGCTATTCTTGAGTTGATCAAAGAAAGGCTACCTCTTGATTTTTCAGATTATAAACAAAATACCATTCTTAGAAGAACCCGTAGACGGGCAGACTATAAGAATTTCAGCTCACTGTCAGCCTATCTTGATTACCTGAAGGTCACACCTGAAGAAGTTCAAGCCCTGGCGCAAGATTTTTTGATCAGTGTCACCTCATTCTTCAGAGATAAAGAAGCATATGACTACATGCAGCAAACGATCATACCCGATATTCTGGTTAACCTTTCTGCAGACGAAGAGATGAAAATTTGGGTTGCCGGTTGTGCAACTGGTGAGGAAGCCTATTCAATTGCCATACTTATTCATGAACAGCTGAATGATAAGTACAGAGATGTTAGTGTCAAACTTTTTGCTACCGATATCGATAGCATTGCTCTTGCCAGTGCCGGCAGAGGTGTCTATGGCCCGACTATCAGGAAACAAGTAAGCGCATACCGGCTCGAACGGTATTTTATCAAAGAAGGTGAAAACTTCAGGATTAAACCTGAAATACGCCGGATGGTAATTTTTGCCAGACATGATCTGGTTAAAAACCCGCCATATTGTAATATGCACCTGATTAGTTGTCGTAACGTGTTGATTTATATGTCATTGGTCTTGCAAACAAAAATCTTTGCCATGTTATTATTCGGGCTTAAAAGAGGGAGTTATCTCTTTCTGGGCTTAAGCGAAAATCCATTGCCAATAATTAAATACCTGGAAGTCGTCAATAAAAAATGGAAAATTTATAAAAGCCTTGAAACCAGGCGCGTTTTGAGTTTCGTCCCTTTTTCTCTACCTGAACTACTTGATATTGATCGTTCACCAATTCTGCCTTCTCCTGAAGAATCAGTCAGGGGTACTGATGGCACGTTAACAGAGGTAATTAATGCAGGTATTATCAATAAATTAGGTGCCCTGGTAATTTGTATCGATTCAAAATATCATGTGGTTAAATCATATGGCGATACGACGAAATACCTTGTTCAGAAACACTTTAATACAAACTTACTTGAATTACTACCCCGTAACCTGTCTGTTGCTTTCAGTAACCTGATCAAGGATACAAAGAAGTCAAATGTCGAATCATCTGCCAGTAAAATACCTTTAGACAGAGATGGTTCTCTTATTTTGGTGAGTTTATCAGTTAGTCCACTGTTTATCCGCAGGGGTGAAGAGAAGACCTTTATGGTGATTTTTACCGATGATACTATGAGTTTTGATGACCCGCTTAAAAAAAATGCGGTATATCATGAAAAAAACTATTTTGATCAATATACCCTTAACCTTGAAGAAGAGCTTAAAGATGTAAAAAGCACTCTTCAATCTACTTATGAGCAGCTTGATGCCTCAAATGAGAATCTGCAGTCATTTAATGAAGAACTGCTTTCAGCCAATGAAGAAATGCAGAGTACGAATGAAGAAATGCAATCAGTAAATGAAGAACTAGACACGATCAACATAAATTACCAATTAAAAAATAAAGAGCTTTTAGAAATAAATGATGACCTGAATAATTATTTCAGAAGTAATGTCAACGGGCAGCTATTTATTGACAGCGACTTGCTGCTGATGAAATTTTCTCCTGGTACGGTAAAGCAGATCAACTTACTTGAATCTGATCTCGGCAGGCCTCTCAGTAATATTTCGACAAATATCAGATTCGAAACAATCATTCAAGATGTTAAAAGTGTTCTGTCTAATGGTGCGGTGGTGACGAAAGAAATTCAGACTGTTAATGGAGAATGGTATCAGATTATGACTATGCCCTACATTCATCAAGCTGACAATAAACGAAATGGAGCCATCATTACTTTTAATAATATCACAGAATTAAAGAATACTCAGATCGAACTTGATAAAAAGAATGAGAGTCTGTTACGCATTAACGCTGATCTAGATAACTTCGTTCATACAGCTTCACATGATTTACTGGCACCACTGGGAAATATTGAGGTAAGTATCGATGTTTTGAACCTGATAAAGGTGACTGATCCTGAATTGAATAAATTTCTGTCAATTATAAACTCATCAGTCAAAAAATTCAGGGGTCTGATCAACGATATTGCTGCGATTGCCAAGTTAGAAAGCAATATGATCACCATGGAACCTATTGATCTTGATGAAATTCTTAATAATATTGAATGGAGCCTGAATCATAAAATTGTTGATTCAAAGGCAATTATAAATAGAAATCTTCAGGTAAAAGAAGTCATATTTTCAAAGAAAAACCTTAGAAGTATCTTGTATAATATTATTTCGAACAGTCTTAAATTTAAGCGGGCAGAAGTACCTGTCATTACGATTTCAAGCATGCGTGAAGACGATAATCTAATTATTTCGGTACAGGATAATGGCATTGGCATTTCAAAGACTGACAAATTTAAAATCTTCGATATGTATGGCAGAATACAAACAGATATTGAAGGAAAAGGCATAGGTCTTTACCTTGCCAAGAAAATGGTAAATGCAGCTGGCGGGCAGATTAGTGTTGAAAGTGAAATTGGCAAAGGCAGCAAATTCATTATCTACCTAAAAATGCTGGTAGAGGAAAAGCAGGATTAAATAAATAACCCGAAAACTACGTGGGCTTTCAGTTAATGAAATTTAAGCGGATTCATTAGTATAGATTCTAATGTTCAAGCATGAGCAGCCTGGCATGTGGAAATGTCAAGGTGAACAAGGTTCCTGAATTTACGATGCTTGAAAATCTTATTTTTCCTTTCATCAGACTTGTATACTGAGAAACAATATTCAATCCCAATCCAGTTCCAGGAATATTACCTGTATTTTTTGCCCTGAAAAAAGCTTCAAACAAATGTTTCTGATCATTTTCGGGAATGCCAATACCGTTATCGCTAATACTTAGTATGAAGTTTTGATCATTTATTTCTGTTTTGAAATCAATTTGGGTATTTTCTCCTGAATATTTTATCGAATTAGCAATCAGGTTGATAATGCAGTTTTTCAGAAGATTTGCATCAAGTGTTACTTTTTCAGAATTGCCACGGTGACTATAAAAGATCAGTTGATTTTGTTTAGCCACCATCTGCATTTCTTCGGTAAGTTCTTCAGCAAGTTCAACCATATTGAAGCTTGTTAGCGTAGCTTCTACTTTGCCTGCTTCAAGCTTCTCGAGTGATAAGAAATCATTTAATATTGTTGTCAGATTAGCGACCACGTTTTTAATTTTCGTTACATGTTTTGAAATATTTGGGCTATTGTAATGATCTGCGTACTTCTCAATTAATGAGGCAGATAATTGTACGGCGCTCAGGGGTGTTCTGAATTCATGAGAGGCCATAGACACAAATCTGTTTTTTAGCAAACCTAGTTCCTGTTCTTTTTTTAATGATAGGCTCACGTCTTCTTTAGCTTGCCTTAGTGCGTGAACTGTATCTTTTAATGACTGGGTTCGATCCTGTACTTCCTGTTCAAGTTGGGCAGCGTATTCTCTTAGTCGGTCTTCAGCCAGTTTTTGCTTACTCAGATCATGTGTAAATGCCGTAAAAATGGTTCGGTTAAAATAAATGACTTCACTGATACACAGTCTGAGCGGAAAAGTAGAATGATCTTTTCTCATGCCATTAACCTCTGCTACCCTTCCGACGAATGTACTTTTCCATTGATCATCTTCAGACATGTCTTCTTCTGCCTGGTTATTACGGTTCAACGCAGGAATTAAACTAGCGATATTTTTACCGATAGTTTCTTCGGGCAAGTATCCGAATAATTTACTGGCCGAGGGGTTCATTAATTCAATTACACCATGATCATCTATGGTGATTATTCCATCAATTGCATTCTGAATTATTGCTATCAGTAAGGCTGTGTTTTCCATAAGTACTTGAAGTAATTTCCTGGCTGGGGTTATGAACCCGGTGAAATAATAAGCCTTAAAAATTTGTTAAATCGTGGTTTTTGTAGAATTTTTCATTTCAAATTCTTCTATATGTGAGAACAAACGGTTATCATATTCCCAGTCAAGAATCATTTTCCATTTACCATCTGCGCAACCTGAAACAGGAATTTCAAGAGAATCACTACCATGACTGTCAACCCTAAATTTTTGGAAATTAGGTTTTTTAATGAACTGTTGAATTAATACTGCATGACCTTTTACGGGATGTCCGAAATTAAATTTGAGCGTGTTCATAATGGGATTTTGTTTAATGCTGCAAACCAGAACAAGAATTTAAATATGCACACTATTAAAAGCTGAAAAAATGATTATAATCATTAAATCAGCTGATTAACAGTTAATTCATGTAACATCGTTCCCAGTCAGACGATGAGAATCTACACGATACGTGTGTTTTAAGGCAGGAATGAAATTTATAAGACCTATTTGGTATCTTTTAAAAATCCAATAAAAACTGCATATATCTGTTACTCAGTATTAAGCAAAAAAAAAGATGCAGTTCTCAATTGGAGGCATCTTTTTTTTTAACAATAAAAAATTAATAGTTAACGGGCTGCTCAGGCCACGAGTTCATTATTTATCAAAGGAATATCAAGAAACTTCGTTAAATCAATTGCGTTTTTTACTTTTTCAGCTAGTAATGCAAAAGCAATTACTTCTTTCATTTCTTTAACGTAATGAAATTTGATATCTGAAATATAGGAGGCTTTAATTTCCTCAATATCTTTACGGTTAGATTCACAAAGCAAAATATCTTTGATATTTGCCCTCTTAGCAGCAAGTATTTTTTCTTTAATGCCTCCTACTGGCAGTACTTTACCACGCAGGGTTATTTCACCTGTAATTGCAAAGTTTGAGCGAACCTTACGCTGGGTCAGAGCTGAACTTAGTGCTGTCAGCATGGTTACACCTGCTGATGGACCATCTTTTGGAACTGCTCCCGCGGGTACATGTACATGTATATCCCAATGCTCAAACACCTCAGCCTTCAATCCTAAAATTGAACTATGAGCTTTAAGATAGGCAAGGGCAATGACTGCAGATTCTTTCATCACATCACCCAGATTACCGGTTAGTGTCAGTTTGCCTTTACCAGGGCTAATACTCACTTCAATAAATAAAATATCGCCTCCTACAGAAGTCCACGCCAGCCCTGTTACAACACCTGCAACCTCATTATGCTCATACATGTCTTTATCATACAGGGGTGGTCCGAGGATTTTTACAACATCGGTCTTTGAGAGTACTGGATCATAGATCTCTTCGATGGCAACCTTCTTGGCTGTTCCACGAATTAGGGTGGCAAGTGTTTTATCAAGCGTACGAACTCCCGATTCACGGGTGTAATCTTCAATCACCTGCTCAACAATTTTTGGCTTGATGGTGATCTGACTGGCAGTTATACCATGAGCTTCGCGTTGTTTAGGTATCAGATGTGTTTTGGCAATTTCTATTTTTTCTTCTACTGTATATCCATTAACTTCAATGATTTCCATTCTGTCACGCAGGGCTGGATGAATACTGCCCAGTGAGTTTGCAGTAGCGATAAACATCACATTTGATAAATCAAAGTCGAGTTCTACATAATGATCATAGAAAGCGCTATTCTGTTCAGGATCAAGTACTTCTAAAAGCGCAGATGAAGGATCACCGCGGTTGTCATTTCCAACCTTGTCAATTTCATCAAGTACAAACACTGGATTAGCAGAACCTGCCTTTTTTAAAGACTGTATTATTCGTCCTGGCATAGCACCAATATAGGTTTTACGGTGTCCTCTGATATCTGCTTCATCACGAAGGCCTCCAAGGGCCATACGTACATATTTACGATCTAGAGAGCGGGCAATGGATTTACCAAGTGAAGTTTTTCCCACGCCCGGAGGCCCCACCAGGCATAAAATCGGGGCCTTCATATTGTGTTTTAATTTTAATACTGCCAGGTATTCAAGTATTCTATCTTTCACTTTTTCAAGCCCGTAATGGTCTTTATTAAGAATACGTTCGGCTCGTTTCAGGTTGAAATTATCTTTTGTGAAATCATTCCAAGGCAGTTCAATCAATAACTCGCAATAGTTTATCAGCACAGAGTACTCAGCAGCTGCTGGATTCATACGCTGCAGTTTGTCAAGTTCTTTATTGAAAGTTTCACTAACGGCCTTTGACCATTTCTTTTTTGCCCCCTGATCACGCAGGTTCTTTATTTCAAGATCAGAAGGTTCACCCCCTAATTCTTCCTGAATGGTCTTCAATTGGGCATTTAGAAAATACTCACGCTGTTGTTTATCCATATCAATCCGAACTTTCGACTGAATCTGGTTTTTTAGTTCCAGCATTTGCAGGTCACGGGTAAGAAACCCAAGTACAGTTTGTGCCCGTATCTTCAGATCAGCCATTTCAAGCATCTTCTGTTTTTCTTCCATCTCAGCATTCATATTTGATGAAATGAAATTCACCAGAAATGAATGACTTTCTATATTCTTGATAGCTATTGCTGCCTCAGTTGGAATATTGGGTGAAAACTGGATAATTTGAGTTGAGAGTTCTTTTAAAGAATCAACAAGGGCAATAAACTCTTTATCTTTCTTTAGCTTGGCCTCTTCAAATGGAAGAACTGATGCCTGGATATATGGCTCAGAAGAAATTTCTGCTGCCAGATTAAACCGTTTTTTTCCTTGAATGATTACCGTAGTATTCCCATCAGGCATTTGCAGCATTTTGATGATATAAGCTGCTGTGCCAACTTCATTCAGATCACTGAATTCAGGATCTTCAATAGAAACATTTTTCTGTGCTACTACACCAATGATCCGTGAACCTTTATATGCATCTTTGATGAGCTTAATTGATTTATCCCGGCCAACCGTTATCGGAATGACTACTCCAGGAAACAAAACTGTATTACGAAGAGGAAGAATTGATAAAATTTCAGGTATAACTTCATTATTCATCTCTTCTTCATCTTCTGAAGTTAAGAGCGGAAAGAATTCGGTGTCGTCAGCTATAATGCTTGACTGGAATCCAGGGTTAAGTTCAAATGGATCGAATATGCTCATTTAGTTGGTTACAGTATTGTAATAAAAACCCGACAATCGGTTTATGTTTCTTGCGCCAATGTGTCAGTCAGGCAAGTGTTTCACGTGTTTTAATGGTAGAATACTATAAGGTTCAAGTGTTATGCCAAAAACCTTTCTACGATCTAATTATCCGTTTTATACGAAATACACGGATAAGGTTACTTTGCGCAGGCATTATTGAAATTCTTTTCAATTTACCAATTGTCCTAAATTTATTCATTTAATTTAAAGTTTTTTCTGTCAGCAGCAATTTATTAGCTGTCATAAATTCCATTTAACCGGCTGTAGCATTTGAAAAAATAAACTGATGGCTTTTTTCATTTACATCTAGTTTGATATTGGCATCTTTTTCGATTTCGCCCGAAAGAATCTCCTTAGATAACTCATTTAATATACGCTTTTGTATAACTCTTTTTAAGGGGCGGGCTCCAAATTGTGGGTCATAACCAAGCTCAGAGAGCCAGTCTAATGCCTGCTCAGTAGCATTGAGGGTAATACCCTGATCTTTTAAGGTAAATTGCAACTGATTAAACTGAAGTTCGACAATCTGCCTGATTTCATGCCTGCTAAGAGGTGAAAACATGATAATCTCATCTATACGGTTCAAAAACTCAGGCCTCAAGGTAGATTTCAGCAGATCAAAGACCTGATTTTTAGTTTTTGCCATCACTTCTTCTCGGTTAGTCTCATTCATCTGGCTAAAATTTTCCTGAATTAACTGGGAGCCAATATTTGAGGTCATAATGATGATTGTATTTTTGAAGTTAACCAACCTGCCCTTATTATCAGTAAGGCGACCGTCATCAAGTACCTGCAATAGTATATTGAAGACATCAGGATGTGCTTTTTCAATCTCATCGAGCAATATGACTGAGTATGGTTTTCTTCTGACAGCTTCTGTCAGTTGTCCACCTTCATCATAGCCAACATAGCCAGGAGGGGCACCAATTAGCCTTGATACGGTATGACGTTCCTGGTATTCTGACATATCAATGCGGGTAAGTGAGTTTTCATCGTTAAACAAAAACTCTGACAGGGCTTTCGCCAGCTCAGTTTTGCCCACACCTGTTGTTCCTAAAAATATATAAGATCCAATGGGCTTGCGTTTATCATTCAAACCCGCCCTGCTTCTTCTTACAGCATCTGATATAGCCTCAATTGCATCATCTTGTCCGGCTACTCTTTTATGAAGCTCTGCTTCGAGGTTTAATAATTTAAGTCTTTCGCTTTCAATCATACGCATAACAGGGATACCTGTCCAGCGAGAAACCACTCCTGCTATATCTTCAGCCGTGACCTCTTCTTTGAGCATTCTTGAATTCTGAGTGAATGCCGTTAATTTTTTATTGAACTCATCCACGGCATTTTCTGTTTCTTTGATCCGGCCATAGCGTAGTTCAGCTACCTTGCCATAGTCACCCTGACGTTCAGCCTGATCAGCCTCAATTTTGAAGTTTTCAATTTCCTGCTTTCTTGACTGAATATTTTCGACAAGTTCTTTTTCCTGTATCCAGCGTGCTTTCAGACTATCACGTTCTGTACCCAGATTGGCAAGCTCCTGACTTAAAAGTTGTAGCTTTTTTTCGTCTTTTTCACGTTTAATCGCCTCTCTTTCTATCTCAAGTTGCATAATCCGGCGTTCGAGTTCATCAAGTTTCTCAGGCTTTGAATCCATTTCAAGTCTAAGCTTTGCGGCAGCCTCATCAATAAGATCGATCGCTTTATCAGGTAAGAACCGGTCAGATATATAACGTTGTGATAATTCTACTGCGGCAATAATGGCCTCATCTTTGATACGCACCTTATGATGACTTTCATAGCGTTCTTTGATGCCTCTAAGTATGGAAATTGCATCAGCATTGTCAGGCTCATCAATCATGACTTTCTGAAACCTGCGTTCAAGGGCCTTGTCTTTTTCAAGGTATTTCTGATATTCATTTAGCGTTGTGGCGCCTATTGCCCGTAATTCACCCCTTGCCAATGCTGGTTTTAGAATATTTGCAGCATCCATAGCACCTTCTGAGGCCCCGGCTCCGACAAGGGTATGAATTTCATCAATGAAAAGCACAATTTCACCATCACTGTCGGTGACTTCTTTAATGACAGCTTTCAAACGCTCTTCAAATTCGCCCTTGTATTTTGCTCCAGCTATTAGTGAACCCATATCAAGTGAAAAAACAACTTTTGATTTCAGGTTTTCAGGAACATCACCATCAATAATGCGGTGAGCAATACCTTCAGCAATAGCTGTTTTTCCTACACCCGGCTCGCCAATCAGGATTGGATTGTTCTTACTTCTTCTTGAAAGAATCTGAATAACACGACGAATTTCTTCATCCCTGCCAATGACCGGATCAAGTTTACCTGAACGTGCAAGCTCATTCAGGTTTTTAGCATATTTATTTAGTGCCTGATACGTGGCTTCTGCATTCTGATCAGTGACGTGTGCCCCGCCTCTTAATTCGAGAATTGCTTTTTTAAGATCTTTTTCATTGGCCCCAAGGTCTTTCAGTAGACCAGCTGTTTTATCTTTCACATCCAGCATTCCCAGCAGAATATGTTCAACAGAAACAAACTCATCTTTATATTCTTTCAGATAGCCTTGTGCTTTTTGTAAAACGGTATTTGAGTCTGAAGATAAATAAGCGTTACTGCCTCCGCTGACCTTCGGGAAGGTAGCAATCAGCTGATCAAGACCTGTTGAAAGCTGGTTAATATTTATGCCTATTTTTTTTAAAAGGTAAATGACAACATGCTCATCTACCATGAGCATACCTTTTAATAAATGTGCGGGCTCTATTGCCTGTTGCATGAAACCAGTTGCAAGTTCCTGAGCTTTATTTACAGCTTCCTGCGCCTTTATAGTAAAATTGTTAAAGTTCATACCGAATTTTCCTCAACTTTATAGTCTCAATTTCTTGGCCAGACCTGCTATGTTGGTCTGTTTAAATCAACCTGGTTGAATAATAATAACCTGAAAAGCTATTAAAAAGAAAAAAGCGTAAAAAACTTAATTCATTACGCTTTTATGTCATATAAAACCAGCCCTTTCTGCCATAATGGCGACAATATTTCGTTTATATTTCTCCTGTCCAGTTTTCGGGGTCTGAACGCCAAAGTTGTAACAGACGAAGATCTGATTTAGTAATATATCCACCTTCGATTGCCTGTTCAAGTAAACGATCATAATTGCTTAGACTAAAAAAGCGGCATTTGGCTTTAGCAAAATTATTATTTGCAATTTCAAACCCGTAACTGAAGATTGATACGAGACCTACTACTTCAACTTCTGCCTTTCTTAAGGCCTCAATGGCTTGTATAGAACTTTTACCTGTAGAAATCAAGTCTTCAACAACAACAGTTCTCTGTCCTGGAATAACTTCGCCCTCAACCATATTTTGCATGCCATGTCCTTTTGGAGTTGACCGTACGTAGGCGAAAGGTAATCCGAGTTCTTGTGCTACAAGCACTCCCTGAGGAATGCCTGCTGTTGCTACACCTGCTATTAAGGCCGTGCTGCCATACTCTTCCTGTATTAACTGAACGAGTTGCTGGCGTATATAAGTTCTTATTATTGGGTGCGACAGGGTAATTCTATTATCACAATATATGGGTGACTTCAAACCTGAAGCCCAGGTAAAAGGGTTTTTTGGTTGTAATTTAATTGCTTTTATTTGCAACAAATATTCTGCAACTTTTAGTTCAGTTTCTAATCCTACGGGCATGTCGCAAATGTATATAATTTATGTTAAGGATAGTATTATCCTGATTCAGGAAGGTGAAGAGAAAAAATCAATAGCTGGGCAAGAACTTGATAATAAATATGTTACAATAGAAATCATCGCTAAAATTCGTTCTCTTCTTGAATCAAATGAAGCTTCAACACTCAAAATTCAGGTACCTGACCCAAAGAAGTATTTGAAAAAATTAAAACAGGATATCCGGTATATTAAGGCAGCCGGAGGCCTTATAAAGAACGACTCTGGTGCTTATTTATTTATCTTCAGGCGAGGAAAATGGGATTTGCCAAAGGGTAAAATCGATGCCGGTGAGCGTCCTGACGAAGCAGCTTTAAGAGAAGTCGAGGAAGAATGCGGACTTAAAATAAGTGAGATCAAAACAGAACTTGATTCAACCTATCATTTTTATTTACAAGATCAGGAACTTATTTTGAAACGAACCCACTGGTTCAGGATGAGGAGCCGGGGCGAGCAAGTTCTGATCCCACAGGAGTCAGAAGACATAACAGAAGCCCGATTTATTGCCAGTACTGATCTTGCTTTAGTACGTGGAAATACGTTTGCCTCTATTGAGAAGGTCATGCAAAATATCACTGGTCCCAGACCCGATTGATGATGATGGCATAGAATTGGTCAGATAAAAGGTTCAGATTCCCAACAAAAAACTGGTCAGGAATAAATGCAAAATTAACTGATAAAGGAATAGCACCATTAAAACGACAAATACTGAACGTATGAAAGCTGGTAATTCATTGCAGGTTGAAAAAAAAGAAGTCGAGGAAAATTTGCGCAAAATGATCAGTAAAAAGTCAAGAGGCAGACTTAAACTTCTTGACAAACTTGCCTTGGTTATCACCAGACGGGTAGGCAGCATGAATTTTTTTCTTCTTATTTTTTTCTGGACAATTTGCTGGCTGGGCTATAATACCCTAATGCCTAAAAGTGCGAGATTTGACCCTTTTCCGGCATTCGTTCTCTGGTTATTTATTTCGAATGTTATTCAGATTTTACTTATGCCTTTGCTCCTGGTAGGCCAAAATATACAGGGTGCTGATGCTGAAAAACGAGCGAAGGCTGATTTTGAAATTAATGTCAAGGCTGAACTTCAAAATGAAATTATCATCGCCCAGTTAGAAGAAAATGAAAAGATCTTAAAACATATCCTGAAGCAGTTGAAATTAACCAAAGAGGATACTTAATCCCTTATTTACAAAAATTGCATAGCTTCTTTAGGAACGAACTTACTGATATCACCTCCATATCTTAGAATATCACGAACAATTGTTGAGCTGATCGCAGAGTATCCAGGTTTACTTAATATGAAGATACTTTCAATCCCAGGCTCGAGCACATGGTTCATCTGGGCAATTGCCTTTTCATACTCAAAATCAGAAACTGTACGAATGCCTCTGATCATATAGGCTGCACCCTGATCTTTACAGAAGTTTACTGTCAGTCCATCATAGGCAATCACGGTAACCCTGGTTTCATGCTCATACACTTTTTCAATAATCTTTACCCGCTGCTGTACCGTTAGTAACGATGATTTATTGGTATTCTGCCCAATACCGACTACTACATGATCGAATAGGGGCAGGGCTCTATTAAGTATATCAACATGGGCCTTGGTAAGAGGATCAAACGAACCTGGAAATATAGCAAGCTTCATAACAGAATATTAATTATGGAAAAAACTAAATGCCGATGAACCATAGATACGTGATTTCTGATAATTTGGTACCTGGTCAAGTTGAACCATTGCTGAATGCTCAAGAACCAGCATACCCGCAGGCTCAAGCAGTCTACGGCTGAAGATTAATTCAGGTATGCGGAATAAATTAGGCATATCATACGGGGGGTCAGCAAAAATCAAATCAAACTGGTTTTTACAGCTTTCAAGGTATTTGAAGACGTCTGATTGTAAAACTGCAAGGTTGTCAAGTTTATACTTGTCTTTAATGCTATCAATATAGCGACAGCATTTTACATGCCTGTCAATAGCAAGAACGCTGTAACCAGCTCTGGAACTTAGTTCAAGTGCAATATTACCCGTTCCAGAAAAAAGATCAAGACAGCTACTCTCAGCCCAGTCAAAATGCGCACCCAGAATATTGAAAAGTGATTCCTTTGCTATATCTGTAGTTGGCCGTACTGGCAGGTCTTTAGGCGCGGTAAGACGAACTCCCCGCATTGTACCAGAGATTATTCGCATAATGCCAGGGTAATCATTGACCAGGCCATATTTCCGGTTTTTTCAGCAAAACCCTGGCTATAATTGAAACCTTCGGGCAGGCCTGAAAATTTTATATTTTTAAAATAGGTAGCGAGCATTCCCAGGGGTACAGAATGTTTGTCAAGAATACCTCCTGCAATGACTTCTACATCGTCACGCTTGAATTTGAGCTGCTGGCAAACATATAATGGAAAGTAAATAAATTCTTCCTTAGAATTAATCTGAAAATAATTGTAAAGAATGAGTTTGCCATTTTTTAAAACAACAAGTTCCATGTCATTATCATTCCAGGAGAATATGAAGAACTTAACCCCACTGCTCTTGCCATATAATGACAACAGCCCTTCAATCAATGGGGTTGATGAATGGTATACTTTATTATTGGGATGGTATTTGTTGACAACGATTTTAGGCTCTCTGTTCAGGCAAAAAATATTCTGTGCCCCGAGCAAAGTCATATCATTTCGTTCCTGAAAAAAAGAATCAGGATCAAGCAAGTTAAAATTCAGGTATTGAGGAATCTGATAATCATCAAATATATCGTTCGGAATGAACGTGAACAGGTGATTCGTGAACATTACTTTTACAAGCTGATACGATGAACGTAACCACTGATCTTTAGAAAAGATCAAATCCATCTGCATCTGACTGTTGACATTGGGATAGGTGGCACTGGCAGCAAAGTTATTCTTAGCCGGATTATAGATACTATAAGCAAGCCCTGCTGGGCTCAGGTGCAGATGAAGGTGATGATTAATCAATGCATTTGGATGCAATGCTTCATCAATAAATTGAAACCTGTCTTTTACTTCCTGCATACTGATTGTTTTAAACAAAAGTAGTCCATTTTACCATTTGCGGAAACTCTGCTGATAAATTTAAGAATCAGTTATTCTTCCTGGTCACTGAAGAATTTTTTATTAAAATTTAGTAAGTATAACTTCTTTACTGCCCGGGTACAGGCTGTATACAACCAACGGTTAAATTCATTATTCAGCATTTCAGCATTAATATAACCCTGGTCAATAAAAACAGCTTCCCATTGCCCACCCTGGGCCTTATGGCAGGTGACAGCATACGCAAATTTAATTTGCAGGGCTTGATAATAAGGGCTTTCTTTTACTTTGTCGAGACGTTCTTTCTTTGATTTAACGTCTGCATAATCATCCATAATGCGTTCGTAAAGTTGCTTGCTTGCAACTGACCCTAAGCTTGGGCTTTCAAGAGTAAGCGTGTCTAGCATAATCCGGCAGCTGATAACAGGCTTACTGACATAATCTCTGAATTCCAGGTCTGCATCGGCAAATCGAAAACCGTATTGGTCATGAATGTTTTTTATTCTTGTGATACGTGCAACGTCACCATTAGCAAGAAAGCCCAGTTCAGATTCAGCAGGTAGCCAGAAATAATTGTTGCGAACAACCATTATATAGTCATTTGCATTAATTTCTTCTTCGAAACCCAGAATACGACTTCTGATATGCTGGTTAAAAAGATTTACTGATTTATTTGATCTGCAAATAACCAGGGTGTCTTCAATACCTATTTGCTGGTAGGCATCATTTAACTCGTCTTCAAGCCGGTCTCCGGCTATGCGAAAGATATCGTCAAAGCCGTTGGTTTGAATCTGTGGTGTCATGAAATTATCCTGGAGCAATAAATTTCTTAACTGAGTAGAATTTTCAAGGATACCAGATAATGCGTCCTGCCTGACAACTTCGGTTAATTCAAATTCAGAAACATCAAGATTATAATTATCTTCAAGATATCCGGCTACAAGGGCTGGGCTATCAGTTAGGCCTACAGGAGGTAACTGGGCAGTGTCACCTAAAAACAATACCCGGCAGCCCTTTTTATTATATACATATGAAATCAGATCATCTAGTAAAGAGGAAGACATACCTGCCTGATCTTTATTTACCCCAGGTACCATGGAAGCTTCGTCAATGATAAAAAGGGTCTGTGTATGCATATTGGTTGCCAGCTCATACTTGGCAGCGGTATAATTACCACGTTTCCAGTAAATTCTTTTATGAATTGTTTGAGCTGGTTTTCCTGAATAGGCACTTAATACCTTTGCAGCCCTGCCTGTAGGTGCCAGTAAAACAGATTTTAGTTTATAATTACCAAGAATTTTTATCACAGCACCTAAAACCGTGGTTTTACCAGTTCCAGCATATCCTTTCAGGATAAAAGCAGACCGTTCTGCCGGGCTTTTCAAAAACGTATCAAGGCAACAAAAAAGCTCAAATTGTTCTTTAGTCGGAGTATGTGGAAATACGCTGGTAATTATATGACTATCCATAAAGCAAATATGAAGAAATCTGATTTCATTGCCTAGCCAGTAAAGCGATCTGTCACAAACGGGTTATTAATTTATATAAAAAGGATTTTTTGCTGCATCAGGGAATTCGATTAATTTATCCATTTTAAAACATTCGTTATCAAGACATTGTTTATTTAAGTATGTTAGTTCAACCGATAGAAGACAGCCAGCGGATCATACTGTATGATGGTATTTGCAATCTTTGTAATGGAACCATGTCTTTCTTAACAAGAATTGATACTAAAAATAAACTCTTAATGATTCCTCTTCAATCAGATGAAGGAAAACATTTTCTGAATAAATTTTCACTTTCAGACAAAGAGTTGAGCTCTGTAGTTTTTGTTTGTGGAGATACAATGTTTATGAAGTCTTCAGCAGTACTACATATTTTAAAAGAGTTAAAAAATGGATGGAGTCTTGCATATGTCCTGATTCTCATCCCCCGCCCTGTTCGTGATTTCTTTTATGGGCTTGTGGCAAAATACCGCTATAAACTGTTTGGTACCAGTGATACCTGTAGTGTTATAAATCAGAAACTTTAAAGGCTCTTTTTCAGGAATTCGAGGTTCCTTTTCAGACCTGTATATTTAGTTCTTTTAACGGCTGAATGGGTGAAGATTTTAGTGAAAACCTCTTGTGTAATTTCATCCCAGTCATGTTTGTTCATTTCGAGAAGACCTTCGGAGGCATCAAATCCAGGTTCATTGTGCGGGGTTGAAAATTTATTCCAGGGGCAAACATGCTGACAGATATCACAACCGAACATATTATTATCCAGCATTCCTGAAAATTCAGCAGGAATCTCATCTTTTAATTCAATGGTCAGGTAGGAAATACATTTGCTGGCATCAAGTATGTAAGCCTCAGTTATTGCTGCCGTAGGGCAGGAGTCAATACAGCGTGTACATTTCCCGCAATGATCAGCAACGGCTTCATCTGCATCAAGATCAAGATCAACGATAAGCTCAGCAAGAAAAAAGTAAGAACCAGCCTTTTTATTGATCAGATTAGTATGTTTTCCCCTCCAACCCAATCCACTTCTTTCGGCCCACGCCTTATCCATCACCGGAGCAGAATCAACAAAAGCTCTACCATCGACTTCTCCGATCTTCTCCCTAATAAATTCAAGAAGTATTCTTAGCTTTTCTTTAATAACCTGGTGATAGTCTTTACCATAAGCATACATTGACAGTTTCGGGGCTAATGGGTCAGTCTGCTTTAAGTCTGTATAATAATTAAGCGCAAGTGAAATTACCGAGCGTGCACCTTCGACAAGGAGTCTTGGATCGAGGCGTTTATCAAAATGGTTTTCCATATAACCCATTTTCCCATGCCTGTTTTCATTTAACCATTTCTCAAGTCTGGGTGCTTCATTTTCAAGGAAGGTTGCTTTAGAAATACCACAGAAAAGAAAACCCATTTCATTGGCTTTCTTTTTAATTATTTTTGAATAAGCAGTACTGTTCATCGGTTAGAAAAGAGTAGGACCGGCACCAGCACTTCTGATACGACCCAGGTGTTTATAAGCCAGATCTGTGCATTCACGGCCTCTGGCGGTACGCATCATATAACCTTCCTGAATAAGAAAAGGCTCATAAACTTCTTCAATAGTGCCCTCATCTTCTCCCACAGCTGTAGCAATTGTCTTTAAACCAACCGGGCCGCCTTTAAATTTATCTATTATGGTAACAAGGATTTTATTGTCCATTTCGTCAAGCCCATGCTCATCTACATTCAATGCATTCAGGGCAAACTTTGCGATATAGGTGTCTATTGTGCCATCACCTTTTATCTGTGCAAAATCACGGGTCCGGCGCAGTAAAGCATTGGCAATACGAGGAGTTCCACGGCTTCTGCGCGCAATTTCATAGGCAGCCTCATCGCTTATACTCGTTTTAAGGATTCCACTTGACCGTATAACAATATCGGTCAAAAGCTTGGCATCATAATATTCAAGTCTTGAATTTATACCAAATCTAGCCCTGAGAGGGGCGGTAAGCAAACCTGAACGTGTCGTTGCACCAATTAATGTAAATGGATTTAAAGAGATCTGAACTGAACGGGCATTCGGCCCCGATTCAAGCATGATATCAATTTTATAATCTTCCATAGCTGAGTATAAATACTCTTCTACTACAGGGCTGAGCCGGTGAATTTCATCAATGAAAAGTATATCACCTTCTTCAAGATTTGTGAGCAGACCAGCAAGATCACCAGGTTTATCAAGTACAGGGCCAGAGGTAATTCTGATATTTACCCCCATTTCATTAGCGATGATATAAGAGAGAGTAGTCTTACCAAGTCCTGGTGGGCCATGAAGAAGAACATGGTCTAAGGCTTCACCCCGAAGTTTTGCTGCACCTACAAAAATTTTAAGATTATCTATAATTTTATACTGACCTGTAAAATCATCAAACGCTGATGGGCGTAAGACTTTTTCGATTTCTTTGTCAGCTGGGTTTAACCCTTCAGCACTTGCATCAAGGTGAGAATTCTGCATGGTTAAAAGTAATTAATATTTGCGGAACAGGCTTGAAAGCTTCATTTGTAACACTCCAATAACGGCTTCTTTAAAAATACCCTTTGACATCTTTGAGAGTCCTTCACTTCTGTCAGTAAAAATTATTGGAATTTCAACAACTTTGAAGCCATGCTTCCATGCAGTAAATGTCATTTCTATCTGAAAGGCGTAACCTATGAACTTGATCTTGTCAAAATTGATTTCTTCGAGTACTTCTCGTCTGAAGCATTTAAATCCAGCGGTGGTATCCTGAATTTGCATGCCTGTGATAAACCGTACATAAACAGAGGCAAAATATGACATGAGTACCCTGCCCATTGGCCAGTTTACTACATTTACGCCCTTGATATACCTTGAACCAATAGCCAGATCGGCACCTTCAACACAGGCATTTCTTAATTTTATCAGATCTGACGGATTATGAGAAAAGTCAGCATCCATCTCAATGATATAGGTATAGTGTTTTTCAATAGCCCATTTAAATCCATGAATATACGCTGTACCCAGACCGAGTTTTCCTGCACGTTCTTCAAGAAACAGTCTGTTTGGAAATTCAGCAAAAAGACGCTTTACAATCTGACCTGTACCATCAGGTGATCCGTCATCTACGATGAGAACATCGAAAGGTGTTGACAATGAAAAAACTTTTCTAAGAATTTTTTCAATGTTTTCTTTTTCGTTGTAAGTGGGTATTATAACAATACTATCAGACACGTCGTGATTTACTGACCTTTAATTTAAGAGATTTTGGTTGCATCAGGCTTGGACAAGATAAGTTTTTTCCTTGATAGTTGGAGAAATCAACATATACAGAACCAGAAAGACAGACATGATAATTACGAACAACCAGTAATATCTTGCTCCTGTAAAATAAGAAAAGAGTCCCTTATTTGATATACTTCTGTTTACCAGTGCCGTAAAAAGGTTACCGGCAGCCAGGGTAAGCCACCAGATGGCCGTCATCGTGCTTTTTAACTTTGGTGGTGACTGTGTATAGGCGTATTCAAGAAATGTGACAGAAACAAGCACTTCACTGAATGTCAAAAGCAGATAAGCGATAATCTGCCACCATACAGTGGGGTGCTGGCCCTGGTCTATCTGCCCCTGTAAAAGTGCGATGATGCAGAATGATAACAGGCAGAAAAATAAGCCGGCTCCAATTTTTCTCAAAGGAGTACACCTGATGCCTATTTTTTCAAGAAATGGATATAATCCGTAGGTGAAAGCAGGTATGGTTGCCAGAATAAAAAATGGATTGAAACTTTGCACCTGTGCTGGTAACAGAACCTGACCCATAAAATGAAGGTCGAGTTTACCTGCCTGCAATACCCATTCTGACAGACTTTGATACCACATGGCCCAAAAAATTGGAATAAAAACAAGCACACTTAAAAGCCTCTTCACAGCAAATAAACCATCAAGTGATTCACTTGAAAACTGCTTCTCTGTACGTTGCACTATAGTCTGACCAGCTACCTTGGTAAATGAAGCTTTTATCATAAAAAATAAAACAGCGATAAAATTATCTTTTCTGATTCCTGATGGGCTAACCTGCTTATAGCGGTTGCGGCCGAGAAAAAAGACCAGCGCGGCCAGGGCCATAAATACTCCAGGTATGCCAAAGGCCCATTTTGCCCCATAATATTTATATACAACAGGAATAGAGATCGTTGCCAGTACTGACCCTGTATTTACTCCAAAGTAATACCAGCCAAATACCTTAGACATCAGGTGCTCGTTATTACGGGTCATCTGATCACCAAGAATGGCTGAAACATTTGATTTTATGCCACCTGCACCAATAGCAATGAAGATTATTCCACACTCAAATAGATTCAGCTGAGTATCAAACAGTGCAAGCATCAGGTGGCCTGCACAATAAAGAAAGGCGACGTAAAGGATGACCTTATATTTTCCAAAGAACCAGTCTGCAAGTATGCCCCCAATAAGAGGCACAAAATAAGCCAGGGTTACAAACAGATGGGTAAGTTCGTTTGATTTTGCTTCGGCAACTGTTTGCAGGCCGGCTACAGCATGCGGGTTAAAGAACTGGTCAACCAGAAAAATCGGTAAAATGCCACTCATTCCGTAAAAACTGAACCGTTCAGCTACTTCAGTCGCAATTATATACGGGATACCCTCAGGAAATCCAGCCTTTTTTTCAAGTACCGTTTCAATCATAGATTAAATTTTAATGGTATGAAAAGTCTTCTATGTTATATGTGAGGGGTAGCACAAAACGGAATTCTTAAATATACTGGCAAAGCCTGTCACAATAGTATGAAAATATTCAGGAATTACCCATCGATTGCAAGGCAAAGGTTCTAGCGGGTAGCCTGAAATAGCTGACCCTGGTTCTCTGGTTTTAAATAACTGCTGATTATCTACTTGATTACTGGGGCCTTATCAGGGGTTATAAAATTGGTGTCTTTAGATGATTCTTCATTTGCCAGGTTGATATTTTCTTCAAGTGTCCATCCTCCATTAATGTAGTGAAGCGCATCATAGCTCAAGTCTGGTCCGTAAGATTCGAATTTACCCTTCATTTTAGGATCAGGAGGAGCAAGGTGATCGAAAACAATGAGGTTTTTCTTAGGCAGGTATTTCAGCATCATTGACGCCTGATGGGTATATTTGAAAATGATCCGGTTTTTTATTTGCCCTGAGACACTGAATACCGGAGCTCCAAAAACAAGTTTGCCATTTTCAAATTGAAGAGCATCTATGAGTCTTGATGTTAAATTTTCATTTATCCCCTTCCAACCCAACAGCAGATAAATACCCTTTTTATCTGGAGGAAGAATAGCATAGTACTCTGCACCATACCATTTTTTAGAACTGGTAACCGTATCTTCTGGTTTACTAATATTTTCTGTATAATCTATGAGTGGATAGAGCCCGAGTTTTCCGGGAGTATTCAACTGAACTGCTCCATAAAAGCGGTAAGCAACATCATTAATATTAACGAACCAGTTAAATATTCTAAACTTATTGTCGGGTGCAAGGGTGATTCGAATGGTTTTTACTGAATCAAACGGGTAATCGAATGATCCGGGTAATTTCAAGGCACGAACAAGCAAGGGAATGAATTTATAAGTAGCTGATTTACGGTCTGTTTCATCCTTACCATTAACTATTTGCTTACCAAGCTTTTTAAGTGAGTCTTCATAGACTTTAAACTGGCTGTTTGCAGATTCATATTGCGGCTGGTTTGCATTTTGCGGCTGTTTAGTTTTATGAGGCTTGCTTGTATCCTGGGGCTGGCTTGTATGCTGAGGCTGCTGGCCCAATACCAAAGCCGAAATAGGCAGTAATATGGCGGTAATGAATGTCTTTTTTAACATTGATATATTTTAAAGATCCAGATTTTCAATAACTATTGCTGAGGCGCCACCACCGCCATTACAGATACCTGCCACCCCAATTTTGCCGCCTTCCTGCTTTAATATTGAGCAGAGGGTTACGATAATTCTTGAACCTGAAGAACCCAGCGGATGGCCTAATGAAACGGCCCCACCGTAAATGTTTACCTTTTCAGGATCAATTTTAAGTAAGTTATTATTAGCAATGGCTACTACCGAAAAGGCTTCATTTATTTCAAAAAAATCAACGTCTTCAAGTGTTTTTCCTGCCATTTTTAAGGCCAGCGGAATTGCTTTTGCCGGGCTGGTTGTGAACCATTCTGGAGCCTGCTGTGCATCTGCATATCCTAAAATTCGTGCCAGAGGCCTGAGACCAAGTTCTGCTGCTTTTTCAGCACTCATCAGTACAACCGCAGAGGCACCATCATTCAGACTTGATGCATTGGCGGCCGTAACTGATCCTTCTTTATCAAAAACGGGTTTAAGCCCGGATATTTTATCGAAATTGACTTGTGAAGGCTCTTCATCGGTATCAATAACATTTATTTTGCCGCGTATAGTGAATTCAACTGGTACCAGCTCTTGCTTGAATTTGCCGTTTTCAATTGCTTTCTGTGAACGCTGGTAAGAGGAAATAGCAAATTCATCCTGTTCAGCACGGCTGATATTGCACTCACGGGCACAAAGTTCAGCAGCTTTACCCATATGATAATCATTATAGACATCCCAAAGCCCGTCTTTTAACATACCATCAGTTAACTGACCGTGGCCCAGACGATACCCGCTTCTTGCTTTGTCAATATAGTAAGGCACATTACTCATACTTTCCATACCACCGGCAATGATGATCTCGCGCTGACCAAGTGCAATACTCTGGGCTGCAAGCATGATTGCTTTCATACCCGATGCACAAACTTTATTTATTGTAGTTGATGGTACAGTATCAGGAATCCCGGCAAAGGTTGCTGCCTGTGTAGCTGGTGCCTGACCAAGGCCTGCAGACAGCACATTACCCATATATACTTCCTCTACCAACGAAGGGCTTATTCCGGCTCTGCTAATAGCTTCTTTTATTGCAGCGGCTCCAAGTTTGGTTGCAGATACTGAAGATAAACTCCCGAGAAATGATCCGATCGGCGTACGTGCAATGGAAATAATAACTACTTCTCTCATACCTCAAAGTAAAGAAATGCTTTAGTCAATATCAACGCCGAAAACTCAATAAAATTTGTTAACGTAAATATTGACTTTCCTTTCCTTATTTTTGGCTCATGTCACGATTCTGGAAAATTATTAGCAGACGTTATTCAGTACTTTTTCGAACACTTTTAACTCTTTGTTCGATTGGGTTTATTCTGCTGATACTTCCAAAAGGGGGGAGGTTCAAGTTTGAATATGATATGGGAAAGTTATGGATGCATGCTGACCTGATCGCTCCTTTCAACTTTGCCATTCTTAAGAGCGAGGCTCAGATAAAAAAAGAGCAGAAAGAAGTCAGGTCAAGTATTATTCCTGTATACCGATTTGACCCAAAGGTACAGTTTTCAACCTCAGAGGCATTCAATAAGGACTTTGATATTCAGTACGCATCGAAAGAATCAAATACTCAGGTAGCTAATATTGCAAAACTGGCAGGTAATCAAATCATTACTGATATTTACAAAAAAGGTATACTTTTTCTTAGTACTGTATACCAAAAAGGCGCCCTGGATTACGATATTCAGGAAGTTGAAAATAATGTTTCTACCTATACCAATACATCTGGTTTGTTTACGCCTGACAGGGCAGTTATTTACGCTAAGGCAAAACTGTCAAAAATTGCTGGCCTGCGAAGAGACTTATTGCTTGCCCTGATAGAAAACCATCTGCAGGCAAATGTGATTATTGATGAAACTCTGACCCGAAGCCTTGAAAGAGAAGCACTGAGCAATATTTCGATTGCCAGAGGGATGGTACAAAAAGGTGAGTTAATTGTGGGAAAAGATAATATAGTCACTGAACAGGCCTTTTTGAAGCTTGAATCTTTACGCAAGGCTTATCTTGAAAATATTGATACACGTAGTGATATTAGCATTATCACTTTTGGCCAGTTTTTATTGCTCTCATTAGCGATTGGTTTAATGATGGCATTCCTGAACATCTTTAGACCTGACATCTTCAAAGATAACCGTAAACTTGGATTGCTACAGCTGGTATTTGTATTTATGCTTGCCGTATTGAGCTGGTCAATCAGAATAAAACTCCCAAGCCTGTATTATATTCCATACTGTGTAGTACCTATCATTGTCCGTTTACTATTTGACAGCCGGGTTGCGCTGAATATTCATTTACTAGTAGTACTGATAGCAGGGTTTTTTGTGCCGAACGGTTTTGAATTTGTCTTTCTACAAACTACCGCAGGCATGGTAGCAATCTATAGTATTCGCAATCTCACACGCAGATCACAGTTTTTGAGTTCTGCCATCATGTTATTATTAACGTATTTTATTGCCTTTGTCGGCATATCTGTCATTCACCAAGGCAATTTCAATTCTATTCAGTTGGCTGACTTCCTGCCTTTCGTGGTCAGCACAGTTTTATCATTACTCGCATATCCCTTGATTTATGGTTTTGAGAAGTTATTTGCCATAACTTCAGATCTGTCCTTGATGGAAATCACCAATACCAACAGCCTACTTTTACGTGATCTGGCATTTAAAGCTCCTGGAACTTTTCAACACTCAATGCAGGTGGCAAATCTTGCAGAGGCGGCGGTTTATAAAATCGGGGGAAATAGCCTGCTTATCCGGGCCGGCGCCCTTTATCATGATATTGGTAAAATGAAAAATCCTGAATATTTTGGTGAAAATCAAAATAAGGCTGGTTTTAATCCACATGATAACCTGACCTATGAAGATAGTGCCCGCATTATTATCAAACATGTAACTGATGGAATTGAGATGGCAAGAAAAAATAATTTGCCAGAAAGTGTGGTAGATTTTATCAGAACCCATCATGGTAATACCCGGGTTGATTATTTTTATCACTCGTTTTTAAAGAACTATCCTGAGCGTGAAATGAATGAAAAAGTATTCAGATATCCCGGGCCGATACCCTTTACAAAAGAATCTGCCGTATTAATGCTTGCCGATTCTGTTGAGGCTGCTTCCAGAACGTTAAAAGAACCTGATGCCGACAGTATCTCAATTCTTGTTGACCGGATTATTGATTACAAACTGGACCAGAAACAGTTAATCAACAGCGATATTTCTTTAAAGGATATCACCACCATACGTCGCATTTTTAAAGAGATGCTCATGGGCATCTATCATGTCAGAGTAGAATACAAATTGACTGAGTTAAACGAAACCCAAGTTTAAAATTTATGCCTTCACTATGATTGGGATTACTATATTTGCAATCCTTTTACGAGATATCGCGTAGAAAAAACCAAACGGAGAGATGCCTGAGTGGCCGAAAGGGCCGGTTTGCTAAACCGTTATACGTGGAAACATGTATCGAGGGTTCGACTCCCTCTCTCTCCGCAATAAAGCAAACCCGCAACCTGCGGGTTTTTGCATTTATTTCAGGCCTTTTTTCAGGCCTCAATTATTGGAGAGGTGTCAGAGCGGTTAAACGTACCAGTTTCGAAAACTGGAGTACTGTTAAAGGTACCGGGGGTTCGAATCCCTCCCTCTCCGCTGATAACATACACAAAAGTGTCATAAAGCTCTTAAATTGTATATTAGAGGGTTTTTTTAATTTTTCATCTTACCTAAATTTGGATAAAAACGCATAACTCTATTGTTTCATTCATTGCGTCTTTTTAAATAAAAAAAAAGACGCAATGAAAGCCGTTTAACTATCTGTATTATTGGATGTGTACGATATAGACATCTTGTTTTACAGAAATTACAAAAGTAAATTTGTTAAGCTTTTAAATCATGTTTTATGGTAGAAAAAAGCGTTGGGTTACTTTTCTTTTTGAAACAATCCAAAAATCAAATTAATGATCTCAGTTCATTTATTTAAAAATCATAGTTGACGTTGAAACAAATATGCTTTCGACAAAACGAAAATATGAAGTGTCGAAATGGAATGCCCACTCAGGCACTATCAGCTGGGCAAAAGGGAACGGAATAAGTCCTGAAGGGTGAAAAGCGCGGGTATTCGGTTTTCATTATGCCGGAAATCTTTTGCAGACCCAACATTAAATCTGGGTTTTATTTTGGTTGAAATTTTTTTACCCGTTTCGTTTAAATTATTCACTGATTTAATAAAATGCCATTGGAGCCGGGGCGATAGAAATCCCGAATGATTAATTAAAACCATCGGGAATATCAGTGGTTAACATGACATTAAGCTTTAATCGAAGACCATAATGACCTACAAAAAAGAATTTCTTGCACTGGGCCTTGCGGGTGCAGCTTTAGCAGCGGCAGCTTTAAGCTTTTCATCCTGCGTATCTATTCCGAAAGGCGCACGAGCCGTGACTCCTTTCCAAAAAGACAAATATTTAGGACAGTGGTATGAAATCGCCAGACTCGATTTCCGGTTTGAAAAAGGACTTGACCACGTGACGGCAACCTATTCGCAGTCTGGCGATAATTCGATACGTGTGGAAAACAAGGGCTTTGATGTAAAAGATCAAAAATGGAAGCAAAGTATCGGCAAAGCAAAGCTTACCGGTAATGGTCAAGAGGGTAGGCTGAAGGTTTCTTTTTTCGGGCCATTTTATGCGGGTTATAATGTCATCGCTATTGATGAAGAATACAAGTTTGCCATGGTTGCTGGCAACAACCTCAACTATCTCTGGCTGCTATCAAGAGAGAAAATCATACCGGCAGGTGTCAAAGACAGTTACCTTAAACAAGCCGCGGCATTTGGTTATGACACTACTCGACTGGTCTGGACCAAACAAGATTAAAACGGAGTGTGATACAAAACTCTGTGCTTTCAATTTTTTTTACCCATTGCAAGCATAGGTAGTAATCGCAGGTTTGTCCGGGGCGCAGGCATATTAAAAATCCTCACTTTTCATTAGGCCCAAGTGCAGCTTAACATTTAGTCGGCAATAATGTCCGAGTATGAGGTGATAAAATTAATTCCGGCTAAAAAAATCTGTCATGCCGGGTTTACAATTTTTTTACAGACCCTTGCTGCCGTTTCTGTATTCAAGAGGAGTTACTTTTTTATACTTTTTGAACAATTTCGAAAAATAGTTAGGGTACTCGAATT